>FLNZ01000056.1_pt1 | contig 19263 bp, 17 predicted proteins | sample 1140391 | NCBI WGS metagenome assembly FLNZ01 (sample SAMEA3878171, study PRJEB12797) | bioreactor metagenome | biome: Moose rumen | place: Sweden | collected 2011-10
TTGCGTACGCATACCTCCGGCACGCAGATCCACTACATGGAAACGCACAAGCCGCCGTTCCGCATGATTGCTCCGGGTCACGTGTTCCGCGTCGACAACGATGCGACCCACGCCCCGATGTTCCAGCAGTGCGAAGGCCTCGTGGTCGACGAGAACATCAGCTTTGCAGACCTCAAGGGCGTGCTCCAGGTGTTCATGAACAAACTGTTCGGTGAAGGCGTCAAGACGCGCTTCCGTCCGAGCTTCTTCCCGTTCACGGAACCGTCTGCGGAAATGGACGTGAGCTGCGTGTTCTGCGGGGGCAAGGGTTGCCGCCGTTGCAAGGGCACGGGCTGGATGGAAATCGGCGGTTGCGGTTCTGTAGACCCGAACGTGTTCAAGAACTGCGGCATCGACTCCGAGAAGTACACGGGCTTTGCTTTCGGCTTCGGCCTCGACCGTATCGCGATGCTGCGCCACGCGATTCCGGAAATCGGCCTGCTGACCGCGAACGACCAGAGGTTCCTGAGCCAGTTCTAGGTTAGACGAAAGAAATAAAAAACGGGCCTTGCGGCCCGCTTTTTCTTTTTATGGACCCTATCGCCCCTTCTCCCCAAAGAGGATAACTCTACTATGGCAACAAGTTGCCAAGTATCGTTTAGGGGCTCCAGGGTGACAAGCGCTTGTCACTTGCAGCGGTGGAAGTCGTCTTCCACGCGGATGATGTCGTCTTCGCCGGTGTACTCGCCCACCTGGACTTCCACGATCACGAGCGGGAGGCGGCCTTCGTTCTGGAGGCGGTGAACTTCGCCCACAGGGATGTAGGTCGATTCGTTCGGACGCACGTAGAACACCTTGTCGCCCACAGTACATGTCGCAGTGCCGCTCACGACCACCCAGTGTTCGGAACGGTGCAGGTGCTTCTGCAGGCTAAGGCGCTTGCCCGGCTTCACCACGATGCGCTTCATCTTGTAGCGCTCGGTGGATTCGAGCACGGAGTACGTACCCCACGGGCGGCTTACCGTCTGCGGCACGTTGATGAGGTCGGAGCCGCGCTGTTTGAGCTCTTCCACCACCTTCTTCACCTTCTGGCTGCTGCTAAGCGGGGCTACGAGAAGTGCGTCCGGGGTGTCGACGATGAGCATCTTGTCGAGGTCGATCGTCGCGATAGCGCGCTGGCTACCCATCACGAGGGAGTTCTTCGAGCCCACCGCGATGTGGCGCGGGTTCACGTTGTTGCCGTTATCGTCGTGCGGGTATTCCCCATACAAACTATCAAAGCTTCCGAGGTCGCTCCAGCCGATATCGCTCGGCACGACCTTCACCTTCTTGGACTTCTCCATCACGGCGTAGTCGATGGAGTTGCTCGGGATGGCAAGCATGTCGTCGCGGTCGATGCGGATGGGTTCACCGTCCTCGATGGTCGCGTTGGTGAGCGCCTTCTGTGCGGCGGCGAGCATCTCCGGGGAGTACTTGCCGAGTTCCGTGAGGAAGGTCTTCGCCTTGAAGCAGAAGATGCCGCTGTTCCAGTAGAAGTTGCCCGCGAGCAGGTACTTCTCGGCGGTCGCCAAGTCGGGCTTTTCCACGAAGCGCTTCACGTTCTCGCCGTCGGCCTCGATGTAGCCGTAACCCGTCTCGGGGCTCGTGGGCGTGATGCCGAACGTCACGAGGTTACCCGCCTCGGCGAGTTCCTGCGCGCGGAGAAGCACCTTCTTGTACTCTTCCTTCTTGCGGATCACGTGATCCGACGGAGAAACGAGCACGATGGTCTCCGGGTTCATGGTAAGGCAGGCAAGCGCAATCGCGGGTGCGGTGTTGCGGCCCACGGGTTCCAGCAGGAACTTGCTGCCGGTCTGTCCTTCGGCCTCGAGCTGGTCCTTCGCGAGGAAGAACTGGTCTGCATTCGAAACGATAAACTGCGACTCGCAGACGGCAGCGTTCGTGACGACCGTCTTGCGGAACAGGGACTGCCCGTCAAAGAGCGGGGCGAACTGCTTGGGCATGAGGGAACGGCTCACGGGCCAGAGGCGCGTGCCCGAACCACCACAAAGGATAAGGTTAATCATAATCTATTACCATCCCTGAAGTTCAATCAACTCGATGTTACGAACTGCGCTAGCACCATTGTTGATGAATGCGGAGCTCGGCACGATCAGGTTCATGATGCGGTTCCACGTTGCGAGGTCGGAAGCATCCACATAGACAACGTCGCGCGAATTCAGGTTGAAGCGTTCGGCCATCGCAAGAGCCATCGCGTTCTTCGCATTCAGGTGATACACGTCAATCTGCTTGTCCGAAGTATTGCGAATCACATAAATCAACCTGGACGAAGCACTACCCGTGTTCAGGCCACCAGCCGCAGCCAAGGCCTCCACGAGAGAAAGCTTACCCTGGTTCACATTCACGGCACCGGTCCTTGCGACTTCACCCATCACGTACACGCGGTTTTCCTTCTGCGTCTCGGTGAGCGCCGGAATGAAAATCTGGTCGTCGGGCTTGAGCAGAATCTTGTCGAGCGGAAGGTTCGCCTTGAACGCATCGAGGTAGTTGATGTTGTACACCTTGTCACCACGGCGAAGCTGCATTCCGGCAGGGTCAGCCTCTTCGGCAAAGCCACCTACACCGGCAATCGCTGCGGGGATAGTCATCGGCAGTTCATTGAATGCGATGTAGCCCGGTTTGTTCACCGCACCGGAGACAAACGCCTTGAGGCTGTTGTAGCCCGTCACGCGCACGTCGACCTGCGGGTCGTTCAAGATCTTGTCAGAAAGACGCTTCGTGATTTCGGTACGGAGTTCCTGCGCCGTAAGACCCGCGGCCTTAATCTCGCCAGCATAGGGGTAGAATAGCGTGCCATCAGTCGTCACGCGCTGGCCGGCAGGCTGGTACTGGCCCATCGGGGAGGTAAGTTCCGGGTGTTCCCAGACAACCACCTGAACCATGTCCAGAGGACCGATACGGTATTCAAGACTCGGCAGGGAATCCACAATCAGTTCGGCGAGGTCACCGAAATCCGACTTCGAAGAATCACCGGTAGCAGTCGTGCCCGTGCCAAAATCGCCCTTTTCGATAGAGTGAACAACCACCTTGATTCCGTTATATTCTGCGGAGCCTTCCGCATCACCTTCCGGGACAGTCATCCGCATGTGGGGGCCAAGCGAACAGCCGCCCAGGACAAGAGCCACACCGGCAAGCAAAAGATTCAACTTTTTCATTATTGAGCCTCGCTCTGTTTGATTTTTTCAACCCAATAGGGCGTAAGTTTCGAAATAAAATTCCAGGCCAGCACGAACGCATTTTCCGGGCGGCGGTACGGGTCGGGAATATCGACCTGCTGGGCTTCGCCATAACGGTGAACCTTGTCCCCAAATTCCGGGTAACGGCGCTGGAGTTCGGTCTTGTGACCGTTTTCCATCACGAGAACCAGATCCGCCCACTTGAGGATATCCAAGTTTATCTGGCGTGCACGGTGTGCACTCATGTCGATTCCGTGCTGCATGGCAATTTTCTGGCTGATTTCATGGGCAGGATGGTCCACCAGGGCACCAAGCCCGGCACTCATCACGTTAAAGCCCTCGCCCAGTTCCTTTTTCAGGAGGTATTCCCCCGTAGGACTGCGGCAGATGTTGCCTGTACAAACGACTAGAATGTTTTTCATTGGCTCTTAAATTAGAAAATTATATCATAAGAGATGCCCGCCTGCGCGGGCATGACAATTAGAATTACAGTTCAAAGGCGAAGCCCAGGTCCTTGAGCGGCGGGTTCTTCGTGTCCTTTTCGGAGAGGAGCGGTTCAAAGCCGTTGCCCACCGGCCACTTGATTCCGATTTCGGGGTCGTTCCACATGAGGCCGCCTTCATCCTTCGGGTCGTAGAGGCGAGTGCACTTGTAAACAAATGTCGCTGTTTCGCTGAGAACCACGAAACCGTGAGCAAAGCCTTCGGGAATGTAGAACTGCTTCTTGTTCTCGGAAGAAAGCACGACGCCTTCCCACTTGCCGAACGTCGGGCTTCCCTTGCGCAGATCCACAGCCACGTCAAAGACTTCACCGTCAATCACGCGCACGAGCTTTCCCTGCGGATTCTTCTTCTGGAAGTGGAGGCCGCGGAGTACGCCCTTCTTGCTCTTGGATTCGTTGTCCTGCACGAAGACCATATTGAGGCCGGCAGCGTCAAATTCGCCCTTGTTGTAGGTTTCCATAAAGTAGCCGCGCTGGTCGCCAAAGACCGTAGGTTCGATAATCGTCACGCCCTCGATAGAGGTTTTGATGAAATTGAATTTACCCATAAGTCCACTACCTATTCTTGTACATCGTTTCGTAATACTTCTCGTAGTCGCCGCTCGTGATGTTGTCGAGCCATTCCTGGTTATCGAGGTACCAGCGTACCGTCTTCTCGATGCCTTCCTCGAACTGCAGGGACGGCTCCCAGCCGAGTTCCTTCTGGAGCTTGGTGGAGTCAATCGCGTAGCGAGCGTCGTGACCCAAACGGTCCGTCACGTAGGTGATGAGGTTCATGTCCTCGCCTTCCGCGCGGCCGAGCAGTCTATCCACCGTCTTGATGACGACCTTGATGATGTCGATGTTCTTCCATTCGTTGAAACCGCCGATGTTGTACGTCTCGGCAATCTTCCCGTTATGGAAAATCACGTCAATAGCGCGAGCGTGGTCTTCTACAAAGAGCCAGTCGCGAACGTTCTCGCCCTTGCCGTAAACCGGGAGCGGCTTCTTGTGGCGGATGTTGTTGATGAACAGCGGAATCAGCTTTTCGGGGAACTGGTAGGGCCCGTAGTTGTTAGAGCAGTTCGTGACAATCGTCGGCATGCCGTAGGTGTCGTGGAACGCGCGCACAAAGTGGTCGGAGCCCGCCTTGGATGCAGAATACGGGGAGTGCGGCGTGTACTTCGTCGTCTCGTAGAAGAAGTCGTCACCGTAGGCCAGGTGATGCTCGGAGCTCGATGCCGTCGTGGTGAACGGAGGCGTGATGCCTTCCGGGTGGTTCATCTTGAGTGCGCCATAGACTTCGTCGGTAGAGATGTGGTAGAAGCGCTTGCCCTCGTACTTTTCCGGGAGGCTTTCCCAATAGAGTTTCGCGGCCTGAAGCAGGCTAAGCGTGCCCATCACGTTCGTCTTGGCAAACGTGAACGGGTCCTTGATGGAGCGATCCACGTGGCTTTCTGCCGCGAGGTGGATGATACCGTCGACATGCTCATCCTGCATGAGCTTGTAGAACGCGTCAAAGTCGCAGATGTCCATCTTCACGAACTTGTAGTTCGGCTTGTCCTCTATGTCCTTGAGGTTCGCGAGGTTGCCCGCATAGGTAAGCTTATCGAGGTTGATAATCTTGTATTCCGGGTACTTGTTCACGAACAGGCGAACCACGTGACTTCCGATAAAGCCTGCACCGCCGGTAATGACGATATTCTTCATAAAAACTCCAGTTTTATGGAGCAAATATATTAAATCTGGCCTACGATATACTCGTACGGGTTCGCGAGAGTTTCCAAATCCACGGAAACAGAGGGAATTTGCCAGCGGAACCATGTCAGCTGGCGTTTCGCGTAGTTGCGGGTCTTGCGTTTGACCTCATCGACAACCCGCGCCACATCCGCAGGTGATGTTGCCTGCAGGAGTTCACGGTACCCGAGACTCTGCCATGCGGGAGCATCGAGCGGCACGTTCTTTGCAAGGCGGTGAACCTCATCGAGCCAGCCATCCGCCATCATCTTGTCCACGCGGGCGTTGATGCGGGCGTACAGGTTTTCGCGCGAACGCTGGAGCCAGAAGACGGGAATCTGCCCGATACCGCCCTCGCGTTCCTTTTGCCAGTCCGAAAGCTTGCGGCCCGTCGCCTGCCACACTTCCAGTATGCGGATGATGCGCTGGGCGTTTTCCTTCTCGACTCCGGCCATCGCCTCGGGGTCTACTTCCTGCGCAGTTTTGAACAAACTATCAAGACCTTCGCAGACAGCTTTTTCTTCAAGGCCTACACGCACACCCGGCTCTATCTTCGGGATTTTCGGGAGCCCGAGCATCAGCGACTGCAGGTAAAGTCCCGTACCGCCAACCGCAATGTAGTTCCTGCCGGGATTTGCTTCCAGCAGTTCGCGCACGTTCCTGCAAAAATCCCCCGCCGAAAAAGTTTCCCGCGGGTCAAGGAAGTTTACCATGTGGTGTTTCACCCGCTCCATTTCTGCAGGTGAAGGCTGTGCCGTCCCTATCGCGAAGCCCGTGTATATCTGGCGCGAATCCACCCCGATTATTTCGGCATCGAATCGTTCCGCGAGGTCGAGCGAAAGGCGCGACTTCCCTATTCCCGTGGCTCCGGCGATTGCAAAGAGGATTGGCATGCCCGCAATATAATTATATTTGGAGGGGATGAAAAACGCAAAGCATATAATCGCCATATTTATTGTTCTCGGGGTACTCGCTACGGCAGCCTACCTACTCCCCAAGAGCGATATCGAAAGTTTATGGGCGAAGAGCGATACTCCGGCAGAAGAAATTGCAGACACGACCGTTTCCGTACAGGACACCACGCCGTTTATCGACCGCATGAAGGCAGACATAGGCGTTATCCAGGCGCAGTTCTCCCGCCGGAAAAAGCGCGACGTGTGGACTCTCGGGAACGGAACCACGATTATCCGCTACCTGTTGCAGGCGAAGCGGTTCATCGACAAGAACAACGGGAAGGTCCTCTACATGGAGGAGCTTTTCAACGACAACGACGCGTTCCAGTCTGCAAACCTGGACGCGCTCTCCCCCGATGGCGATACGCTCCGGATAAACCTGCAAATATCACGCAACATATTCCGCGACAACGCATCGTACCTTTCAGTCTCGTTCCAGATAACCGGAGAAGCTTTCCAGCAAAAAAGGATTATGCCCGAAATCATCGCGGCGCTCAATTCGCTCGACTACCCCTACGACCTGCTGATAACCCCGTTCGACATGCCGAAGGGCTTCTACCCCGACCTGGACAAGATAAAGAACAAGGAACTCGTACTGTGGCTCCTCATGGAATCGAACAGCCTTGACAGCAGGCACAAGAACATGCGCGCCATCCGCAGTTACCTCACGGAAGACCAGATTTCAGAAATCATTGCGGACGCCAAGACGCTCGTACCCTCGGCAAACGGGATAGCCACGCGATTCGCCGACAAGGCAGTCGAACACAAGCCGCTGCTGCAGGCGGTACTCAACGCAGCGAAGGCACACCAACTGTGGTTTGCTGACCTTTCGGGCAACAGCAAGTCCAAGGTTTCGGACGTCTGCCCCGAAGTGGGCATGAACTGCAAGATTATCACGCCCTACAACCCCTCGAACAGCAGCATTGACGACTTCGTCCACAAGAAACTCCGCGGGGCGGCAAGGAGCGGCATGGCGGCAATCATTCTCCCCCTCACGCTCGAGAACGTCCAAAAAGTCAAGACATTGAAAGAAAAAACGACCGCGCAGGGTACCACGCTCATAAATTTATCTACCTTTATGAACACCAACAAGGAGTAGTTTCCATGACCGTAAAACTGGGTGTCAACGTAGACCACATCGCCACTATCCGTGAAGCACGCAAGATCCGTGAACCGGATCCGGTTGCCGCAGCGATTATTGCCGAACTCGCAGGCTGCAACGGCATTGTTGCCCACCTGCGCGAAGACAAGCGTCACATCCAGGACCGCGACCTCAAGCTTTTGCGCGGCACGGTTTCCACGAAACTCAACCTCCAGATTTCTACCAATCCCGAGATGGTGCAGTTCGCCATCAACGTGCAGCCCGACATGGTGACGCTCGTACCCGAGAACAGCCAGGAAATCACGACCGAGGCGGGCATGAACGTCGCGGCAAAGATTGACGAGATTGCAAAAATCGTGATGACCCTCAAGAACAACGACACCGCGACATGCATCTTCATCGACCCCGAAACCGAGCAGGTGAAGGCATCGAAGAAGGTCGGTGCCGACTTCGTGGAATTCAGCACCGCAAGGTACGCCTCGGCTTGCGACCTCGGCAGCATCCAGGAAGTCAACCGCGAAATTTCCGCCATCCAGGACATGACCGTCCTTGCAAAGAAGTACGGCCTGCGCGTCAATGCAGGTCACGGTCTCAACTACAGGAACGTGGAAGCCATTGCAGCCATCGAGGGCATCGAAGAACTCAGCATCGGCCACAGCATCGTGGCGAGGGCAGTCCTCGTGGGCCTTGAACGCGCCGTGAAGGAAATGCTCGACCTGCTCAGGCGTCAATAGTGACTAGTCATTAGTCAGTAATCGCTGTATTCCACATCCTGGAGCACAAGCCCCTGGGGAGGAGCCCAGGTACGTTCGCCCTTGAAATCCTTGGCGAATATCTTTTCCACCGTACCCAGCGGGTAACGCCCGCGGCCGATATCAAATAACGTACCGACCATCGCGCGGACCTGCCGGTGCAAAAATCGGTTGCCCCTGATGTGGAACATGCAGCTCCAGTCGTTCAGGCGTTCCAGGCGGAATTCCGTCAGCGTGCAGAGAGTGGACTTGCCGTCGTTACGGGGAATGCAGAAATCGATAAAGTCATGTTCGCCCAGGAAGGCCTTCGCCTCGCATTCCATTACATCCAAGTTAAGGTCAACGCTGCCGCATTCCCAGCCAAAGTCGCGCATCAGGGCTACGGGCCGCGTAAAGATGGTGTACTGGTAGTAACGCGAAAGCGCGTCGTAGCGGGAATGGAACTCGCTCGGGCACGCTTCGAGGTCACGTATGCGGATGAGTCTCTTGGTGAGGCCGTTTACGGAGCGGACCGTACGTACCGGGTCCAGTTCGCCGTCGAAATCGAAGTGGACGCACTGCCCGCGGGCATGCACGCCCGTATCCGTACGCCCGGAACCCACCACGCGGATAGGCGCGCGGAGAGCCGTAGTCAGGGCTTCCTCGAGAGTGGACTGCACCGTAACAAAGCGCGTCTTGCCCGCGCAGTTCTGTTCTTGCCAACCGTAGAAGGCGCTTCCCAGGTATTCACAGCGGAAGCGGTAACGCATCTAGTTCCCCGATTCTAGGGATTCCTTGATAACGGCCTCGACCTGATCTTGCGGAATCTTCAACTGCGATGCGATTGCGGAAGCAGGGAACCCGCGGCGGGACATCTGCATGATCTTCGTCTTTTCCGTGAGTTCGCGGTCGAACCTGCTGGTCTTGAGGGGCGATTTCGCCTGCAGGGTCGGGTCGCCCGTCATGTTGTGGCTCTGCGCACGAATCTTCATGGTGCGGTCACGGGTCACGCCGCGCGGGGAGCGGAGCACGTCGGAAAGAGACTGCATGGCCGAGGTGATGCGTTCCTTCGCCGTAGGCCTGAGCTGCGGGCGCGGCGCATCGAGGTCGGTCGTCATAATCTTGTTCTCGGGCACGCCGTTCTCGTCCTCGAAAGCCATCTTGGGCAGTTCCTGCTGCTTTTCGCGCTCGGCGAACTCGGACACTTCGTCTATGATGGAACGCTTCTGCGGGCGCGGGCGCGCAATCGTCTCGTCGTCAAGCCCTCCCTTCGGTTCCTTGAAACGCTGTTCTTCTGCGGCCTTGATGGCCTCCATCTTCATGGTGAGGACCTTTTTCCTGTGCGCAAGGACGGCGAAAAGCAAGATAATGCAAAGGATAATCGCAGCGACGCCCCCCGCAATCCAGAGCATGGTTTCGCTGGAAACTCCCAGCGGGTTTTCCGCAGCGACGGGCACAGGTGCAGTCCTCATATCGCCCAGGGATTCCCAGGACTGTTCCAGTTCGGTGCGTATACTAAGCTGTAAATCGGGGTTCCCCTGAGCCTCGAACAGGGCTACCTGCAGGGAATCTATCCTGCTGCGGGCTTCCAGGTAGGATTCCGCATCAAAAGACGACTTAACCGCGGAAAAATCAAGGAGCAAATAGGCGCCAAGCCCTGCTGCCACGATAAACAAGACAACTGGAGCAATAAACTTCTTCATACGGCATATAATTTAGAAAATGAAGGCCGATTATTTCCAGGCAAAACGGCGAAATCGCCCCTTTTTGAAAAACGGGACGCTTCGCCCCGCTTTTTTGCGGGTGGTGTGAAGTTCTCTACACTTTTTTGGAAAAAACACAAATTTAATGTCCACGGCCCGTTTTTTTTTCTATCTTATAGTACAAGAACTCTTTGTTCTCCTCCTAACCCCAAAGAACACCCCGGCTTCGGTCGGGGTGTTTTGGTTTATAGTCCTTGTTTTTTGCGGGAAACTACGTGCGGAGAGCGCCGAACGACACAGCCCTGTCGCCGCCGTTCTCGAGTGCCGCCTTGAGGGCCACCTGCGCGTTGTAGATGAGGGTTCCCTCGTCAATCGCGTGGTCGGGCATCACGGACACGCCAAGGCTCAGCTTGGTCGCGAGGATTCCGTCGCCGTAGGAAATCTGCAACTGAGAAATCTCGTTACGGATGCGTTCTGCGCGTTCAAGCGTAATCTTGCAATCGGCGCCGGGCAGAATCACGCACAGCACGTTACCGTCGAACCTGCAGGGGATATCTTCGGTGCGGATGAACCCGGGCAGGCGCTGGCCCAGTTCCCAGAGCAGCTGCTCGAGGGCATGGTTGCCCTTCTCGGTCTTGATGGCTTCGGCCGCATCGGGGTAAATCATGATTATCCCTATCGGGGTCGCATGGCGGTTTGCGGCAGCCACTTCGCGGCGCAGGGATTCTTCCATGTAGCGCCTGTTGAACAGCCCCGTAAGGTTGTCGCGGATGCTGTGCTGCTGGAACCGCAAGTTGAGGTTCTGGTTTGCCACGTAAAGCCCGAAGGTTGCAGCGACAATGCTCACCTTCGCCTTCCAGAATTCAAGGGAATCGCCCTCGGGGAACTTGTCCACCTGGACCGAGAGGATGCCGAAATGCTCCTCGAGGCCTTCAATCGGGGCGCAGAAGGAAACACCCTGCGGGTGGTGGTGCAGGTGGGTGCATCCGCCCGTAAATTCACCGGAGGTATAGTCGCTCACCACGACATCGCCCACGTTGTAGCTCGCGCATTCGCCCGGCATAATCACGTCATCACTGATAACGTAATCACCGAACGAGAGAATCTTGTGGAGTTCGGTCTGCACGCCGCCGTACATGTAGAGGATGCCTGCGCCACCCGGGAACAGTTCGGGGAGCGACTTTTCGAGAGCCTCCACCACATCGGGGAACGGCCTGTTCTTGAGGATACGCTTGCAGAACGTGTTCCAGGCATCGAGCGGGAAGGCATGCTGCACGGCATCCACCTGCTTGAGGGCCTCGGCTGCCGGAATCGCTTCGGGAGGGAGAATGCTGTCGAAAGGTTTCTTCTTTACGCTCGGGCCTTCGAAAGGCTGCGGTTCATCGCTCAGGGACGGGACAACGGGCACGTACTCGGTTTTCGGGGACGCGTTGCGGGTCTCATTGAGGGCTTCGGTAAAGTTCGCTTCGGCTTCGGTAAACTTGCGCTTGCAATGGCTGTAGTACAGGAGGCCGAGAACCGCGCCCCAGGCTCCAATCAATACAAATTTCAGGTGCAGGGCCAGAGTCTTTTCGGGTACGAAATAGGCCGCAACGACACCGCCGACAAAAAATACAAGGCAAAGGAAATAAGAAAAGAAGCTCATACCATAAATTTATCAAAAGAAATATGTTTTCGTTCTCAAGTAAACGAAAATTTTATAAAAAAACGTGCTTTTAAGGTTCCTTTTTCTAAATTTGACACTATGACCATCCTCGAAAAAATCGCCTTAGCGTTACCCGCCGTTGAATCCCCCGCCCGTTACATGGGCGGCGAGGCGAACAGCGTGGTAAAGGACCACAGCCAGATGCTCTGCCGCATGGCGTTCGTATTCCCGGACACCTATGAAATCGGGATGAGCAACAACGGCATCCGCATCCTGTACCACGTGATCAACCGCGAGAGCGACCTGCTTTGCGAAGTCTCGTTCGCGCCGTGGGACGACATGGCCCGCGAGATGGCGAAGTACGATATTCCGTTGTACAGCTACGCGACCTACACACCGGTGCGTGATTTCGAGGTGGTGGGCATGACGCTCCAGACGGAACTGAACTTCACGAACGTGCCCTACGTGCTGGAACTCGCCCGCATTCCCGCGTGGCAGAAGGACCGCAAGGAAGATGACCCCATCGTGGTTGCCGGCGGGCCCTCGATGGCGAACCCCGAGCCCGTCGCCGACTTCTTCGACGCGTTCATGATTGGCGACGGGGAGAAAGTCATGATTGACTTTCTGCGGTGCGTAGGCGAGGGCCGCAAGGCGGGCCTCAGTCGCGCCAAAATACTCGAGAATTTATCCAAGATTGACGGCGTTTACGTGCCGAGCTTGCGCCCGGTGGTCACGAACGAATTCGGCGCGATTGTGCCGGCGGAACCTGCCGCCGGCGCCTACGCCACCACGAACGGGGTTCGCCGCCTGTTCATCCCGGTAATGGACCCGAAGGACTACCCGGTCAAAAACCTCATCGCAAACATGCAGCTGGTACACAACCGCTTCAGCGTGGAAGTCATGCGCGGCTGTGCGCAGGGTTGCCGTTTCTGCCAGGCGGGCATCTGGTACCGCCCGTGCCGCGAACTCAATCCGGACGATGTATTGGACATCGCGAAGGCGGGCATCCGCGCCACCGGCGAACGCGAACTCGGGCTTTTGAGCCTTTCTACCGCCGACTACAAGCCGGTGGAAGCCCTCACCGACAGCATCATCGACGACCCGTTCTTCGATACGGTGGACGTGAGCCTCCCGAGCATCCGCGTGAACAGTTTCGGGCAGACGCTCGCCGGCAAGATTGCAGCCCTCAAGGGTGGCCGCAGCGCCACGTTCGCCCCCGAGACGGGCTCCGAGCGCATCCGCAAGATGATCAACAAGACCATCAGCGACCAGGACATGTACGATGCCGCCGAGCACGCGTTCAGCAGCGGGTTCAACAAGATTAAGTTGTACACAATGATAGGGTTCCCGACCGAGAACCTGGACGACATGCAGGCGTTCTGCGACCTCATCTTCAACCTCGTGAAAATCGGGCGCAAGTACAACCGCGGCATCCAGATTGCGGTCAGCATCGGCATCCTCATCCCGAAATCCTTTACCGCGCTCCAGTGGGCGCCCTACATGGACAAGGAAACCGCGCTCAAGCATATCCGCTTCGTGCGCGAAAAGTTCTTCAAGCACCCGAACGTAAAAATCAACTGGGCCAGCTGGGAAACGAGCTTCCTCGAGGCCATCTACAGCCGCGGCGACCGCAGCCTCGGGCCCGTAATCTACGAGGCCTACAAGCAGGGAATCATCTTCGAGAGCGACAGCTACCGGTTCGACTTTGCCAAGTGGGAAGCCGTCTGGCAAAAGATGGGCTACGACACCAGCTGGGTTTACCGCGAGCGCGAAAAGAACGAGGTGTTCCCGTGGGACTTCATCCATGCGGGCACCACCAAGCAGTACCTGAGGCGCGAGTGGGAGAAGGCGTTCGACCCGAACAGCGCGCCCGTCCCCAACTGCAAGTGGGGCGACTGCCAGAAGTGCGGCATTCCCGGGTTCGGCGACGAAATCAGGCTCGCCGACGATCCCGTACGCCACAAGGCTCCGAGCCGCACCCCCGAAGAAATCAAGAAGCTTGTCGCGGAACGCCGCCCGAAAAAGACGGAAAGTTTCAGCTACAAGATTACCTTCAAGAAGACCGGCCTCAGCCGCTTCCTGCCGCACCAGAACATGCTCAGCTTCTTCGAGCGTACTTTCCTGTGTGCGGGCATCCCCGTGAAGTTCAGCGAAGGCTTCAGCCCCAAACCGCGCATTTCGAACATGGGCGCGCTCCCGCTGGGCCTCGAGACGTACTGCGAAATCATCAGCGTGGACCTGCTGCAGAAGCTCGACATATCGCCCGAGAACCTCCCCCGCCTCATGGAACAACTGAGCGCGCCGTTCCCGCGGGGCATGGAAATCGTGAACATCGAGCCCCTCAGGGAAAAGCTCAGCAAGCACTTCCCGAAGGCGATGGTTTACCGCCACACGCCCGAAAGCATCCCCGCCGACCTGATGGAGCGGTTCAACGCGAAGGCGCTCCCCGTAGTGAAGAACCACCGCGGGCAGGAAATCGATTTGAACGAGCACGTGCTCGGCATCGAGAACAGGGACGGAGCCCTTTTCGTGAAGGTGAAGTGCAACGACCAGGGCTGCACGGCGAGCCCGTTCGTGATTTACGCAGGGCTTCTCGGGTTCGAAATCGACCCCGCCAAGCTCGACGAGGTGTCCAGACGGTTCCTGATTGCCAAAATCAGCATGGAAATCTAGTCATTAGTAGTTGGCCACTAGTCAATAGTAAAAAAAGGCCATTGACCAATGACTATTGGCTATTGACCTTATGAATTGTATAGACAAGAACCTGGATATAGTTTATATTTCAAGTAGCAAATCAAATTTCCACAAGGAGTATGGTAAAATGAAGAAGATTTTCCTCGCAGCCCTCACGGCTATGGCCCTCTGCAGCTACAGCTACGCCCAGGACGACGAAGACGAATACGAAGAAGACGAAGCCCCGGCGGCCGCCGCCCCCGCTCCGGCACCTGCAGCATCTCAAAGCAGCAGCGCACCCGCCGCAGCCCCCGCCCAGTCCGGTGCAGGTTTCTTTGGTCTTGGTCTTGACCTGACAGACGCCATCATTAATGGCGGTGTGCAGAAGTTCTACGCGACCATCAAGGTTGCCCCGAACATGGAACTTTCCATCATCTTCGGGCTTTACCATCATGGCGAAACGACCACGGAGAACAAGGCTTCTGGTGGCGAAGTTGACCGTGGCGACGACTACACCCAGCTCAGCCTCGGTGTGGGCTTTGATATGTTCATCGCCCAGATTCTTCTGCCCATATCCGTGGGTGGCGAGCTTATCTACACCCACCCGGCCGAAGACAATATGCAGCTCACCCTCAACGCCTGGGCCGGTTTCCGTGCTAGCCTGGTCGCCAACTTCTACCTTACCGGCAAGGTCGGCCTCGGCTTCGACTACTACGATGCGGAAGATGATAATAACGAAGACACCCGTCTCGACGTCGGCTTCAAGACACAGCTGCAGCTCCACTGGTTCTTTATGTAATCCAGGCCGGATAGATACAATTCAAGCCGCTCCGATTGGGGCGGCTTCCTTTTTAGAGAGATCCCCGCCTACGCGGGGATGACGACAATATTACGCGGGGATGACAACAATATTACGCGGGGATGAATACAATAAAAGTGACCGCTACTCTGCGGGTAGGATAATCTCGATGTGGCTCGTGCTCACGTTGAGGAAGTGCGTGCGGAACAGGTCGTGGTCGTTCCTGTCGCTGACCTTCACCTGCGTGACTGCGATGAAGTCCTTGTTCTCGCGGATATAGTCGGTAAGGCGTTCGTCACGGAGAGTGTCGATTTCACCTGTAATGATAAAGCTGTCTGTCCAAATCTTTACTAGCATAGCCTAAATATAAAGTTTTTTCGGGAAATAAGTGAAATTTCTAAAAAATTTTAGTTCAATTTCGTATTTTGCAACATATATTATAGTAAAACAGCAAAAAGGACCCTTTTTATGGCTAAGAAGAAACTCTCCCCCGCACCGGGCCAGATGGCATACCTGAACAAGGAATTTATGGAAAGCGACGCAGGTCGCCCGCTCCGCATACTTTCGGAATTTTACGAACCCCAGCAGGTGTTCGAGCAGGAAGAAATCAAGAACAGCATCGTTTTCTTCGGTTCGGCACGCACGCTCCCGCCCGACGAAATCAAGAAGCGCCGCAAGGGCTGCAAGGACAAGAAGGAACTCGCCCGCCTCGCAAGGCTCGAGAAGGTGGCGGAATCGTACAACGCCGCCCGTGAACTCGGGCAGAGGCTCGGCAAGTGGGCGAACAAGCGCCACCAGGGCTACGCCATCATGACGGGCGGCGGCCCCGGCATCATGGAAGCGGGCAACCGCGGTGCAACCGACGTGGGTACGCCCTCCATCGGCCTCAACATCAAGCTCCCGTTCGAGCAGCACCCGAACCCCTACCTCGACGACGCATTGAACCTGCAGTTCCGCTACTTCTTTATCCGCAAGTACTGGTTCCTGAAGAAGGCCCGCGCGCTCGTGGTGTTCCCCGGCGGTTTCGGCACGCTCGACGAGATGTTCGAGATGCTCACGCTTATCCAGACCGACAAGTACGCCCAGCAGCTGCCGGTGGTGATTTTCGATTCCAAGTTCTGGAAGAAGGCGGTGAACTGGGAGTACTTCGCCGAGACCGGAATGATCAACCCGGAAGACCTCAAGCTCTTCAAGTTCTGCGACACCGTGGACGAAGCTTACGACTATATTACGGGCGTGCTCGACGAGCAAGAAGAGGAGTGGACGCTCCTTACCTGGAACCGCGAAATCAAGAAGAAATAGTCCGGTCCGCGTCCTGGTAAAAACCTATATTTGGGCGCCAAACAGGAAGGCTTGATTATGATGCTCCGGAACTTTCTCGCTGAATCGCTCGACCGTATTTCCCGCAATCTTGCGCTGCGCCCGCAGTACACGATGCAGGAATACCAGAGGTGGTTCGACCAGAATCCGGAGTTTTTGCACAACGGCGCGATGGAAAAAATCGAGCTCCTTGAGCCGCTCACGCTCGAGGGCACGAACAACCTGTACCGTGCGAACTTCTGGATACAGCACCCGAACGACGAGCGCCGTTACGGCGAGCGCGAAATCGTGGTAAAGATATGCAAGTTCTGGGCCACGCCGGGCAAGAACAGGCTCCACCGCCTGAACATGCTCCTGAGCGCATTCCAGGACGAAATCCGCATCAACAACCTGATACGCGCGACAAACATCGAGGGCGTGGTGCAGAGCTTTGGCGGGGGCATCGCCGGAAGGCACCCCTACCTGAAGATGGAGTTCATCAAGGGCTGTTCGCTCGATCGCCTGTTCGACACGAAACTTACCGACGACGAGATATTGAAGCGCGTCGCACAGATTGCCTACCTCGCGAATACGATTAGCCAGCTGCACTACTACCAGGTGGTGCACAAGGACCTGAAGCCGAAGAACCTGCTGCTGTGCCAGAATCCACTGCACAAGAACAACCACAAGATACTCATCTGCGACTTCGGCTACGCGCAGGCGAAACTCCGCGAAACGGTGAACGAATACGGCGGGCAGCTCACCCCGTGCTACAGCGCGCCCGAGCAGGCCATAATGGGAGAGAACCTCTCCTACTCCGTAGACTACTTCAGCTTCGGCATCATCGTGCACGAGTTCCTTACGGGCTACAAGCTGTTCCCGAAGGCGATGGACATCTTTATCGAGGACGGCCACAAGATTACGGACCGCTACCTCGAATACCTGAAGACCGGGCGCGAGAACCGTTTCAATGACAGCAGGTTCCCCGAACTTGCGCAATGGATAGACAGCCTCACGCTCTTCGACAGTTTCGAGCGCATGCAGAACTGCCCGAACCTTTTCGACATAGCCCACAAGCTCCGCGAACGCGTGAACGCGCAGGGCTACCGCGACGTGAATACCGACTTTTTGTGGAATCAACTTGGTGAATACGGGAAACGGTAATATGGACAAGTTTGTCAGGGTTTGCAAGAAGTTTATCAAGAGACTCAGGGTACACCACTACATCGCATTCGCAGTGGTGCTCGGCATCGGCGTGTTCAATGCCGTCACGGTGCTTTCGCCCATGATAAGCCAGAAGGAACTCGAGAGCAACATCGAGAAGTCGTTCGAGAAATGGTGGGCCGAGGAAGGCGCCGCGCAGTTCAGGACCGTAGGGCTCAGTGACGACGAAAAGACCAAGATGCAGGAATTCGTGCAGTACCGCGACAGGATTATCTCTGCGGGCAAGGGTTTCGACATCGACGAGCGCAAGAAGGCCATGAGGACGGAGTTCCGCGAATGGTGGGAAATCGGCGGCGGGAAGGAGCAGTACACCCGCGAGCACGGGAAATACCCCACCGAAAGGGAATTCGAGCGCGAATGCTACAAGTATATCAAGAACTACACCGACAAGTTCCTGCGGTACAACATGGCGTATGTGCCCAAGGACGGCGAACTCGAGCGCCTTACCACAAGCTGGCTGTTGTTCCCGAGTTTTGCGAGTTACCTGCTTTTTGCAATACTCTTCCTGTTTGCGTACGTGAGACTGTGCGAGCGCTGGGGCGTGCCCATTACCGCAGGGTTCTTCCTGTTGCTTGCCGTCACCGGCGGCCCGATTGTCGGAGTGTTTACCGACATGAGCCTCTTTAGCCACGCGAACGCGGAACGCTACATGGGCGCAAGTATCGCGCTCGCCTTTATGCTGGGCGCCACGGCGTTCGACCACAACAAGGACGACGTGCCCGCAATCGTGCGCGGGATAGCCGTTATGGGGTTCATGCTCGACGTCATCGTGAACGTGTTCGTGAACCCGAGCATTTCCACCGCGACGGCGGTCGCTTCGTTCCCCGCATTCGGCCTGGGCGCCCTCGCCGGCAACAAGATGCCCAAACGCAGGAAGAGTTCCTCGGAACTGCGCAAGGATGCCCTCGAAACCCGCATGAAGCAGACAGCCCAGAGGAACATTACCGCAGAACGCCGCGTCAAGACGCGCATGCAGATGGATACCGGGTTCAGCGAGGCGCAGAAGGGCCACTACGATGCGGCAAAAATCAACCTGTGCCAGGCAATGACGGGCATGCTGCAGGAACACCCGCTCGATACCGAAGGCCTGAAGAAACTCGCAGAACGCATGGTGAGCCCGAACCTGTTTATCGATGTCCCGAGCACGCAGTGGCTGGAATGGGGCGATACGGCAAGGTCGCGCATGTGCTACGAAGCGGCTCTCGAACTGCTCGAAAAAGGGCTCAAGCTCGAGAAAGACGCGAAGATTGCAAGGCGCGCGCTGTTCACCATCGGCGAGATACGCATTAACCGCAAGATTGAACCCGAAGAAGGCGTAAAGCGCCTGCAGAAGGTCGTCGAGATGGACGGCGAAGACCTGCTTGCAAAGCAGGCGAAGCGGATGCTGGAAAAAGCGGGCGTTTAAAAAAGAATCCCCGGCCTGAACTGAACCCAAAAAGTTGGACAGTTTAAAGTTAGGATAAAACTGAGTTATGAGTCCGGTATTGTACCGGGCTCATTCCGTTTAGGCGCAGTTTTATCCGGTCGTTGTTGTAGTATTCGATATATTTCCTCAGTTCTTGCTTGAAGTGGTCCATGTCCCTGAACGTGTTCGGGTAGAGAAGCTCCGACTTCATTATCCCGAAGAAGTTCTCCATCATGGCGTTGTCCAGGCAGTTGCCCTTACGGCTCATGCTCTGGATGATTTTATGATCTTTCAGC
>FLNZ01004453.1_pt1 | contig 19233 bp, 19 predicted proteins | sample 1140391 | NCBI WGS metagenome assembly FLNZ01 (sample SAMEA3878171, study PRJEB12797) | bioreactor metagenome | biome: Moose rumen | place: Sweden | collected 2011-10
AGCGGGCCTTTAGAGTGGTCAAGGGCAAACTCGAGGCCAGGCCAATATTCCATTTCAACGAGCAGCGAATTGAGGCTCACATCTGCATCTGCTTCATGGCCTACAAAATCTACAAAGAGCTTGAGCGGTTGTTAAAAACAGTGGGCATCAAATTAAGTGTTGATAAGGTGTTGGAAATAGCCAAGACCATTTCAACAGTAACCTTCAGCCTCTCCAACGGCAAAACAGCATCTCAAATCATACTAACCACACCAGAACAACAGATGCTGGCACCAATTCTGCCACTGCATAACTGATTTGGGTGTCCCATTGTCGAAGTCAGGAGATAAAGCGGTCGGTGCCGCGGTGAAAGGCGTTGCCAAAGTCCCACACCGGTCCAAACATCATCTTCGTGCTGTCGCCGTTCTCCTTGTGCCAGAAACAGCTGCCGTGGAACGACTCGGTGTCGTCGAGCAGCTCTTGAACGAGGTAGAACCGCGCCAACTCATCAACATCGATATACCTCTCCCAGCCATTGTTGGTTTTGTCGGTTACATAGATGGCGGCATTGGTGGTGTTGATGAACCCGGTGAGGTAGGTGCGCTGCTCGTCGCTGAGATGCTCGGGCGACTTGTAGGTTGCCCAGATGTTCTTGCCGTTGCCTTCCACGGTGCGTATCTGTTCTTCATCCTCATAGTTGTCGATTTCCACGAGCCATCCGCCGGTGATGCCGAAACGATCGGTCTCGTAGTCGGCCTGCTCGATGATGTTCACACGGTCGGTGGCGACGCGAATTGTCTCGGTGAGCATGTAAAGTCCTATGTAGTCGCCATTTAGCACTACCTCGATGGGCTGTTGCGACGGAGTCCACTCCAGCCTAAGCCGTCGGCTCACCTCATAGCCCACGGTGTTGCGCAGGCCTGCCAGGTTGTCGTCGGCGTTGGCCATCAGTGCCCAGTGCTTGCTGCGCTTCATGCCCAAGAGAGGCATTTTGTTGTCGAGTTTCAGGCGATAGGGTTTCTTGTCAAATGCCGTCCAGGTGTAGTTGCCGCGACCTCTTATCTGCATCAGCTCGGGGTTTTCTTTTGACCCCACATTGGCAATGCCCTCGATGCCCATATTGTCAATATAGAACTCGGCATAAATATACTCCTCCTTAGAGGTGATGGGTGCGTCGCCGTCGGTGTTGATGAACATCACCGGCAGGGTGCCTGAGTAGGAATTCGCTCCGTTAGGATTTGTCCACGACCCCGACGCCCAGTTGTTGCCGCTGTTGGGGGTGAACACCCATCCCACGGGGATGGCGAGTTCGCAAGTGGCAGTGCGTTTCTCTCCCAGGGTGTGGCTGATGCGGTCCTTGAGGTTTGGGAAGGTCTCGTTGTAGAGACCATCGGCGAGCGATGTCTCGGCAAAACAGTAGCGGTACATTCCCGTCACTGTCTCGGGGATGGTGATGCTCCAGATGTTGTCGCCCTCGTTGGTCATCGTCATCACATAACTCTCGGGATTGGAATAACTGCCGAAGACGAATTTCACTATAGAATATTTCGTGAGCGAGTTGTTGAAATAGAACGTGCCTTTGGGAATATTGAGTGCCTGGGCGGTGGTGAATGCGCTCAGTGTCAGCAGTAAAAAGGCTATTAGTGTGTTTCTCATGATTTTAAGCTAACAAGCTGATGAGGCAGGGGTGTTATTATAGTTTTAGTTTAAAGAGCGATATGGCGTTGCGCGTGGTGGCGGCTTCTATTTTTTCGTCATTAATTCCGAGGTGCTGGGCGATGAAGTGGCACACATGAGGAACAAAGGCGCTCTCGTTGCGCTTGCCGCGGTGCGGCACTGGAGCGAGGTAAGGCGAGTCGGTCTCGAGCAGCAGTCGGTCAAGTCCCACCACCGGCAGAATGTCCTTGACATCGCTCTTCTTGAAAGTGACGATGCCGTTCACGCCAAAGTAGAAGTCGCCACGCTTTCTCACTTCCTCCACCTCCTGCGGTGTGCCGGTGAAGCTGTGGAACACGCCCTGCGGCAACGGTTCGCCAAAGTTGTCCATCACGCTCAAAATCTCGTCGAGGGCGTCGCGGCAGTGCATGATGAATGGCAGTCCCAGCTCCTTGCACCAGTGCAGCTGCGTGTCGAGCGCCGCCATCTGCTGTTCCCGCCAAGTCTTGTCCCAGTAGAGGTCGATGCCTATCTCCCCCACAGCCACTGGGTTATGCTCATCAAGCAGGGGTCGCATGGCGGCAAGTTGCTGCTCATAGCCCTCTTCCACATCCTCGGGGTGAAGCCCTAAGGCGATAGAGATGTAGCCGGGATAGGCATCGCGCGTTGCCACCACATATTGCACGCTTTCCAAGTTCTCGTTGGGCAGGATAATGTGCTGCACGCCAGCAGCCTTAGCGCGAGCTATCGCTAGGTCGCGGTCCTCGTTAAACTCACGGCAATATATGTGACTGTGGGAGTCAATCATCTTTAAGTGTAAAGCGTTAAGTTTTAAGTGTTAAGTTAGGACGAGGCGTGCCTCGTCCAGTAGAATATCTAGACATTCTAGAAAGTCTAGAAAAAACTGTGAACTATGAACTGTAAACTATGAACTTATCGGTCTCGGTTTACTAGGCTTTCGATAACTGCCTCAAATTGCTTGTAGGCGTCATATTTCATCTTGGTCTCGTGGAGCAGGTCGAGGGCTTGGTGAGAATATTTGATGATGGCGTTGCGTGCCAGGTCTTTGAGTCCCAGACTCTCGTAGAGTGCGGTCACCGCCTCGATTTTATCCTGCTTGGGAGCGTATTTGTCGGTGAGCCAGTGGTGAAGTTCCTTGGCTTCGTTGCCGGCAGCGTGGTCGATGGCGTTGATGAGCAGGAAAGTCTTCTTGTTGTTCACGATGTCGCCGCCAATCTCCTTGCCGAAGGTGGCGGGGTCGCCCCACACGTCGAGGTAGTCGTCTTGCAGCTGGAAGGCGAGGCCGAGGTTCACCGCCATGTTGTAGATTGACTCGGCATCCTCTTCATCGGCGCGCGCCACGATAGCTCCAGCCTTGCAGGAGCAGCCGGTGAGCACCGAGGTCTTAAGGCGAATCATCTTCATATATTCCTCAACGGTCACGTCGTTGCGAGTTTCATAGTCCATGTCATACTGCTGGCCCTCATACACTTTGATGGCGGTGTCGTTGAAGAGTTCCATCAAGGGCTGCACGATGTCGGCATCGACGCGCGTCATCGCTTGCGCCGCCATTTGCAGCATGGTGTCGCCGCTAAGGATCGCCACGTTCTGGTCCCAGCGCTTGTGTACGGTGGGCTTGCCGCGACGCACGTCGGCATTGTCCATCACGTCGTCGTGGATAAGGGTGAAGTTGTGGAACAGCTCAATGCCGAGGGCGGCGTTGATGGCTTTGTTGAGGTCACCGCCCATCGCCTCGCAGGTCATCAGGGTGAGGACGGGTCTCACTCGCTTGCCGCCCAACCCCATAGTGTAAGCTATTGGCTCATAGAGATGTGCCGGCTGCTTAGGATAGTTTATGTTATTGATAGCCTTGTTTACAAGGTCGAGGTAAAAATTGTAGTTATGCATAGCTATTTAATTATCTGGTTATCAATCTTCTACTAATTCTTCAAACTCATCCCATTTTGCGCCCTCGGGAAGGTCTTTTGGGCGTTGGATAAAGATTTCCTTGGCAAGCTCGGGGTCGTTCTTTTCGAGGTATTGCTTGTAGGCCTTGTTGAAGCTCACGATGGCGATGGAGTCGTCGGCAAGTTGGAATTCCGCCTCCAGCGCTTTGGCCTCGAGGATGCAGTTCTGCATCGCCAGGGTGTCGGTGTGGTCGGTCTCTACCAGTCGTTTTGCCGCCTCGGTCGCCACTTTTATGGCCTTGCCTTTAAGTTTCGACACTTTGGGCTTGGGAGCAGGTTTCTGTTCATTGTTGCAGCCCCATAACATCAAGGCGGCAATAATAAGAGTTATTGTTATTAAGATTTTTACTTTCATGTTGCAAAATTAGTGCAAGTTGAGTGAAATGCCAAATTTATTTGAGCATTTAAATAAAATGCTCACGCTCGCAAAGTATAGAGCAAGCTCAAGCTTTGACTCGCTTAATCGCATTTTTCCGAAACGCCGCCTGATTTATCAAAAAAATCCCCCGCATGTTGCTGCGAGGGATTTTTTAGGGGAATTAATGATTAGTCCTCTTTCTCCTCTTTCTCTTTCTTGCACTTGCAGCAGCAGATGGGGTCGATCACCATCCAGATGACAGCTGCCAGAGCGGCACCAACGAATGGACCAACGATGAATATCCAGAGCTGGTTCAGAGCGTCACCGCCCTCAAAGATAGCGGGAGCGATAGAGCGGGCTGGGTTCACCGAGGTGCCAGTGTAGCGGATGCACACCAGGTGCACGAGCACGAGCGACAGACCGATGGCGAGGCCGGCGAAGTTGTTGGTGGCGCCATTAGTCTTGGCAGTGGCACCAAGCACTACGAGAACAAATACGCAAGTGAACACAATCTCGGCGATGAGGCCACCAGTTACCTCCACACCTTGTTGCAGAGCGTTGGCACCAGTGCCTTCAAGACCGCTGTTGGTGGTGAGCAAGTACAGGATTGCTGAGCCAATGAAGGCGCCAATCACTTGGAAAATAATGTACATGCAAGCGTCTTTTGCGCTGATGCGCTTTGCGATGAGGCATCCCAGGGTGATGGCAGGATTGATGTGGCAACCGCTGATGCCACCAATGGTATAGGCCATAGCAACTACCGCCAGACCAAAGGCGCAGGCTGTGCCAACCACGGCGGGGATATTGCTAACTGGGTCACAACCAAGGCTCACGGCAACGCCGCAGCCCATTAACACGAGCACCATAGTGCCCACCATTTCGGCTAAATACTTTTTCATGTAAAAAATGATTTTAAAAGTTAGTAATATGGTTGAATTGTTCAAGTCTTGTAAAATTCTCTCTAAACACTAAACTCTAACCTCTAAACTTCAAGTTTATAACGAGTTATAAACTTGAATTAAATGATTATTGTCGGGTAGTGATGTGATAGCAGGGCTGTCCCCGCTCAAATTTCACATAGCAGCGGCCCTCGTCGCGCAGCTCTTTGAGAGTCTCGCCCAGAGTGTTGATGAGCACTTTGTGGCTGGCATCGTTGCCAGTGAAGTCGGGCATACTGTCAATCTTCTCGAAGCAGTTGTAGGCGATGTCGAACGTGGTGCCATACATGTGGCAGCTGTTCTTGACAGCGTTGCGGTTCACGCGGCGCAGCCGTCGCACGTCGTCGCTGGTGCGCAGCAGCGAGGTGACGATAAACTGGTATTGCGCAAAGCCATGCTCTTGCAGCTTCGTCTGGAAATTGGCAGCGATGATGTCGAGCAGTTCGCTGGCGCTAGGCGTGAGATAGGGCACCGAGTGGGTGAGGCTATCGACCCTGAAGGCGTGCGACGACTCAATCTTTATCAACTGTGAGGCGATGCTGTCAACGCCGTCGCGGGAGCACAGCGGCACGATGCCAAACTGCTGTGCGGCAACAAGCTGGGTATCGTTCACGTCTTTGAAGCGATACAACGTGTTTAGCCCCGCACTGCTACCTCTCACCTTTACACGTTGTGGCGTGCCAGTTTTGCGCGAGTCGTCTTGCCCAAGGGGTATGGCATAGCATAGAACCACGAGTAGCGCCACCACCATTACTGATAAAATGGCTAATATTCGTGTGCGTGTTCTATGGGCTTTTTCTTTGTTCATCACTGCAAAATTACAAAAAATGGATAAAAACACATAATTTGTGACGAATTATTTTATGTGTTGGGGTTATTTTTATATTTTTGTGCAAAATTTCATAACGTAGATTATAATGGACAGTTTAGATTTGACACTGGCAAAGAAATTGCTGAAGATAAACGCTATCATGCTCCAGCCCGACCAACCCTTTGTGTGGGGCAACGGCTGGAACGCGCCAATCTATAACGACAACAAAATAGTGCTGTCTTACCCCGATATGCGACGGTTGGTAAAGGTGGAGCTTTCAAGGCTCATACTTGAACATTTCCCCGAAGCCGAGGTGGTGGCGAGTGTGGCGATGGGCTCTATAGCGATGGGTGCTCTGGTTGCCGACACGCTGGGACTGCCGTTCGTCTATGTGCGCGACGTGCCTAAGGATCATGGTCTGGAGAACCTCATCGAGGGCAATTTCGAGCCGGGGCAGAAGGTGGTGCTTATCGAAGACCTCGTCTCTACTGGCTCTAATGCCATCAAGGCGCTCCACGAGATGCAGCTTGCCGGCGGCGACGTGATGGGGATGGTGGCGATGTTCACCTACGATTTCGAGCAGGCGATTGCCACCTTTAAGGAAGAGGGCCTGAAGCTCATCGCCCTCACCAACTATCACGCCATGATAGAGGCGGCACTGGCTACGCAGTACATCAAAGACGAGGATGTCGATACCCTAGAGCTGTGGCACGATGACCCCGAAAGCTGGACTCCTGAGCGCTACGAGACGATTGGGGATTAAAAAAATATAATACAATCACTATTCACAACAAAAAATGGAAACCTACAAAAGCGACAAAGTAGTTATTGACCATAACATTGAATTAATTTACAGCAAGTTGAGCAACCCTTCCATGTTTAAGGAGCAGATGGAGAAAAACATGGACCGCATTTCCGACGAGGCGCGACAGCATCTTGATAATTTGAAATTTGAGGAGGACGGCATCAGCATCAACTCGCCCATGGGAGCTGTGAAACTCAGCGTGAGCGAGAGTGTAGCACCTAATTTGGTGAAATATGTGGCACAGTCATCGCCGGTACCCTTCGGACTGACGGTGAACCTCGAATCCATCGATGAAGAGCACACAGCAGCCATAGCCGAGATAAACATCGAACTCCCCCTGATGCTACGGGCGATGGTAGGCGGCAAACTCACCGAAGGCGCGCAAAAAATGGGCGAAGTTATCGCCAAACTCCCCTACGGAGAGATGTAAATCACTGACTCTATTTGAAAAAGTGAAATCACACGAATTAAAACGAATTACATTTTGTTGATCTTCAATTAAATAAAATTCGTTGAAATTAGTTTAATTCGTGTGCTTTTATTTTTTAAAGTGGACTCACTATAGGAGTTTTTCTTAGTTTAACCCGAATCGGTCATCAGGATTTATATTCGTTTAATTCGTGTGCTTAAACCTACCTGATTTGGCGGTTGATTGTCACGAAAATAGTCGGAATGTCGATTTTTTTTCGACATTCCGACTAAATTGAATTATTTTTGCTTTTCTTACGTCAAAGGAAAAGCTATTTTACATCAAAAAAGCCGTCCTTTTGATGTTTTCTTTGATGTTCCTTGATGTGCTTTGATGTACTTTGAACTGCAATGCCATCTACCGCGATAGTGAGTATTTAATCCAAAAAGTTGTGGTTGTTGTGTTTATGTTGTTATGGTTGTTTTAATAATAGCTGTGTTGAATGTGGCTAAATATGCATTGAGGAAAGTTATTCCAGCTGGGCGGCGGCGAGGGTGAAGAGGGAGCGTTCCCGCTTGAGGCGGGCGATGATGGCGTCGGCATCGCCGGGCGACGCCCCCCCAGTCATGCAGCTTGCGCCGCAAGTCTCCCCCCAACCTACTCGATTTTACTTGCGTAGTACTTTTGTGGATTTCAGGTTGCCTTTAACATCACGAGTCTGCATGATAAGTATTCCCTTCTGGCTCTTGTCGGCAACACGGCCCTGAAGGTCAAAATAGGTTGCTGACTTGTCGTTGGAAACCTCAATGTCACTAATGCCTGTGTTCAGGCCAAATTCTGCAAGATACTCTTGGATGTTGAACCAGCCTATATTAGAGCGACGCTCCTCACCCATGCCGCGGTAGATGCTTTGCACTCCTATCTTCTTCCAAGACATAATCTCATCAGAACCCTGATTCAGATAAACACTTAAACCACAAGCTAGGATATCCCACTTGTCGGTGAAATTATAGGGGATCTCGGTAATATCCTCTGTCAGGTTAGTATAAAGGTCGGTGGTAAGTGTCAACTCATGCTGCTGACCTTCGGCATCTTCGATATAAATGACATAGCTCAGTTTGGATTGTGACAGAGGGTTGCCATCTACATCTTCTACTGGAATCGAAAAACTCACATAAGGATAGGTTGCATACACAGGTGTGCCATCTTCTTCCACATAGGCAATGAACACGAAGTCGGCTACCGATGGGTCGGCAGGTGTAGCTGCCACTTCTGTAATCTTTGTCAACACTAAGTTTGATAGCATATCCCATGGATATTCATCTTGGTCAACGGTACTGAACTCTTCGGCGGTGTACTTTTCGGCATCAGGGTCATAGACGAATGTAGTGGGTTGACAACTTATTTCGATGTCGTAAAAACTCTCCATAATGCCCAGCAATGTAGCGGGAACCGTAACTACGTTGTTGGCATCGATAGTACCTTTCACCCATGCCTGAGGCATGAATTCGCTCAACCCCTGAATATATACCTCATTCTCGCCATAGCGCCCCACTTGTACCTCTCGAGGTGAAATATACTCCTCAAAGTAGTTGTCGTAGGCTGTAAGGTTATATGTCTCACTCACAAGGTCGGCGGGTGCATTGATTGCTTGCTCCGAAACAATGCGGTCAACAACTCGCACTTTTAAACCAGTTTGATGTTTTCCAAAATGAATGTCATTTCTCAAAACCTGCTTGGAATTTTGTCCAAAGGCCAATACACACAGTAGTGACGCGATTGTAAATAAGGTGATTTTTTTCATTGGTATTTTATTTAGGGGTCTTCTATAAATTAAACATTTGGCAGTCAGGAAAATAATTCGTAAATTTGCAGCAAATTGAAGCCAATGAGCAAGAAACCGAAAAAATACCGCCAGAACAAGGTGTCTCCAGTTCTATTTGAGCACGAGATGACACTTGAATCGCTTGAGAAGATGGGCAATCCTCTTGAGATTTTGAAGGAGCTGCTGGACTTCGAGCAGTTCCGTGCGATACTTGAGCCCGTGTTCGAGAACGTGAACCGAAAGAGCAACGCCGGCCGCAAGCCGATAGACCCGGTGCTGATGTTCAAGGTGATGTTCCTGCAGCGCCTATACGGCTTGGGCGACCACCAGATAGAGTATCAGATAAAGGACCGCACGAGCTTCCGCGAATTTCTCGGCATCGTCACGGTGGACGATGTTCCCGATGAGAAGACGGTGTGGAAGTACAAGGAGATGTTGTCGCAGGACGGGACGTTCGACCGGCTGTTCAAGCAGTTCAACGCCTATCTTGACGCGAAAGGCCTGATAGTGAACGAGGGCAAGATAATCGACGCGAGCTTCGTAGTCGCCCCGCGTCAGCGCAACAGCCGTTCCGAGAACGCGGCCATCAAGCGCGGCGATGGCGGCAGCTTATGGCAGGAAGAGCCTGGCGACACCGAGCGCGAGAAGAAGCGCAAGGCAAACAAGCGCCGCCACAAGGACACCGACGCACGCTGGACCAAGAAGCGCGGCGAAAGCTACTACGGCTACAAGAACCACGCCAAGGTGTGCCGCAAGACCAAGCTCATACACGGTTACGACACCACTGCGGCCAATGTCCACGACTCGCAGCGTTGCGCCTCGCTCATCGACGGGAGCGACAGGCACGAGGACGTGTGGCTCGACTCGGGCTATGCCGGGCAGGAGCAGGAGCTGAGGGAAAAGCAGGTCAACCCGGTCGTGTGCGAGCGGCCCTACAGGGAACGTCCCCTCACCGAGGAGCAGCGTCAGGGCAACCGCGCCAAGTCAAAGGTGCGTTGCCGCATCGAGCACGTGTTCGGCTTCATGGAGCAGACCATGGGCGGGCTGGTGTTCAGGGGCATCGGCCTTGTCAGGGCGGCGGCCAACGTGGCACTGACCAACCTTGTTTACAACATGTGCCGCTTCACCCAGATTGTGCGCTATCACGTCGAGTGGATCAAGCCCAAAAATGCCGCAGTCGTGGGATAACTGCGCCCATTCAGGTTAATGAGTGTTAAAAATGGGGGGGTAATTGTGAAATGAAATAAAAACCGTAAATTTGCAACATATATCATGGGCCTCATCAGAGGGTCAAAACAGGGTTCTGCCCTCAATGCGGCTCAAAAAACGTATTTATAGAACCCACCTTTAAAAACAATAATTAATTTTATCGGTCGAAAATCGTTATTTCACATTCACATTACAAAATTACAATTATAAAATTAAACCACAAAATAAAATTCCAGAAAAAAGGAATTTCTATAACCTTTTATAACCTTTATTCAACAGTTGCAGATTTGTCCGCAGGTTGCGTTAAAAGACCAAAGAAAGCCCACCGGCTTTGTGGTGCCGGTGGGTCAATCAAGATAGACCAATGGCGCAAACCGAATGCAGAATGTCAAGTTTACTTGACTTATGCTGTGCAGCCCATTGACGCTGAAAGAGCAGGTGCCCAATGGACGGAGAAGCATGACAGCCACTAAAGGGATGGCAATAAACCTATTCTGAATATGTTGCGATTATCATACTCCCACTTACTCCCTCCATCTTAGAGGGGATACTTTAGCAGAATTCAGCATCTTCGATGCTCGTTAGCTATCAACATTAGACACAGTGTTTTGCAAATCGACTAAAAAAATCAGAATCAATTTTGCCCTAACCAAAAAAACGTAATTTTGTAGCCAAATAATCATGAGTGCACTTTAAAAAGTGGCATTTTGTGCTGATTCAAATATTCAAACGATTAAAGACGATTAAAAACTAATTGAATATCAATTAAATAAAATTCGTTGAAATTAGTTTAATTCGTGTGCTTAAACCTACCTGATTTGGTGGTTGATTGTCACGAAAATAGTCGGAATGTCGATTTTTTTTTCGACATTCCGACTAAATTGAAATGTTCTTGCGTTTCTTGCGTCAAAGAAAACGCTATTTTACATCAAAAGAACCGTCGCTTTGATGTGTTACTTTTTTGTGTAGGTGGTGGCAGAGTCGCCACCATCTTCCAAGTTGTAGAGTGTCAATTTCTTCCCGTCACCACTTATTATAAACATTTGCGTGATTATTTCATCATCAAAGACAATAGTGATTTCATTACCGCTAATTTAGTAGGTAAAATCAAATTGCTTTTCTTCTTGACCAAGCTCATCAGATGAGACTACAAGTCTCTCATACCCGGTGCCATTACTCTTGAAACATAATATATGATCATATTCTATATATGTAGCTTCTTCATGATGAACCCAAGTTCCTACTATTGGATCATCATCGCCGCAGGCGGTGAGCGTGACGCTAATTACCGCTATCATCAGGATGGCGAGAAGCAATTGAGATTTCTTCATGTTGTTGCGTTTTTTTAATTGAGATTTCTTCATGTTGTTGCGTTTTTTAATGAGTTGATAATGTGTTGAATGTGATGAGTCTCTAGAGAGTAAATATTGTGATCACAAGAGTTAATGTCGCTGATAAGGCTAAAGTAACAATGAGGTTTGTTCTCATCGTCAAGTGGGTGTGTCAATATGTTTCACATTTTGCTTCTTGACACACCCACTGTAGCAAATGTTATCGGTCTATTGTGAGTGTCACAGAAGCTTGCGGTCGGTCAACGTTAAAGTTATGCCACGACTTTCGTCCTTTATAACGAGTTTCTGGCCATTGCACGAGACGATAGTGTAGGTCACTGTCTTTTGCTTTTTGTCGGTGAAGCCAACAACGGTGCCAGAGTTCCCGTACTTATCGTAAACGCTCACGCTAGTGTAACTAGCGGTGATTTTGTTGCCGTCAATGCTGTAATTGCCTTCGGCAATGACCCCCCATATATTATCTACCGTGTACATGTAGGTCACCTTGCCACTAGAAGCGAAATTAATCTCCTCGACTATCCACGGTTCATCTTCGTCATCAGTGAATAGTTCAGCATTAGTCCACCAGACACCCTTAACTAGTGAAGAGTAATCTGTATCAGGCTCATCGTTTTTGTCGTCGCCACAGGCGGTGAGAGAAACACTGATTACTGCCATCAACAGGATGGCAAGCAAAGTCTTTAAATCTGTTTTCTTCATGTTGTAAATGTTTTTGAAAATTAACCCGTTGGCGGAATTAAGCTAGCGCATACTTGATCTTACCAATGGGTCTGTTGTAAATTAAGTTTAAATATTGTGATACAGTAAATGCGCTCACTTTACTGATGATTCTTGTGAAGAATCCTACGTGCTGCTTTGCGTAGTTTCGCATGATGTTGAACTGGTCGGTGAACTGCGAGAAATCGGATTCAACTCTTTTTCTGACCTTAGCAAAAGGTTTGTAGAATGGTTCCCAGTTTTTCTGATTGAGGCGGTATGGCACCTCGACTTCGATGTGTGCACTCTCAAACAGATTAGTCAGCACTTCGGTGCGTAGCATTACTATTGAGAGTGTTTAAGAAGGATTGAGTTTTTATCTGCTTGGCGGTCATGCTTATCTATTATAGTATCCTATGACATAACTTTTTCGCTTGTCCATCCATATTTCAAGAGAAAGGTCATAATTGGCAAGCACCTCATCTTCATATCTTTTTAAATAATTTTTCAATTTTGTGACTCGCTGGCGTTCTTCGGTGGTCCAGTTGCTCTCACCTTTTTCATAAATAAAATGGAGTTCTTTATTATATGCGGCACATAAGGAAAAACTTTCCATGTCTTGAGGGTCCTTTCCAAACATGAAATAAAACTCAATGGGGCATTTCAGCTCGGCATGAAAAACATTATTAGAATCATAGTATTCACTATAATTTGAGTATTGGTTACGATTGCCATTTAGTTGATAACCCGATGAAACTGTGGTTGTGCCATTTATGTCGCCGTGTCCAATACCAAACTCAAGGCTTCTATTGGGGAAGTCTTTGTGAAGCGTAGATTCCACCTTAAAAATCCAGTAGTAATTTAAATATGTCGCATTAACCTTGACATGCTTCGCAATGAGTTTTGCCATCTCGTTTTGAGATGGTAGTTCACTGGTCGCATTATTGCCGGGTTCGTCAATTATCGTGTTGTTATCGTCGCCGCAGGAGGTGAGTGAAACGCTGATTACTGCCATCATCAGGATGGTGAAAAGCAAGTGAAATTTAGTTTTCTTCATGTTGTTGCAATTTTTTGTTGAGTTGATAATAAGTTGACTTTCTAATGAGTCAATATCGTGATCACATGAGTTAATGCCACTGATAAGATTAAAGTAACCATGACGGTGCAAAAAAGCTTGTTATTTCACTGATATCTACCGCATTCTCACAGCCCGGACGCTTTGGCCAATTTCGCGGTACGAACCAAGACCCGTTGATATCTCGTTTGAATCTATATACATGTCATCAGCACAGCTATTGTTTACAGAGAGTGTTCGCGACCAATAAGAAGCTGAAGTTCCAGCTTCATAAGTCTTCCAATATTGGCGATATCCCGCTGCAGGAAAAAACAATGACACTCCATTGTACTTACTGATAAACAATCTACCATTGACTCCATTAACTGTTGTCCAACTAGATGTGCACCCATTTATCAATTCTTTAATCTGATCAATTGACGGCATACGCCATTTTTCTCCCCAATTGACAGTGGCAGCATCATCTTCAGGTTCAAGTTCTAATCTGTTGTCAATAGTTCCGTAAAAACTTGAGGTGCAATATTTTGTGATGCCGTATAAACTTTGAGTTTCAGTATCCCATCCACTGCACCATTTGTAATCATCAGCAGAAAAGTAATTTCTTGGTATTACCTCTCCCCAAGCAAAAAAGTCGCCATATTCTTCTGGACTGCTGGCCCCTACATTCATAGTCGCCCATAGTGTACCGCTGGGCAAACCGAGGTCAACATAGGCGTATTCATCACCGTCATCAAACGTTGGCACTTGCCAATTGTCGTTCCTGTAATACAGCCAGTGCCAATCACCGAACTTAAGATAGCCATCAGCCTCAAAGTCATTTAATTTTTTTGTAATTGGGCTATTAATAGTATTTTTAATAGTTGTAATGCTATTAGTTGAGGCATCAACAGAATATGTAAATGTTGAAGATGTGATATTATTCTTATCATACTCCACCTCATAATAAATTCCAGTGTTATCTTCTTTGAAAATATACACTGATTGGAAATTTAACTTCCCGTCTTTGTTATAAGTATAAACCCATGTGCCGATGAGTTTTTGTTTGAAGGCCTCGTTTGCTGAGTCATCGATTGGTGGCTCCCAACCATTAACTTTCACATAGTTCCAATCATTGGTATCGACCAGTGTTGTGTTGGTTAGCTGTTTTACATTAATGGTGATGGTAGAGCTCTTCACCAGATTGATACTTATTTTCATCTTTGAGGTGTCAAAAGTGTAGTTCATGGAGCAACTTTCTGACACATTGTTGTTCTTAATGTCATAGACTTCGCCAGTGCCATCAGCTCTGAAAACATAGGCTTCATAATTGCCGTCACTGTTATTAAGTAGCCAGGTGCCTATGAGCATCTGTTTCAACTCGGCAGGAGTTGGGTCAGTATTAGTATATGGGTCTGGTTCGTCAATTATCGTGTTGTTATCGTCGCCGCAGGAGGTGAGTGAAACGCTGATTACTGCCATCATCAGGATGGTGAAAAGCAAGTGAAATTTAGTTTTCTTCATGTTGTTGCAATTTTTTGTTGAGTTGATAATAAGTTGACTTTCTAATGAGTCAATATCGTGATCACAAGAGTTAATGTCGCTGATAAGGCAGAAGTAACCATGTCGGCTCAAAAAAGCACGGCTACAACATCATGCACATTAGAGCGACCGTATAAAGCTTGAGATATTATTAGGGCTATTTCTTGTTGATGTCGATATAAGTTGTCTTCTTCTCAGGCGAAAAAGTCACTAAATAGACATATTATAGTCCAAAAGCAAGACCTATCATCCAGTATTTTCCTTCTCTAATTATTGAATAAAGGAATTCACCAAATAACCTAAAGTTTCCAATTCCAATTGTGAGAAGCACATTAGCTTGAACATCGAAAACATCAATATTTTTCTTCATTTCGCTCCATTTTATCTTTTCTCCCATATATTCTCCGCTTCCGGTTATTGCATAGCTAAAAATTGGACCAGCATGAATGCCAATTTGAAAATTATCTGCTAGAGGCTCATATCCAACCCTTAAAGGGAGTTGTATGTCATATTGCTCTGCTTCTATTCCCTGTCCATACCCACCAATGCTACTTGCAAAAAAACCAAGTCCTGCGCTGATGGGTAAATTCTTTATTGCATAGTATTTCGCACCGATTTGCATACTCATAAGCCATGATTCCTTGAAGAACTTGCCTGCACCTTTTCCAGCATAATTTCCGACGCCTATTTTAACCCATGTTCCCCATGTCTTTTCAGCATGAGCTTCTTCTTGTTCTTCTTCTGTTATTTTTTGAATTTGCGACAGGTCTTTATATGGCACAGAGCTGTAATTCTCGCTCATTGTCATAATTCTCAGTTGTGTTCCTGGGCGGAGTGTGTCGTCATTCAGGTTGTTCCACAAGATGAGGTCTTTAACTGTCACACCATAGGTCTGAGCTATTGATGCAAGGGTCTCGCCTCTTGCCACAGTGTGGGTGAAAGTGCTGTTGTCGTTATTTATATAGTTATCTTGAAACTCATAATCGTAGTTGTTGCTTTGCTGTGGCTCTGCGTCCATAGTCTTGATCCATAGCTTGTCGCCAATTCTTATGTTGTTGTCAGCCAAATTGTTCCACACGATAATGTCTTTAAGCGACACTCCGTAGAGGTTGGCTATGGACTGCATTGTCTCACCTTGAGCTACAACATGATAGTATTTCCCGTCGTTATAGGTCGAAGTGCTTGATGCGATATTGCGACTTGTCTCATTTGACGATTGTGAGTTGTAGGACGGAGCGACACTTTTATATGTCGAGCTTTGAGGATTGTTGGAAGGGGTGCTATAGTAAGAGTTGTTAGTGCTGGTAGTGAATTTGCTTTTAGTAGTGGTCTTGACCTTTGTGGTTTTTGCCTTTCTCTTATTTACCTTTTGAGCGCCATTGGCAGTGATATTAGAAGAAAATGCCACTATACATAAAGCAATTGTGGAAAATACTATTGTGCGTTTCATACAGGGTTTGTTTTTTGGTTGTTAATCATTTTAAACTAAAAAAGGCAGAGCGTGAGTCAAAAGGGCTGCTATAAGAGGCTGTGGTATTATTGTGCCTAGCTTGCATTACTGCGCATTTTGACACACGCTCAGGTAAGGGTTATTTTACATATACCTTTATATTCTGCCCGGGAGTGAGGGTGTTGCTGTTGAGCTGGTTCCATGTGATGATATCGCGCACCGTCACATTGTAGCTCTGAGCAATGCTTTGGATTGTCTCGCCCTGCTTCACAGTGTGATAGAATAGCACGGCACCATTGTCATTTTGCTGCTGGTTGTTCTGGTTGTTCTGGTAGTTCTGTTGATTGTTGTAATTTTGGTTGTAATTTTGGTTATAGTTTTGGTTGTTATTGTTTTGTTGATAACCATTCTGTTGGTTAAACAAGCGAGTGGGGACGTAAATTGTAGTTGTTGAGGGAGTGTAGATGTTGGCAGTTATGCTACCCAGCAAGCCGTCAATGAATGAGATTTTATGGTTAACCTTGTAGCCCGAATAGTTCCCAACGATATCATTGGCTTCTAATTCAGTGTTAATGTTGGCAAGTCCACCAATGAGATGTGTGTTACGTTTTTTGTAAATCTGCGTCATTGGTTCATCTTTTCTTGCATCCCCCACGAGCACCGATGACGAATAGCAGGACGAAAGGGAAAAAGTGACAAAAGTCACAAAAACGATTCTTAAAAACAATTTGTTCATAATAAAAACAATTCATTGCCTTTTTAGATTCCTCGGATTTTAGGCGGTTTATATAAATAAAAAGACGTGGGAATCTGTACTTTAGCTTACCCCGTCCTCTGGCTCTCGCATTGCCTCACTCCAGGATAAGCAACGCAGTTAGCCCACGTCAGTATTGAATATATATGCTACATCACATCGCCTCAACGGTGACGTGAGGGCATAAAATTCACCCAACGTGGACGCCTACCTTGTTGCCGTATCTTCTGGAGTTTTATGAATTTGCGAGATTCAGAGAACGGAAGATAACGCCGTTAGTAAACGTCCTTTACCAAAATGTTGACGGGATGTTCTCTAAATTCCTTATTATGAGTTTTTTTGTTTTGGTCATATTATTTTTCTTTTTGGCATATTTTGCCTCAAATCCTTAACCTGTAGCCCGCTACTATGTCGCACATTTGAGACAAAATCTACTCAAAAATCTAAAATAATATGCCTCAAGCAATTTATAGAACATCCCTTGACCCGCCGCCCTCTTTGGGCTAACTTGTCGGGTGCAAAGATAATGTGATTATTTGAATTTCGCAAGTTTTTGTTGTGCTTTTTTGCGGAAAAATAAATTTAGGTTGCAACTGTAAAATTTCGGCAGATTTTACATTTCAAACTATAAAAATATCAAAAATATTTGCATTTAAAAATATAAAACACTACCTTTGTGCAGTTTTAACCCGAATCGGTCATTAGGTTTTAAAATACTCAAGTTTCTAAAGTTCTAAAACTTTATAAACTTGAAGTTTAGAGTTTAGTGTTTAGAGAAGAAATTTTTTTCAAAATTTTCAATTTTTCACACTGATTATCCTCTAAACTCTAACCACTAAACATTAAACTTTGAGCAAGTTAACAACTTGCGAAACTTGAGTTAATATAGAATAAAATGGAACAAATAGAGTTACAACCCTTATTGGAAAATTATCATCGCAAAGTGTCGAAAGTTGATTTGCGATTCAAGCGTTATCTATATAATCAGATAAATTGGGATGCCCGCATGATAGGTATCAAGGGTGCGCGTGGTGTGGGAAAGACAACGATGCTACTGCAGCATATTGTTGAGAACTATGAAAATATTGATAAAACACTCTATGCCTCTTTAGATGACCTGTGGTTTGTGTCACACACGTTGATGGACTTGATAGATTGGGCCTATCAACACGGCATCTTGCGAGTCTATCTTGATGAGGTCCACCGCTACGATCAATGGTCGGTCTGCTTAAAAAACATATATGACAATTATCCTGATATGAGCATAGTATATACAAGCAGTTCTCTGCTCATTATGGATAATGCAAAAGTAGATTTATCTCGTCGCCAGACTATTTACACACTCTATGGAATGTCGTTTCGTGAATATCTTGATTTTGAGGGGATTGTTAAATGTGCTCCTATCCCTCTTGAAGACTTGTTATGCAATCATGTTAATCTTGCCATTCAAATAATTAGAGGCATTAAAATAATTCCTTTATTTGAATCATACCTCAGTCATGGTTATTATCCATTTTATCAGGAAGCAGGTGAAGATTTCATGATTAGGTTGCGTGAGACAGTCTCAGTAGTGATAGATGCTGATTTGCCATCAGTTGAGAGAATCTCTTTTGAGACTTTACAAAAGGTGCGTAAACTGCTGATGATTATCAGTGAGCATGTTCCTTTTGAACCTAACATGTCGCAGTTGTGGAAGGAACTCTCAACGAACAACGAGTTGGGACTCCGTATGTTGTATGCTCTTGAAAAAGCGATGATACTTGGGTTGTTGACCTCAAAGATTAAGAATTACAAATACCTGCATAAACCTGACAAGATTTTCTTGGGCAACTCAAACTTGATGCATGTCTTGTGTACCAGAACCAATAAGGGCAATGAACGAGAGACTTTCTTTTTCTCCCAGCTGAATGTTGAACATGAACTGAAATTACCCAAGCAAGGTGACTTTCTCGTAGATAACAAATATTTGTTTGAAGTTGGGGGGCATCGTAAAACGTTTGACCAAATTGCTGATATCCCTGACAGTTACCTTGCAATTGATGACACTGAGATAGGCCATGGCAGCCGCATACCACTGTGGATGTTTGGTTTCTTATACTGAACTGAAGTTTCTGAAGAAAAAATGAAATGCCTCAACTTTACATGGTTCTCTCACAAAGCTGCACCTCTCGGTGCCACAAAGCCTGCTTGCGCAGGAATTATTAACCAAGGCTCAACGATTGTGCATTATGCATTGTGAATTGTGCATAGATATAGCTATTCCAGTTGTGCTGCGGCGAGGGTGAAGAGGGAGAGTTTTGCGGTGGGGATGGCGGCCTTTAGGGCTGTGGCGCAGGCTAGCAGGGTGGAGCCTGTGGTTACCACGTCATCGACGATGAGCAGGTGCTTGCCGTCGAGGCCGCGGCAGTGGCGACGGCTGGCGGCATACATG
>FLNZ01004107.1_pt1 | contig 19193 bp, 16 predicted proteins | sample 1140391 | NCBI WGS metagenome assembly FLNZ01 (sample SAMEA3878171, study PRJEB12797) | bioreactor metagenome | biome: Moose rumen | place: Sweden | collected 2011-10
CCGATCGAAAAATAACATATTAGCATTTACTGGCTACCTTAATTTGTTAATATTTCATAACTTGTGGGGTTATATGTGATTAAAAGCATGTTTTGTAGAAATAATTTCGCATTTCTTTGGAAATAAAGAAATAAAACAGTAATTTTGCAGCGTATTATTCTGCCCTAAGCAATGAAGAGAATCGGTCATGTCATTATCTCACTGGCATTATCCCTGCTGATAGTCTATCTGTCGGTAGGAGCCTCTTTAGTGCATTGCAACTGCTCGGGTAAGACACATATAGTCAATCCACTGGACATCAACAACCTCACAAAGAATGACGCGTCAGGATGTATGGAGGTGACCATAGAGAAGATCACTAATTTGCAGCAGGCCTCATCCTTCTTGAGCGATTTCACCGCCAGTTGGACGATAGTGGATGCATACTGTTTTCTCCCAATGGTTATCCAACCATTATATATAAACATACAAGACCGTCCCATCCTGAATCCCATACCCTTACCACCCAGGTTATACCTGAGTAAGATTCAGGTCCTTCTCCTTTGATCCTCACTATCTTCATCTACAGAGGCATATAGACAATATGTCTCTGCGGATCAATGTGTATTATTCGTAACATTACAAATAGAGAGGAGTCCCTATCCGATTTCTATTAAACCCCAAGAGAGAATCACCAGGACCCATCGTAGTAAGAAGAGGATAGAGACACGGGAAAAAATATGATTATATTGATGAACTACAAAAATATGATTGTCACCATCCTGTTGGGGATGGCGACAACTAAAGCGATGGCACAGAATGACAGCGTGCCACATATCGAGGATCAACAATTGAAAGAGGTGACGGTCGTCACCTCACGCCCCGGCATGGTGAAAAGCCGTGGACTGATGAACGCCGCGACAATCAACAGTACGGAGCTGACAAAGGCGGCGTGCTGTAACCTGGGGGAGAGCTTCACCACCAACCCCTCGGTGGATGTGAGCTACAGTGATGCCGCTACCGGCGCCAAGCAGATCAAACTGCTGGGACTGTCGGGTACCTATGTGCAGATGCTCACAGAGAATATCCCCAACTACCGTGGAGCCGCCTCCCCTTACTCGTTAGGCTACGTGCCGGGGCCATGGATGCAGAGCATCCAGGTGTCTAAGGGCGCCGCCTCCGTGAAAAACGGCTATGAGAGCATCACCGGACAGATCAATATCGAGTTTAAGAAGCCACAGCTCACCGACCAGGTCAATGCGAATGTCTATGGGAATAGCATGGGGAAGTTGGAGGCCAATGCCGACGGCAGCATCCACCTGACCGACCGGTGGAGCCTCGGGCTGATGCTCCACTATGAGGATAAATACAAAAACCATGACGGGAATGGAGACGGCTTCATGGATGAGCCGAACGTACAGCAGTATAACGGGCAGTTCCGATGGGCGTATTTCTCGCCCGGCTATATCTTCCAAGCCGGCGTGAGAGGCATCAAGGAGAGCCGCGTCTGCGGACAGATGACCGAGCACATGGCCGACCACGACAAGAGACCCTACCAGATAGAGATGAACACCGACCGCTATGAGGCTTTCGCCAAGAATGCCCTGATCCTCAACCAAGAGCATAACACGAACATCGCACTGATCCTCAACGGTTCCTATCATGACGTGAGCTCTTTCTTCGGGGCAAAGAACCATCTCGCATACGACCTCACACAGAAGAACCTCTACGCCTCGCTGCTCTTTGAGAATGACTTCACGCCGATGCATAACATCAGCGCCGGAATAAGCTTGAACCAAGACTCCTACGACGGAACGCATAGTTATATCACTTCAGTGGGCGGTGACCAACAGAGAAAAAGGTATATGAAAGAGACCACACCGGGGGCATACACACAATATACGTTCAACCTCAACGATAAGTTCATCGCCATGGCTGGCCTACGCATGGATCACACGAATATCTACCACAGGACATTCGTCACACCGAGGGCACACCTGAAATGGACGGCCAACGACCATATCTCCCTGCGGGCATCCGCAGGAAAAGGTTACCGCACCGTCTTTCCCATGGCAGAGAACCTCTTCCTCCTCTCATCAGGGAGAGACCTCTCCGTCACAGACACTCCTGAGCAGGAAGAAGCATGGAACTATGGGGTTTCCGCCACCTTCGACATCCCGCTTTTTAAGAAAAATCTACAGGTGAATGCGGAGTATTACTATACTGACTTTCTCCATCAGGTGGTGGTGGACTATGACAGCGACCCTGGAGCAATCCGCATCGATAACCTACAGGGAGACAGCTACAGTCATACCTTTCAGATTGATGCCACCTACCCCGTCATCCCAGGACTCTCCCTCACCGCCGCCTACCGAAGGAATATCGTGAAGACCACCTTCGGCGGCGTGCTGATGGACAAGCCGCTCACCAGTAAATACAAAGGACTGCTCACCGCCTCGTACAAGACGGCACTGGGACTTTGGCAGTTTGACGCTACCCTGCAGCTCAACGGAGGGGGCAGGATGCCGGCTTACCTCACTACAACCGGAGAGAACACGCTCGTGGTCTCCCACTCCTACCATAGCTTTGAACAGGTGAACGCACAGATTACACGCTGGTTCCGACATTTCAGCATCTATGCCGGCGGGGAGAACCTCACAAGTTTCAAACAGAAGAACCCGATCATCGATGCTTCCAATCCTTGGGGGACAACCTTCGACCCCACACTGATTTACGGACCGGTGGAAGGGGCGATGTTCTATATCGGTATAAGATTCAACTTAGAGAAAATCATTTAAAAGAAATATTCCATTAATAACCATTTAATACATTACGACAATGAGAAATTTATTTATGACTATGATGCTCGCCCTCTCTGTAGTGGCAGTCTCAGCAAAAGACATCAAAACCCTCGTGGTAACCACCAATCCTGTGATGCACTGTAACAGCTGCGAGGAGAAAATCAAAAACAATATCCGCTTTGAGAAAGGTATCAAGAATATCGAGACAAACGTGGAGGAACAGAAGGTTACCATCACCTATGACGCTGACAAGAACTCTGCCGAGAATATCAAGAAAGCCTTCCGGAAAATCGGCTATGAGGTGTCGGACTACTCCGCCAAGGAGGAGAAGAAATGCGCTGAGATGAAGGAATGCTCCAATTGTGAGGAAAAAGGGGAGATAAAGGCGTGCTGCAAGAAAGCCGAGGGCATGAAAAAAGACTGCTGCAAAGAGATGCAGCAAGGCACCTGCGAGAAAGCCGAGGGCATGAAAAAAAACTGCTGCAAAGAGATGCAGCAAGGCACCTGCGAGAAAGCCGAGGTGAAGTAAGAGACGGTTGTAAGACCTATCTGAAAATATTCTAGATTACTATTCTAACAACTTATTATCAACGGTCTATGAGAAGAAAAGATTTATTACCCGTCGTGCAAACGATGTCCGTTTATCTGCAAAGGACTGTCATTTGCATGATCGTATTGCTCTGTGCCACCGTCACGATGGCACAGAAGAACGTGACCGGAACGGTCACCGACATGAGTATGACACCTTTACCTGGTGTGAGCGTAATCGTGAAAGGAGCCACTGCGGCTACGACTACAGACATCAACGGTAAATATCAGGTCACCGTACCCGATGAGAACTCGGTGCTGGTTTTCAGATTCATCGGTATGGATCCCTATACCGTCAGTGCCAAGGGAAAAACCGTCATCGACGTGAAGATGAAAGATGCCACTATCGAACTGCAAGAGGCCGTGGTGGTCAGTACCGGTTATCAACGTATCAGCAGAGAGCGGTCAACAGCCGCCTACGGCTTCGTGGACAACAAGAAACTGACGCAACAGATGCACAAAGACCTGATATCCGCCTTGGAAGGGCAGGTGGCCGGTCTCAGGATGGATATCAACCCCAATACCGGAGAGAGTTCCCCGATCTTACGTGGTATAGGTACGTTCTCCAATAATGTGGGAACGCAGCCGCTGATCGTAGTGGATGACATGGCGACCAACCTTACTCTCGATGAGATCAATCCTTATAACGTAGAGTCGGTGACAGTGCTGAAAGATGCGGCAGCAGCCTCTATCTACGGTGCCCTTGCCGCCAACGGTGTGATCGTCGTCACTACGAAGCAAGCCAAAGACAGCGGGGTGAAGGTGGATATCAACGCCGACTGGTATGTCAGTACGAAGCCTAACCTGAAGAGCTTGCATTATGCCAATGCCAACGACATGATCGACTTCCAGAAAGAGATGTACGACGCACGGGTGGCTAATGCCGGTGGCGTACAGAACTTCTTCAACACTTTCAGTACGAATTACTACAGTCCGCTCTACCAGCTGTACAGAGACCAGGAAGAGGGGAAGGTCACTGAGGCACAGGTGAGCAGCACCCTTGCGCAGTGGCGTAACAACAACTACTACGACCAGTTCCGTGAGAATGCGTGGCGTACCTCTGTCACACAGCGTTATAACGTGGCGCTGAACAGCCACTCCACCAAGAGCAGCAACTTCGTCTCCATCGGCTATGAGCACGACAACAACAGGCTCCTCAACGATAAAGACAACGCGTTCTCCCTGTATTACAAAGCCAACTTCAAGGTGAAGAAATGGCTGTCGGTCAACGCAGGCCTCGACAGTCGTATCTCCAAAAGCTCCGCTCCCTCCACCAATGTGGACCTCACGACACAGGATGTCTATACCGCCATCGTAGATGCGGAGGGGAACCGCATACAGCAGCCCTACGCCAATGTGAGCGGTTATCTGGGAAGTGCCGTCAACGGTACTACCGCCGCCCTGTATGCTGAGGACCCCAGGTTTATGTCATATTCCTTCAACGTCCTGGATGTCCTGGGGGAAGCTTTCCAGAAGACACGTTACACACGCATGCGCCCCTTCGCCAGTCTGGAGGTAAGATTCCTGGGGATGTTCCGCTATACGACGATGTTCCAATACGACTGGGCAGAGAGTAAGAACGAGTTGCAGAGCGGCGCCGATACCTATATGATGCGCCTGAGCCATAATGCCTTCATCGACAACAACGGAGCCAGTCAGCTGCCGGAAGGCGACCGCTACTACCAGCGATCCTCCGTCAGCAAGCGTTACACCTTCCGTAATCAGCTGAACTTCGACAAGACCTTCAACAAAGCACATTCCGTCAATGCCATCATGGGTCTGGAGTTCCGAGAGAACCATCTCCCTCCCTCGGTGGAAGAACTGATGTATGGCTACAATGCCCAGACACTGACCTCTCAGCGTATGGACTGGTATTCCCTCTCCACCGATGGCATTGAGAGCTTGGTCTATGGCAAGTCGATCAAACTGAACGGCGTCCCTACAAAGAAGTCGGATGTCTTCCACCGTTATGCTTCTTTCTATGGCAACGCATCGTATAATTATAAATACAAATATAATATCACGGGAAGTATCCGCTGGGACGAGGCAGACCTCTTCGGACTGGACACCCGTGAGCAGCATCATCCCTTGTGGAGTGTGGGAGCTGGATGGAACATCACCAGCGAGCCCTTCATGAAGAACATTACATGGATCGACTATCTGAAACTCCGCGCTACCTATGGTATCAACGGTAATGTGGACCAGAGCAGCACCACCTACTTCATCGCTACCTACAAGACAATCTCTACGGCTCTTCATCCCTTGGGACTTACCTATCTCAACTATGATGATGATGACCTGCCGAACCCGAAGCTACGCTGGGAGAAGACTGCCACGACAAATATCGGCCTTGACTTCCGCTTCCTGGACAACCGACTGTCGGGTAGTATCGAATACTACAACCGTCATGGTTCCGACCTGCTGGTACGTAAGTACTTAGACTCTACGGTGGGTGCCAAGAGCCGTGTCATCAACAATGGCGAGATCCGCAACCAAGGTATCGAGCTGACCCTCAACGGGAATATCATCCATCATAAAGACTGGAACCTGAACGCATCGGTCAACTTCTCTCATAATAATAATAAGGTGGTGGCCGTGGATGAGGATCCTACCAATATCGCATCCAGCTATATCACCTCTCCAGCAAACTATTTCAAGAAAGGCACCGCCTACAACACCCTGTGGGCCTACCGCCTGAGCCGCATCGTCAACGGTTATCCAGTCATCCTCGATGCAGAGGGGAACGAGATGGCCACCTTCGATGCCGACGGGAATGTGGAGAGCGTGCAGACCACCAGCACTCTCAAGGGCACCGACGCCTTGGTCAATATGGGTACCATCACCCCGAAATACAACGGCACCTTCCAGCTGAACCTCCGTTACAAAGCATTTGAGGTGAATACCATGCTGGTGTTCGCAGGAGGGAACAAACTGCGTATGGACGTGGCCGACCTGAGCGAGGGCGGCTTCAATATGCGTGACACCCATATCCTCGACAGATGGAACGGCGGCAGTAACGAGGGCGTACGTATGTACCTCGATATGAACGATAAGGCAAGACAATATGCCAGTACCTTCAATGAGTGGTGGAGATATTCCGACACGCAGGTGAAAGATGCCGACTATATGAAGCTGCGCAGTGTCAACATCGCATATAACCTGCCGAAACAAATCTGTGACAAGATGCGACTGAACAGCATGAAGCTGACCCTTCAGGTCAACAACCTCTTTACTTGGTGCAAGGCAGGCAATGACATCGACCCGGAATCATACGGACTGAACTCAGGAACACGCTCCGTCAAACAGCCACGTACCTTTGCCATCGGATTCTCTACAAGTTTTTAACACTCAAAACAAATTACTATCATGAGAAAAATCATATATTCAGTAATGCTCGCCATCACCGTCTCCCTGACAGCGTGTGACAATTATATCGACATTACGCCGAAAGGTGCTATCACCGTGGACTCTGTCTATACCTACTATGAGATGGTGCTCTTCCCCAACCGTACCTATTGGCCCAGCAGCTTCGCCCTGCTCTGCGATGATGCCTATACGACAGAAGCCAATATCACCGGAAAAGAGTCGACGACAACCGACGGCATCAACTTCACATTCAATGAAAGCGCCGATCGAAAGGAATTGGGGCAGAATAACCTCTACGAGAACTGCTACACCTATATCATGAGATATAACCTGATCATCAGTAATATCGATGATGCCGTAGGTAACGAGGACCTCAAGAAACTGGCCAAAGCGGAAGCGAAGATCCTGCGCGCATGGGAACATTTTATTGTGCTGAACACCTATGCTAAAGGATATAACCCTGAGACAGCGGCAGGAGATCCCGCCATCGCTATCATGGATGCCTATAACCTGGAGGCACAACCGAAGAAATCCACGGTGGAGGAGACCTATCAGTTTATCATCCGGGATATCGACGAGGCACTGCCTTACCTGCAAGAGACACCCGACCTGACAGGACACCCCTCCCTCGCCTACGGATACGCGCTCAAGGCTCTCGTGCACCTCTTCCACCACGACTGGCAGACGGCTAAGGAAGCTGCTGAGAGATGTCTCGCTCTCAACAACAGTCTGGTTGACTATACCACTATCTCCAAGGTGACCAGCAACACTCCGTATCGTTATGCCGCAGGACAGAACGGCAACCCTGAGGTCTTGGATATCACCACCTCCTCCGTAACGTTCACCGCCACCTTGATGTATAACTATGGTATGATCAGTCCGGAACTGACAGAACAGTTTGACAAAGTCAATGACCAACGATACAAACTGTTCTTCCAACAGAGCGGCAATGCCTACTACTACGATGCCGGATCAGGTGCCTCTCTCTGGTTGGCAGGGGCTACCCTTAAACGATTCTATTACAGCACCGTGGGACTTCGTACAGCTGAGGTGTACCTCATCCTGGCAGAGGCCAACGCCCGTCTGGGTAACAATGCGGCTGCCATGGAATTGGTGAACCAACTACGTACCAACCGTATCAAGAACTACGTGGCTGAGTCGGCTCCTTCTTCCACGAAGGAGATGGTGGAGCTCATCATCACCGAAAGACGTAAAGAGCTGCTCTTCGGCTTCCACCGGTTCTGGGATCTCAAACGTCTGAACCAAGAGAGCGATTACGCGAAGACAATCACGCGTACCTTCCCGCTCAACAAACCAGAGAGCCAGAAGACCTACACCCTGGGCCCCGACTCACGCCTGTACATCATTCCGTTCCCGATGTCTGCCCGTGAGAAGAATCCGAACCTTACCCTCAATACAGATGAATAACTCATGAGACTTCATGTAAGAAAAATAATATTTACGACAACCCTCATCATTGCACCTGCCCTCGCGGGTGCGATGATGAGTCATCATTCTAATACCATCACAGCAGGGAACATCCTGCAAGACACCACGAGAATGGAGATGTCAGGCATTGACACCTGTTGCGTTCCCGTCAAGCCCAAGCAGAAAGAAAATGAATATGAGAGACTGTTGAAGAAAGGGGGAACCGTTCAGGAAGGAGTGCTCACCGTTCGACATATCGACAAAAAATGGTATTTCGAGATTCCAGAGGAGATCATGGGGAGACTGTTTCTCGTTGTCTCTCGTTTTACCCATGTGCCTCAGGGCTTCTCCAAGCTGCCCGGTGAGATGATCACCAGCAATACCATCTACTTCGAGAGACGTGACACCTCCGCCGTTTTTATGAGGATGTACCTGAAGTCACAGTTTGCTGATCCTGAGGAGGATATCGCGACACTGGTTGACAAATCCACCATCGACCCTATCATGATGAGGTTCGACATGATAGGCAGAAACAAAGAGACAGGAGCCAGCATGATTGATGTCACCAACCTGTTCTTACAGGATAACAACGTGATGACTTTCAGCAATACCGACAAACAACAGATAGGCATCGGTGCCGTACAGCCCGACCGCACTTTCATCGATACCATCAAGACCTACCCTATCAATATAGAGGTGAGTACGATGCGCACCTACGCTACGGTGAACGGTACTAAGGCCCATATTCCCGCAGGACGCGCGGCAGGCTTTGTCACGTTAAACACCAACACCAGTATCGTACTGCTGCCGGAAAATCCCATGCAGCCACGCTTTGAGGATAACCGCGTGGGATATTTTGTGAACGGCTTCACGAAATTCTCTGATTCCGCACCCTCCAAGAAATATGCCATCGTGTCACGCTATCGTCTGGAACCGAAAGATCCCAAGGCATACGCTGCGGGAAAGTTGACAGAGCCAAAGAAACAGATTGTCTATTATATCGATCCGGCGACACCAAAGAAATGGGTACCCTACCTCATTGCCGGCGTCAACGACTGGAACAAAGCCTTCGAGGCCGCAGGGTTCAGGGATGCCATCGTGGCGAAGGAGATGCCCACTGACGGTAACATCAGTCCCGATGACGCACGGTACAGCTTTATCCGGTATCTGCCGAGTGAGACGGAAAATGCCTATGGCCCCCGTATCGTGGATCCCCGCTCCGGTGAGATCATCGAGGCTCATGTGTGTTGGTATCATAACGTGATGAATCTTGTCAGGAAATGGTATATCATACAATGCGGTCCCCTCGACAGACGCGCCCAGAAGATGCAGTTGGATGACAAACTGATGGGGCAACTGATACGCTTCGTCAGTTCTCATGAGGTAGGACATACCTTAGGCCTGCGCCATAATATGCTCTCCAGCTCCTTCACACCTGTGGAGAAACTGCGTGACAAGAAATGGGTGGAGTCACATGGACATACCTACTCGATCATGGACTACGCACGCTTCAACTACGTAGCACAGCCGGAGGATCACATCGGTGAGGAAGGTCTCTTCCCGCGTATCAACGACTACGACAAATGGGCTATCCGCTGGGGGTATCAGTATCGTCCGGAATATAAAGATCCTTTCAAGGAGAAAGAGGCTCTCCGCACACAGGTTTCTGAGATGCTGCGAAAGAATCCTCATGTAGCCTATTGTGGTGATGAGGGAAAAGGACAGGATCCACGCAGTCAGACGGAAAGTTTGGGAGACAATAACATGAAGGCGAGCGACTATGGTATCAAGAACCTGAGACGTGTCATTGACCACTTGGAGGAGTGGACGGCACAACCCGACGGACAGTATGACGACCTTGCTGACATGTACAAGAACGTACGGGCACAGTTCCAGCGTTACTGCGGTCATGTGCAGCGAAACGTGAATGGGAGACAGAAGAATACCATACCGGGGATGAAACCCTTTGAGATCACTCCTAAGCACACACAGAAAGAAGCCATTGAATGGATAGGGAAGAATGTCATTGAGCCACCACTGTGGCTCTATCCGCAAGACATCCTCGACAAGGTGGGGACAGATGCGGAGGCAGAGATTATCGGACGGTCCCGTACTACCTTGGCCTTCCTGTTGGCTCCTATGATGATTACCAATCAACAGAAGGGGGGTGTCTATCCGGTGGAGGAATATCTCAATGACGTCTTCGACACCGTATGGAAACCTTTGGACGACAAAGAAGAGAAGCGCAACGAGATCCGCCGGCAGGTGCAACGCCATTATCTCGGATTGTTGGAGGCATATATCCTTCCCAAGAAGGATGAGAAAGGTGCTGCCTCTGTCGATGTGACAGCCACCTACAGCGATGCCCTGTTATATGTGCTCCGACACTTGGACAAGGTGGAGGCATACGTAAAACAACAGAAGAGCGACATTGTGAAGGGTTTCCTCAACGACTACCACTATGACAATCTCCTCAAGCGGATCCAGCTCATCCGCGACAGACAGCTCACAGAGTTCATTTTCAGGTAGTACATCATTTCAGATATCATCCACCACCTCTCCGTCTCGCAGATGAATAGTACGGTCGGTAAGGGAGGCGAGCTCCTCATCATGTGTGACGATGACAAAGGTCTGGCCGTAACGGTCACGCAGATCGAAGAAGAGTTGGTGCAGCTCCTGCTTGTTCTTACTGTCCAGGCTGCCTGACGGTTCGTCGGCAAGGATGACGGCAGGATTGTTTATCAGGGCACGCGCCACTGCCACCCGCTGTTTCTCTCCGCCCGACAACTCATTGGGTTTATGATGGGCACGGTCGAGCAATCCCATAAACGACAACAGCTCCTCCGCACGTTTCTGTGCCTCTTTATGCGAGGCGCCGCCGATAAAGGCGGGAATCATGATATTCTCCAAGGCTGTAAACTCTGGCAGCAGCTGATGAAACTGAAAGACAAATCCGATATGTTTGTTTCGGAAGTCGGATAACTTCCTCTTACTCAGTTTACTCACCTCGATACCGTCGATACGGATGGTGCCTCCGTCGGGATAATCCAGTGTCCCGATAATCTGCAACAGCGTGGTCTTGCCGGCTCCGCTCGGGCCGACTACACTCACGATCTCCCCTTTTGCGATATGCAGGTCTATACCTTTCAATACTTGTAACGACCCGAAACTCTTGGTGATATTTGATATATCAATCATAATTGTTCTTTTTTATAGTGATGATAGTGGCTATAGATAGATAAACCTTAAACTATAAACCTTAAACCTTAAACCATAAACCTTAAACCATAAACCTTAAACTAAGAACTATGCACTCATTTCCTCCGCCTTATGTGAAGATTGATCCAATCATGTATCTGCGTGTAGGCACTCAGCTGCTCACTCTTCTGCGGGGCGGCGAACGTCATCATGTTCACCGGCTCTCCATACTGGTCAGGGAAGATAATCATCAGGTTGTCGTTTTGGTAATACTGCATAATCTCTTGCGGCAGCTTCTCAAAGACGGGCTTATAACTGATAGTACCCTTACGAGCGGTGATGATTACCAGCAGATGGTCTTCATTGACATTACTCATCAACCGCGGTATCTCGTTCCAATGTTCCATCGGGGTATATTCCGCACGCACATGAGAGTACATATTCTGGATATACTGATTGATGAGCGACAGCGACGTCTGCTTGGCATGGAACTGGATACGGCACTCCATATTCCCCGCCATACGAGCCAGACGATCCATCCAGCGATGGAAGCCCGGCTCATATTCTACCCTACTCGGCACAATCACCTGGATACGACGAATCGTATTCAAGGGTTGCCCCAGCCGTGTGATGACAATCTGGCGATTCAGCTCGGTGGTGAGGTTCTCGGTAAACATCCCCCAGAAATGATCATTCTCCGACTTGCGCTCATGCAGTCCGACGACCACTTCCGAGGCATCGTATTCCTTGAAGGCATGCACGATACCGTTGGCGATATTCGTGGCGATACGACTCTGAGTCTGTATGCGCACATCCGCGGCGCTTGCCACCTTCGAGGCTTTCTCCAACAGAATCTTACCCTTTGCCTGATTCGATGCGACATCCATATCGTCAAGAACAACATTCAGTCCGATCAGCCCACGGTTCAACTTAGGATTACGCATCATGATACCCACACTGAGTAATGCCGGCATGTGCTCCTCGCTCTTCAATGCCAGGAGGATTTTCTCATCATCGCCGCTCTTGCCGATATCATTATCCACAGGATTGTCGAGCACTATCTTCCTACACGCATGCTCCGTCACCACAGAAGAGATGATACACGTGAAGAGAATCATCATCACCACGCCGTTTAACATCTCATTATCGACAAGATACTGACCATCAGCGACCTGCAGATGCCGGCCTACCATTACGATGGCGATAGAACCGGCAGCGTGCGCACTGGTAAGTCCGAACATCATGTGCCCGTAACTCAAAGGGAAACGCAAACCGATTCCTACGAGATATCCGGCAAGCAGTTTACCCACCGTTCCGATCACGACCATCATCAATACGATATAGGCAGTGTGCCAACTGTAGAACAGCACCCTGACATTGATGAGCATACCTACTCCTATCAGAAAATAAGGGATGAACAGGGCGTTACCGATAAACTCCAGCCTTCCCATCAGAGCCGAGACACGCGGAATATACCGGTTGAGGAGCAGTCCGGCATAGAAGGCGCCAAAGACACCCTCCAATCCTATCAGACTGCAAATGGCAGAGCAAAAGAAGAGGATGCTCAGCACGAAGATAAACTGTGTTACGGCATCGGAATAACGCTGCAGGAACCAACGGGTTACACGCGGTATCAGCAACAGCAGCACCACACAGTATATCAACAGCTTTGTCAAAATCCACCCTACGGAGAGAGGCACAGGCGCTGAGGATCCATTGTCAGCCAGACTGACAATCATAGATAAGGAGAGGAGCGCCAGGGTCAGGGCTATCATGCTCGCTCCCACACTGATCGTCACACTCTTATGTCGCTGCAAACCATATTTCCCGACGATAGGATAGGCGATGAGCGTATTACTGGCCATGATACAACAGAGCAAGAGAGTGGCATGCACGGAGTATCCCATGAAATTGATACCTGCGATATAGACCAAGATGAAAGGTATCAGGAAGGTGAGCAGTCCGAACAGGGTCACCTTCCTGATATTCTTCCGCAGTCCGTCGGTATCCATCTCCAATCCCGCCAAGAACATGATATAGTAAAGTCCCACCTGTCCGAAGAGCTCAAAGCTGTTGTCACGCTCCAAGATATTCAGTCCGTACTTACCTACAATGACGCCAGCCAGCACCATTCCGATAATATGAGGAATGCGCAGTTTTGTCATAATCATCGGTGCCAGCAAGATGATGCACAGTACGATGAAGAACACCCATGTGGGGTCGGTGATGGGAAAGTAGCTACTAAACATACTGCAAAAATACAATTTTTTTTTAATATTCGGTGGATAAAGAAGAAATAATTGAGGGGGAGAGGGGAATAAGGGAAAGGGGATAAAGGATGGGAGGATGAGGGGGGTAGTAATAAAAAAATATTTAAATTATACGGATAATAAGATGAAATGTTGTAATTTTGCAGCGTTTTATAATGATAACAAATAGTGAATAGGTATGAAAGTGGCAATTGTTGGCGCCAGTGGCGCTGTAGGTCAGGAGTTTCTCCGTATATTGGAGCAGCGTAACTTCCCCATGGATGAGTTGGTGTTGTTTGGCAGCGAGCGTTCTGCCGGCACCGGTTATCTCTTCCGTGGTAAGGAGCATGTGGTGAGACTCTTACAGGATAACGATGATTTCAAGGATGTGGACATCGCCTTCACCTCTGCCGGAGCAGGCACAAGCAAGAAGTTTGCCGACACCATCACACGCTATGGCGCGGTGATGATCGACAACAGTTCTGCCTTCCGTATGGATGAGGATGTACCCTTGGTAGTACCCGAATGCAATGCCGAGGATGCCCTGAGGCGTCCCCGTGGCATCATCGCCAACCCCAACTGCACCACCATCATGATGGTGGTCTGTCTGCAACCGCTTGAGAAACTGTCACATATCAAGCGCATCCGCGTGGCAAGCTATCAGAGTGCCAGCGGAGCCGGTGCCGCCGCCATGGCAGAATTACAGCAACAGTATAAAGAGATTCAGGAGAACAAACCTATCACTGTGAGGAAATTCCCTCATCAGCTGGCATATAACGTGATTCCGCAGATTGATGTCTTCCAGTCGAACGACTATACGAAGGAAGAGATGAAGATGTATTACGAGACACAGAAAATCATGCATACTGACGCAAGATGCTCCGCTACCTGCGTACGTGTATCATCCTTACGCAGTCATAGTGAGAGTGTGTGGATTGAGACAGAGGAGCCTATCTCTGTTGAGGATGCCCGCAAGGCACTGGCTGCCGCGCCGGGAATTACCCTTCGTGATGATCCTGCCAACCTCGTTTATCCCATGCCGTTGGAGACTGCCGGACAGGATGATATCTATGTGGGACGCATCCGCAAAGATATCGCCGACGACAACGGTCTTACTTTCTGGCTCAGCGGCGACCAGATCCGTAAGGGTGCTGCCCTCAACGCCGTGCAGATCGCGGAGTATCTGATTAAGAATAGTTAGTTACTACATAGAAACCTAAGATGCCAAGTTCTTTTGATTCCACATTAATATTTGAACCAGTTCATGGTGCTTTAGATTTAATGGGGAAAGCATTTGGAAAAATAACAGATGCTACAGGGACAACTAAAGCTGCTTAGACAATACTTCCTTGGTTAATGCCTTCTCAATATGTAGGATGGTTACGTACAGGTAATCGTCCAGGAACTGAAGGAAACACAGGTTTTGGAGAAGATAAGATGAGTCAATATATTAACGAAATGTTCGACCTCGGAGTAGCACCTTCCGCAATGAAAGGGTTTGGAAGAGCTGCTAAAACAGCAGATAAAGGAGTAAGGAAAGTGTTTCAACATCCATCAGAAACCTTAATAGGAAAGGGATTTAATCCATCAGATACACCATTAGGAAAACAATATGCTATAGATTCAGGTCTATATCCAGATTTTTCCAAAATGACTAGAGCAGAAAAAATACAATATTTGAAAACTCAAAAAGAATTAGCCCAAAGGGTTGACCAAGCAAGAACTCTCGATGCTCTTAGAATGACTAAAGATAGGTTAAGAGATGGTGGATTTAATAGATTAGAACAATCTATGGTTGACGATGCAAATAATATAAGTTCAGATATTTTGACTTCAAGTAAAACAAATCCTCCTCTTTCCGAAGGAGCTGAAGATATGATCTATTATAACATATTAGATAACAAAACTAAAATTCTTAAAGCCAAGCCTACGAAAGGTACGGCAAAAGAAGTTCAAATAAAAACGAAGGATACTAAATCTTTACGTTCTAAAGATGCTGGGGTAGGAGTTTTTGATAAATATTTTGCATGGTTTAGAGATGCTCCTCAAAAGGTCGCAGGATTATCCAAAGGAAATAAAGGTGCTGCACATGAATTTACACATTATTTTTATTTTCCATTTAGACGTCCGAAAGGATTTGATCCTCGTATAGGAAATCTTTAGGAATATTAGTATTATACATCTCCAACATCTCAAGAAATTGTGGCCAGAGGAACTCAACTTAAAAATTATTTCGGATTAAAAGAGGGTGAAAAATTAACTCCAGAAATGTGGAACTATGCTAAAAGGCATTATGCTACAGATGTTGCTGATAATAATATGAGAACTTTTTTCAAGGCAGCAAACAATAAATCACCTAATCATCCATTCTTTTTATAGTGGTTAAATAGAAATGCCCCTGCTATAGGAGGAGTCGCAACCGTAGGAACAACATTATTAAATGAAAAATAATCATATGAATAATAAACAATGTACTTCAGAATTTCTAAAAACTTTTCGTTGTGTTGAAAATCCAGAACATTTATATGAAGCAAATAAAGCATTGTTTGGAGATTACGACGAATATATAGAATCAATTCGAAAAGAATATCTTGTCTGTAACAATCATTTTAACGAGTTATGAGTATGTCAATACCTAAAACAAAAGAAGAATGGGAAGCTTATGAGAAAATGTATGAACAATACAATAAGCCTACTAATGAAGATGGAACTCCCAATAATTTAAGTATAGTATGTTATTCTTAATAATAAAGTTATGAAACAAATACCAAAATTTCAATAGAAAGGAAAATTGCCTTTTATAAATTCAGAAATAGAAAAGTGGGTTAATGATTGGCAATGGAGACTAACTCCAGAATCAAGGTCTAAAGTCCTGAGAGAGTGGAGACGTACTGGAGAAAAGCCTAAAGCAGAAACTTCTTAGGAATATACTAAAAGAAGAATTAAAGAAGCAACAAAGCCAGATAAAGTTGATAAAGCTTTAAATACAGCTGCTGATATAGCACATGGTATAGGTACAACAGGTATGACTGCTGCATTAGCAGGCTCTTTAGTATTAAATCCTCTTGGTACACTAGGAGCACTAGCTGGTGGTACAGTAGGAGGAAAAGCTGTTGATAAAGCATCTCAAGCATTTACAGGTAAGACATGGGCAGAAAATGTAGTAGATCGATTAGGACTGCAAACTCCAACTTTAGCTGAATTTACAAATCCAGGAATGTGGGTTGGAGGATATTATGTGCCTAAATATGGAACTAATGTTACGAGAAGAGGAGTAGAAACTGCTATGAGAACTAGTCCCATGTAGGACGGACTGACATCTGTTTTAAATAATGCAAGAGAACTTGGAGCCAGTAAAGATTACAAAAGAATGGGAGCTATCGGGAAGTATATTCTTACGGGTAAACCTACTGGTAATAAAGGCTATTACAATTCATTGAGGTTTGCTTCTCCTGAAGAAAACTATTATGGAGGCTTTGACTGGATTCCAGAAAATCTTCGAGGAAAAAACGATGTGATAGATGCATTTCTATATGGAAAAGAAATAGATCCAGGGTTCGGGTTATACCGAAAGGCTACTGGAAAAGATTTTGGAACACACACTAACTATGTGGCTGAAAACTATCCAGGTAAAGCTGAGAACATCCAAGTATATGGTACGTCTAAAAACGATCCTCTGCGTAGCAAAATAAAGGTCACCGGTTCAAGTGGTGTTGACTCAGAAATTGAAACAGCCGAAAATGTTGGGTTTGATGCCGCAGGACATAGACTATTATATGGAACGGATGCAGCAGGAAAACAATATACAATGGAACAAGATATATGGAAATTTAAGCCTAAAGAGTATATGAAGAAATGGCTAAACAACAATTAGGATATTAAACTTCCTTTGTGGAAGAAAGCATTGATAAGAGCAGGCTTAGAAGCCACAGATTATGTCGGAACACCTGTGATTGTCAGAACTCCATGGAAACCAAAAATAGAGTTTAGCACTCCAAAATCCGTTCTTCACGGAGATTTGCCTGCTCCACCTTCTGAAATCAATATTAATATGAGCGATTTGTTGAAAAATGTTGATCTGAGTAATCTTACTCAACTAAAATAATATGATATGTTAACAGACCTATTAATCCTTCTTGGAATTATACTGGCATTATTGCTGGGATTTGTGTTTGTAATGATTTCTGTCTTTTATGCTATGGGAGAATGGCACAAAGACAGAAATAAGTCTAATCAAAATCAAGAACAATGAAAATACTTTTTGCCATTCTGTTGTTCCCCATTATTATAAAAGTAATATGGGTTATGACATTCAGACTGAGAAACAAGAAAAAAGACATTCTTGAACGAGCTAACTATCTTATTTCTAAGGTAGCAACCTCGCCCAAACAACTTCTTTCCGAAATGCCCCGACAAATTGGTTCACAATTCCAAGGTGAATGGGCTATCTATTCATGTTCAATGACTTGTAAGGCACTTGCAAACATAGCAGAGCCTTGCTGCAAAGAGCCAATAGCCAAGATTATCAAAATCGCTCTTTCCAAAGAAATCAGAAAATATGATACAGACAGATGGCACGAAGACCCTCTCGAAGGATTGGATGGAAATCAAAGCCATCTTTCCTATTACAGTCACTTGGCATGGATGATAGGAGAATATAAGTCTGTCTGCAATGATAGTCAGTTCGATTCCTTATACCATTCCCTTTGCGAAGCAATGTATAAACGGTTGAACAATAGTCCCACACTTAACATTCCAACATATCCGCATGAGCATATCTATATTCCAGATATGCTTGTTGCAATTGTAGCATTGCACATCTATAATAAGTTATACGACGGAAGGTATCAAGACTTTGTAGATAGCTGGATGAATAAAGCAAAAACAGAATGGATTGATAGGGAAACAGGGCTACTCGCATCATATATGAAAAAAGATGGAACTATAAGTCCGACCATTAGAGGGTCTTACTCAGCTTTGAACTGTTATTATCTTGCGTTGATAGATATAGACTTTGCGAAACAACAATTCCAGAGACTGAAAACACTTTTCAAACAAAACTTTCCTATTGTAGGTATCAAAGAATATCCTCAAGAAAAGTGTCTCTTTGGATGGGATATTGATGCAGGGCCTATTCTCTTTAACCTCAGTCCGTCAGGAACAGCCTTTGCCATTGGATGCGCAACGATATTCAAGGATTCTAAGTTTCAAAAACAACTATTACTCACAGCAGAATTAGCAGGAACAAGTGTAACATACAACCATGAGACCCATTATATCCTCGCCAATCTTGCACTTGTTGGAGAAGCTATCGTCTTGGCAATGAGAACAACACCGTGAATAACATTCGACTTGGCTACAAACCGCTTGTTTATCGTCAAAGGACGTTATCCTAAATATATCTATTTTAAAAAATGATTTATGAAGATTTAATCGACAACTACCTCTTCGGCAGAATGTCACCAGAACAGGAGCAATCCTTTTTATCTGAATGTAAAACTAATCAATCTCTCAAGGAAGAAGCATAAGCTATCAGTAAACCCCGTCTTGTGAGATTCTTCGAGATACTTCTAAAAAGTTGGAG
>FLNZ01005819.1_pt1 | contig 19149 bp, 6 predicted proteins | sample 1140391 | NCBI WGS metagenome assembly FLNZ01 (sample SAMEA3878171, study PRJEB12797) | bioreactor metagenome | biome: Moose rumen | place: Sweden | collected 2011-10
GAATCAACTACAGTTGAATTTCTTGCATGATGTTTCTTTTCGAGCTTATCAAGTAACTTGTCATAAAGTGCCTTTACTCTAGAATCTTCCTGCCTGTCTGCAAGTTCTTCAAGAATGCCCATCATGGATTTCTCATCAGTGACATCTGGACTTATAATAACTCCATCACGGATATTATTCCACATGTCATTGATAGTCCCACGCATTTGTGAAATCTCTTCTTGCTTATTGGCAGTATCCTCAGCAGTGTCTTCCGCACCATCCTCCCTTACTCTTGATTGAATAGACTCGCTCTCCTCCCTATTCAACTCTTTCAAAGCGGCTCTTACATCTTCAGAAACCTTGGTAACTTCCTTAATACCCTTAAGAAGTTCAGTGTGCTCAGGATGTCTGGCAACAAACTTATCAAGCATTTCAGAACTGAATGCTTTGGCAACGGTTTGCTTGGCCTCATCAGTTTCAGCTTCAAGGATACTGTCCTCAATTTCCCTAAAATGGTGTCTTGCAAGAGCATCATTGGCTCTTTCAGCCCTCAAGTCAGCAGCATATTCATAATAATCAGCAGCAGCTTCCATATTATTCTGCATGATATACTGGGAGTTCTCAGTATCTTCTATGGCTTCTTGAAGTCTTGCAATATCCCTTACTTTGGTTCTGGCATTAGGGTCACGAAGTTCAAGTTGCTTGATAGCCTCATCAATATTGGCAAGTTGCTCCTTTGAGTAGAGAGACCTGTTGTCCTTATCAAGCATCTTAGCCCTCTCCTTCGAGGAAAGTGAAAGAATCTCTTCTGGAGAAAGAACCCTATCAAAAGCATCGTTAGTAAGGTCTTCATTTACTCTGGCCTTGTCTCTTTCAAGCTCATTCAGTTGCCTTCTAAGTTCCTGAGCATAGAGTTCTCTTGATTGCTTGTTGAGCCTTCTCAGTGCCAGAGGTCCCTTACCCTTATCATTCAGAAGTGCTTCAATAGTTTCAATCTCCTTCTTTTTGGCTTCAATCTCTTCATTAATGGCTTCAAGTGCATTTTCAGCACCCTTCCTTGAACCATACTCAGCTATGGCAATATGAGAAGTTTCGTTGGCTGAAAGGCCAGTTTCCTGCTCAAGTTGGGATTTTCTTTCCTTCCTATTGGTAAGCATTGATTCATTGAATGCAAGCTGTTTGGCTACATAACTTGCAGCATTATGCTGGGAAATGACCCTGTAATTGTCAGACTCCTTGACTTTCTTCATAGCCTTATCATAGGAGTCTTTCATCTTTACAAGCTGCTGAGCATTGCTCTTAAGCCTTTCAGTTGCGAATTCAACAGCATCTGGTCTATCCTTTTCAGATTTGTTTTCAACTGAAGTATAGAAATCTTGAATATCCTCTTCAGTAACATTGCCCTTAGCTTGGTCTTGAATCTTAGCCCAAGACTGTTGAACAAATTCTGATTGTGAAAGTATGGGGTCAGCTTGCCATTCAGACAGGAGAGAAACAAGTTCGAAAGCCCTTTGAGCCTTGGCTTCCTCACCGTCAAATACATTGCCACTCTTATCAGCAGTAACCTTCTTATTGGTAGCATAGACTACCCTAAGCATATCCTCAATGGCTTGTTTCTTCTCTGCAATAGCCTTGTTACCACCATCAATGATATGCTTGAATTCCCTTTCCCTTTCAGCAGATTCTCCATACTGTGAAAGCAAAGGATTGTAGATTCTATTGTTTATCCATTCACCAACAGAAAGCCTTTCGATTCTTCCATCACGGACAGCCTGTTCAAACCCATCTTCCCTTCTGATTTTATTTACCTCTTCAGCAATTTCAGCTTCAGTAGCCCCGCGCTTTCTGGCTTTAACATAGTCCTCAAACTCACCATTGATATATTGCTCTATGGAAATTCCATACTTATTAGCCATGTTAGCAAGCTGGGTTTCACTATAGTTATTTCTCTTCCAGCTTTCTCCACGAATGCCTCTGAATAACCCTCTTGAAGGAGCAAGCACCTCTCCACTACCAAGAGCACCAATAAACCCGTCATACCAAGATTGCTTATCAAGTAGAGCACCTTCTGCCTGAGCAAGAGCGTTGGTAAATCCGGCAGCCCAACTTACTGTGACAGCAGTCTTGTCTGGGTCAAGGAGTTGGTTGACATAATCATTGTACCTGCCCAAAGAGAAACCCTTAGCATAAGCAGCTGTTACATCGTCCATATAGTTAGACTCAAAACCACCCCAAAGAGTTTTAAGTGGTTGAGCAAGCCTTGCCGCCTTTGTACTAACCTCAGAGCCAAGCATTTCTCCCTTTACTCCAAGCTTTCCAGCTTCATCAACTACCTTTAAATTGGGATAATTGGAGTTCATTGCTGCTCGGACAGACTTGTCTTGTTGGTACTGCTTAAATAGATAGTTGACTCCACACATACGAATAAACTCAATAGTAGCATTTCTTTCGTATGCACTTGCAGCTTCCTGACGGGCAGCATCCATCATTTGCTTATAGGTATCGCTACTCTTAAACTCATTGTAGAAACGGGCAATTTGATTATCTTTATACAAAGCAAGTGCTTGATTATAAAGACCTTTAACATCAATATCCTCAGGATTTTCACCTTGTTGTACCCTATTGTTATACTCAGCCACAACCCAATTATTGAGTTCAGAAGCAACACCGTCAAGTCCAGAACCTTCAATGGCAGCAAAGCCTTCCTTAGTAAGGGCTATTCCCTCATTGATGGCTTTGTTTATTGGCTCCATCTTGGACATAACATAGTTTCCAGTTTCCTTTTCAGCCCTGTCAGCAGCTTGCTGAAGCACATCATCATAACTACCTTTTGCATAACCGACTGAAATTGGTATGGCATTAATGGCAGAGGATACACCCGGAGTTACATATTTCATTATGGCATTGGCTGTTCTTGTAGATTGGGCAGCATCATAAAGTCCAGTAGCTGCACTAAATACACCACCAGTTGATTTTGCGGCAATCTTGCCAACACTGCCAGCCCCCCTTGCAACAAGGGTCTGTGCTGCTACATAACCCAGCATCTTCAACCCTTCATTGAGAGCAGAAGATAAATTCATTTCCTTACCAGCTTCGGTAGCCCAGTTATATTCACTTACACCACCAGCATTGTAGATTTCATTAATCTTAGATGGGTCAAATGCACCAAACTGGTCAACGCCATTCCAGTACTTAAGATTGTCGTACCAAGGTCTGTCATTACCATTCTCATCTTTACCTTCAAGAAAATTTGCGAGCCATCTCTTTGAAGCCTCATCCCCTTGTGAAGCTGCTATTGTAGCAGCATTATAGAGAGCTTGAATGCCTGTAGCCAACTGACCAAAAGAGGCAACTGTCTTACCAGCAACCCCTCTTGCAGCACTTCCCCACCAATCCCAAGCAGTCTGATTATCAACAACCCTTTGCTGGAGTTTAGAGTTCATTCTTGATACGGCAGCATCAGTACCATATTGGTTCTGTATAGCCAAGAACTCAGCATAGTCCTTAATCTTGTCACTAAGATTATAGTGTTCAAGTTCATGAGCATTCTTAAATGCTTTATAGTATGTAGTATTATTTGCAACCTCGTCAAAGGTATTGTAAAAATCCTGTGCCGTAAGTTCTCCAGAATTTATCTTGGCAACAATCTCTCCAGCAACACCATTGGTTACGTCAGTAACTGAATCAGCTTTCCTCTGGTTGTCCTTTGCTACAATTTCATTGAGAGCATTATCAGACCTCACTTGGTGAATCTTCTCGCTTGCAACATTGTATATTTTGGCTGGAATAAGACCGACAGCTTCCACAAGGGAACCTTTATCTTCCCTATACTTTTGTGTTTTTTCAAGCTTCTCTCTTTCGTCAGCATAATTACTATTAAGCAGTTCATACTGACTGTCTGGAGTCAAGCCTTTTATAGTATCATAATTAGCATCGTCCTTAAATACACTATCAATCTCATCGCCAATTACGGCAGCACGATACATCTGGTCTCTTTGCTGACGATTGTATTGATTAAAAGCGTCCCTACCAAACCTGTCAATAAACTGCTGGTTTCTATAAGCATTTCTTTGTTGCCTAAGAGTCATACCGCTCATCTTAGGATGAGCAGCTCTAAAAGCATCTCTTTCCTCTGCGGAGAGGTCACTCCATCCCTTAAGGCCGGGAAGCCCCTTTGGTTCTTGTATTGGCATAACTAATCGAGCGTTATATCCTCATCCTCATCATAATCAACTTCCTGAACTCCAACATCTCTCTTTACTTTCTTTGGAGACATCTTGAATTCATTTTCCTTTGGTTTTTTGTCATTGACAAATTCCTTATAAGTATAGTCCAGAAGGGCACTCTCATTTTCCTCAATGAGCATTTCAAGCTCATCGCTGCTTACATCGTCAGGTACATCAACCCCAATGTATCTTAATGCCCTTGCCTTATTCTCATCAGAGAGTCTATAAATACTTGTTCCTTTTGCTTTGGATTTCTTTTCAGCAGCCTCAGCCTCTTCCTTTTGAGCATTACCAAAACTTCCATTATAAGCATACTCTTGGTCTCCCCTTACATAGACAGTCCCATCCATTTGCCTATTATAAGAAGTACCACTTCCCCTTGTACCAGACTTTGCAGTAGATGATGAAGAGCTTACTTTAGCTTTCTCTTGAGCAACTCTAATTTGCTCATTTGCTCTTAATTTTGCAAGATAGGCTTCCTTGCCTGTCTGAGCATTAAGAAGTTTCATTTTATAAGCAAAATCAGTTTCCGCTTTTTGTTGAGCATCGTAAAGAGAGGTTGCCCTTTGACCAAGACCGCTCATTATACCATTAGTAATATAACCCATAGCCTGTTCGCTTGATACTCCATAATTTGCAGCAATCTGTTGTGCAGTCTTATCAAGGTCTGGAATGGCAGAGGCATCTCCATTAAGGTATCTACTAATAGCAGCATAGTCAACTCCAGGAAGTGTAAGGGCAGCAGTTGCACCTTCCTTCATAAGCTGAGTTCCTGATATTACTGAAGGTCTTGCAGAGGGGTCAGCCATAATATCCTTGACAGTTGGCATGCTCTGAACCATAAGGGTAGGGTCTTTCAGTTGCATTTCCCTTACAGTATTATACAGAGCACCAACTGTTTGGGCTGCTTGTTGGATGGGTTGAATCTGACTGGTATACTGTCTTCTCAAGGCATTCAATGTGTTACGATTTACAGCCTTCATACCATTGGCTGACAATTCTCCAGCTACTTGTTGAAGTCCAGCATTATACTGGTCCACAGCAGCTTTTGTATCATCGTCAAGATACTGATAATACTGTGAAGCTGCCTCTCCAAGAGTAGATATACCCTCATTGATTTTATCGTACTCCTCCTTCATCATTTGAAGTGGAGCAAGCTTTTCTTGAAATGAGAAGGGCTGATAGACTGCCCTAATTCCATGTATAGGCATAATTAGAATCTCCTTTTCTTATTCTTCTTAACTCCACCTTTAGCTTGGTGAACAAATTGTAGCACACCTTTATCACCATAATACCAAGGGAAATAACCTTGTTCAGCCATTGACATAAGCATATTATCTTGCTCATTCTCCCTTCCCTTCAGTCCAATACTTGCTATGGTACTATTCAGACTTTCCATTGTAGCAGCATCCCAAGCATCTTTAATACTCTGCCTCATGGAATATCCTCTGGAGAGGCCACTCAGTGCAGCTTGTTGTCTGCTTGAATTAAGTTGGGCCTGACTAAGATTTCTCTGATTGATAGCATTCATATTCTGAATGTTTGTACCCCTGTTAAATTCAGCAACCTGAGCATCGTCCTGTCTGTTAGCAAGATAGGCTTGCCTCATTATCTCTCCAAGTTCCTGCTGGTTACTGTGAGCCAAACTCATTGCACCAAGCATATCCATAGACCTGTTGCCTCCAGATGTATTATACATATTTCTTTGTGCAGCAGCCCTATTTTGATTGGCCATATTTACAAGGTATCTCTCATCAAAGGGTTTCCTCTTACGATAGTCTCCAATAGTCTGAATAGGAATATTGATAGGACTGCCAATAGCCCTTGAAGCCTCAATAATAGCGTCTGCATTTGAGTAGTTTGGACTTCCAAGCATTCCATAGGCAGCTCCTGCAAGTCCAGCCCAAATAGGAACATTGCGCTGCCAAGTATCCTTATAATTGAATTGTGGACTTTGTGGGTTAGTAGCAGCATTAAGTTCCGCAATACTGTTATCAACATCAGCAGCAGTTACACCCTTCTTCTTACCTGGAGTTTGGTAGACGGGGTTATTGTTATTAACCAGTGTCGGACCTTCAAGTTGAGGAGCATTGGCTCTCTTTTGATATGTTTGGGCAGCCTTAAGGGTAGCTTGATGCACCGGGCCAATCTTGCCATCCTCAGCAAGTTTTGACCAATCATCAAAACCTTGTAGAGTATACGAGCTGCCGGAACTCTTAATCTCACTTTGAATGAAATCCATCCATTGTTTAGCTTCGGGACTATTTGAATTGGACCTCATGTATTTAAGGAAGTCTTGATAATCCTTATTAGCTTCCCACTCCTTGCTTTCCTTGGCACTAAGCTTTCTATTGTAGTCAATGTCACTACGAGAACTTGAGTTGGCACTACCACCTCCAGTATTGCCAGAACCACCAGTTCTTCCTGTTTTTTGAGTACCAGAAGCAATTCTTACGTATTCAGCTTTCTGTGAATCAGTAAGGTCAGAATATTTAGATACTCCCTTAGATTTTAAGTAGCTGTCAGCAGCTTTCTTAGTAGTGTCATCTTTAAATTTAATATCCTCTGCTGAGGGCGGGGTTGTAGAACCTTGTTGCCCATCTTGTGGAGTTTCAACAACAGGTTCTTGTGCTGGAGGAACTGTTTGAGTCGAAGTTGTTGTAGATTTGGCTGCTTGACTAACTCCCGGCATTTGCCAATCTTCAAGAGGTGTGTATTCTCCAGAGAACCTTGACACAGACTCACTATCATATATATTTTTACTCTTACTATTTATCTCATTTTGTGCTTTTATTGCTCTATCTAAATCAGTTCCCATGTTTCGTCCATCACTTGTCTCATAATGATGAACTGGGGCATTTTTTCCTTTAGAGCGTACTGCAATAAGACCATTAGGAAGAGTAGTTTCTCCTCTTGAACCTCTACCACTTGTAGTTCCCGAAGCTCCATTGCCTCCAGAAGTCTCTACATATCCAGAGCTACCTCTTGAACTACCGCCAACAACAGCTCCATTAGCATAGGTAGTAGGATAAGTCGTATTGGTAACCATACCATTTCCAGAAACAGTATAAAGTGGCTCTATCCAAAAATTCGAATTAAGTTCTGCGTATTTTCTTGCTCCAGCCTCAGAGTATTGTTTCATGCCATCTGGAGCAACATATACAATATTGCCATTTTCATCTCTTTCAGTTGTATAGTACCTTTTCCAACTGCCGTTATCAAACTTATTACCACCAAAAGCAAAACCAACAGGTGCTCCTTCAACAGGCATTCCTTCTTCAATCATCCCTTGTGGAGGCAACTGAGCACCACTCATATCCATAGCAGGCTGCTGGTTAGCACTAAGCATGCTGAGTTGCTCCATGAAATCTTCATCATAGGCACGTTGAACTTGTCTTGCAGCCTTTTGTTGTTCCTCAGTTCTCAACTCCTCTTGAGCATCCATCCACTCATTTACAATGGCCCTGTTTGTTTCATTGCTAATCGGGTCATTGGGTCTTTCGAGGCTTTCCTTAGTGACTTGCGTAATACCTTCAGCAAAAGTCAAGTCTCCACCAAGTTTATATTTCTTTTTAAGGAAATCAGGAACTTTAAGCCTGTCAGAGAATACATACTCATTATTCCAGATTACCTCTCCTTCCTCTACAAGATTAGGTACTCCTTCATCATCAACTCCAGAAGGAACACCTTCATAGGGATTATCCTCATGCCTTCCACCAGCATCTATAAAAGTAAGCCCATTGTTCCAGTCCTGTCCGTGAGTTCTCATTTCTCCTCCAAGGGCATACTCGAAGGGGTCATTATAGTAATTCATCATTCTCATCCAATCGTTGCGGCTATCCACAGTTTGTGCAGCCATACTTCTCCTTATCCCACTCTCAATATTTTTCTTTTTCGCAAGTTCAGTAGCAGCTTGAGCCCTACTTTTTGCTTGACTTCTTTGCCAAAGAGATTTGCCAAAGTCAGCAGCTGCAACACCTGCCCCCACAAGAATATTTCCAGTGGCTAGTCCTGCTGACAATCCATTGCTAAGAGCAGAGCCAACATCTTGTCCCCAAGTTTTGTCTCTATATGTCTTTGCCTCAACATCAGCTAAACTATAATCATCCTGTGCTGCTAAAAGAAGCCCAGAGTTGTCTGTAATATTATCATACAAGGAGTTATTGTGAGTGTTTATTCTATTTGTAACTTCCTTGTCAATGTCTGACATTTGTTTGTAACTATTTACAGTATCACCAATTATATTAGAAGCTACTCCAGCAAGTCCTGCCCAAGAACCTGCTCTTGCAGAATCATTAGAGTTTGTAAATATACGCAGCTGGTTATTGTTCTGTGGATTTCGAACTGACAATTTTAGCTTTTCATCAGTTATTACAGACGGATTTAATTGTTGCGGCCCACCCCAAGGACCAGAGTTTTCCGCCATATACAATGCAATGAGATTGTCTAAACCCGGCTCACTGACTGGAGTCTGGTCAACTTCAGAAATCCACGTAGTTCCATTTGGGCCACCCCAAGGATGTTGGTTTGGCTTAAACCCCATTCTTCCGCCCTTCTTATATGCCTTAACTCCAGTACCATAGTCAAAGGTACTGTAGTATTTGCGCAGGGCATCTTGTGTCTTCTTGCTCATAACTTATTTATTTGAAGCAAATATAAGAAGTATCTAAATTAGATACAAAAAAGTAAATAAAACATTAAACAAGGTGAAAGTGTTTTACTTTCACCTTGTTATTACATTACTCGAAGAAGTCTACATCAAGGTCATTAAATATTAACATGTCTGTATTCTCTTGATTTCTTGCAAGTTGAATATATGCCCAAGTATTCCTTATTCTATTTAATCCTTTATTTGACCATAGCCCTTCCTTATCCCTTGGCACTTGAGTCCTGAATACATTAAACTTCTTCTTTAGAGGTGAAGGCTTGCCGGGAATGTTAGTAAGCTCAACTTCTCCGGAATCTTGATGGTCATTCCAAATATGCAAAGTATCAAATGTTCTCAATGGCTGCAAATCTCCTTGGAAATCACTTGTAACATCAGAGTAATCAAAACTCCTCCAAGCAAGGCTGTTAAATACCTTATCTACAGTAGGGTCACTGTTCGATACAAAGGTAAGCCAATAAGGTCTAAATGTTCCAAAGAACATATTGAAGTCCCCCCCAAAGAGTTCCCAACAGAGATTCAAATGATTTACACTGTTCTTTCTGAATGTGAGGAGTTTATCATTCATATTGACAAGCACTGGCAAAGCATCATAATCATAGAATGACATAAATGTATTCAGCTTTTCAGAGAATACCAAGGACTCATACTTATTGACGAAGTAAAGTTCTTCCCTTGTCTTGTCATAGAAAGTGCGGATATTGTCGTAATCTTCTGGATTCCAAGTTGTATAACTGTTATTAGCAACTACCCAAGTATTAAATCCAAACTTGGTAGACATATCCTCAAACTGCTGACCATTAAAATGATAGAGAATGTTCTTTTCATCGTCAATAAAGTACATTCCTCTTGGAGTTGTAGCAAGAGACCACTTGTTAGTCAGTCCTATCTGATTGGACAAATATCGAAGTCCTTGGAATTTAAGACCATTTGAAATTTCGATAGGAACTCCATCACTGGTTGGTATTTGAACTCTCTCGTTGAAGAGCACTTGAGCAACCCCTCTTTTTTGGAATGAGAACAGAGTATCATTGAAGGTTTCAAGGTTTGTAATCTCTCCAAGGTCTCCCTGAGCATCAGCAGTTGATGTCATTGATATTGAAGTCCAAGTATCAACATCAGCTCCCATCTTCTTTTCAAGACTCCAAGTAAGCAGGTTAGGATAACTGTTTTGATACCTACTGTAATCCAATGCTTTATAGGTAAAGTATTGATTACTTTGCTCATACCCCGGATGATTGAAAAGGTTGAAATTGGTAGGTCTAACTGGAGTATTATCAACCAGTCCTCTAGTCTTATCGTATCTTGCATCCAGATTTACCCTTGATTCAAGCTCAGTAGAGTAGATAGATACTATTTGATTCTGGTCTTCGTTAGTATAAGGATATGATTTCAGGCAATCGTATCTTCCAATATAAGTATCGCCCTCTTTATAATACAGAGTTGCTGGAGAGCCAGATTGTAGTTGCACAGAGTATCCACACCTTACCCAAGTATTATTAATTATTGCATCTTGGGTAGTGCCCCCAAATCTACTACTGATACGTTCAGCACTAAAGTCTCTATAAAGCTCTGCAACAAAAAGTCCATCCTCTAATCCAGTATAGTCCCCAAAATCACTGTCATCTAAGATTGTATCCTTTATAACATTCGTACTGTTTTGTGTTTTCCAAAACAAATTTGGAGAGTACGATGAGTAATTGCCATACTTTCCCAGAGAGGCTATGCTTAAAGAGCTGCTTGATTTTAAACTAAAAATAAGATGCCTTGATGTTTTATATTTCATGCTTACAGGTTCTGAACCAAAGAATCTTCCATTTACTGTATTGCTCGTACCAACGTAAATTTCATAAGCATAGTGAGGCATACCTTCTCCGGGGCCATAATGGTCCCATCCAGGAGTAAAGTACGTGTCAAATCCTATAGGATACCCATAAAAACCGTAGCTCCAATCTAATGAAGTACCATCAATATTTTTTACATTTGATATATCTTTATAGGTAGCAGTAAACACCTTATCAATTGCACCATAGTAGTAATAGTTCCTAAGGTAGCTGTCCTTAATTCTTGTTACGCCAAGAAAGTCAGACTCTACAAGAGTAGGTGTATTTATTGACACTTCCACACTGGATGGCCCAACAGGATTCTCTTGTCTGGATTGTAGAAATGTAGTAAATCCATACTTTATTTCAGATATACACTTCGTCTTTAAAACTCCATACCGTTTTGTCCCGTTGGCAATAGCTTTACTGCTAAGGGTTTTTTGCCACCCCAAACTTCCGGAGCGATGCCAGATATAAGTATACCATTTAAATATTGCAGGAGCTACACCAACACTGTCTGCTACGTATGAATCTGGCTCAAAGAATCTGTTCATTCCATAAATACCGTAGTTAACCTGCATTGCAAACGCCTCACCAGCCTTGCCGATACTTGAATCCGCTTCTCTTTCACCAATAGGAATATCTTGATACCTTGAAGCCAAAAGACTATCATTATAGGGTACAGTACTTTGAATTCTTATAACTCCAGAGTCCTGAGTATCAAAGCCTTGAGTTTCTAACTCTATGTGTGAGTCTACAATAGAATCTGGTAAGACAGCAGAATGAGTATTATCAAATCCTGCATTACTAATTCCAACAATTCTTAACTTTAAATCTTGAAAATCGTATTCATGAACATTATCAACACATTCAATGTCTGGAGAATGAAAAGTTAAAATGCTTGGGTCTCTATAAAATTCATTTGCATAATACTCAACAAAGTTCTCTTTACTAATGCTTGCAACTCCAGTAGAGTCGTAAGCATTTGGAACACTTGGAGCAGGAATTCCGGCATTTACTTGTACCTCATCACTAATCAGATTCCAATTATATCCCATTCTAAATCTCCAATCTGCTTGAGCAAATGGAGAATTGTCATATCTGTCCTTTACATTAAAGACTGTACTTGCAAGTATTCCTTGATATAGAACCTTTCTATCTGAAAAGCTTGGGTATACAACTACAGGTGCAACCCTAACAAATCCAGCACTTCTAAGCGCATTCACTATTGTGGATGGCAATTCTGCTTTAAATCCGGGCTTACGATATGAGGGACCCCAAACTACACTACCATTATCTACAGCAAAAACATTTCTTCCGGGAGCAAAAGTTTCATCCAAATCACCAATCCACACAACTTCTGACCATTGTCCAGTATTATACTGTGCAACAAATCCAAGCCTGTAGTTCTCTCCTGCCTTAAATGATTTTGTATCATAAGAGGACTTGTTGTTATCTATTAAAAACAAGGTACGTGTATTTGTTGAAACTACATTCTCGTCATCTTCTGTTGGAATAAATAGGGTTTTTTCGTTTCCAGCATAGTCAAAAGCACATGCATTTGCAATACCCCTTGCTGCGTTAGTTATTGTTCCTGTACCCGCAACAATTATACTCCCTATATTCGGGACACTCTGCTTAATATTTCCAAGGAACAGGATATTATCCTTGCTTGCAAGAGTTCCTGCTATAATATCTTGACCTCCTATAAAAAGAAGTGCAGAAGCATCAAGGGTAGAACCTATGATACCATTATCAGAAATTTTGATAGAGTTGGTTACTCCTTCCGATATCTCTGCGGAGTAAAGTCTATATGGATAACTTACATTAGATTCAATAATCCATACACCATACTTCGATACTTGAATGACAGATTGTTTATAAGGCTCAAGCTGGCCTCCGTGATTTATAGTGTACAGAAAATAAATCTTTCCTGATGTATTGTCGTACAAATATTCAGTATCTCCAAGACTTATCATCTCACTGTTCATAGCACTTTGTGTATACATGCTACTAAGCAGTTTTCTCTCTCCTGTGGAAATGTTAAGTATATATAAGTCGCTCAAATCTACTGATACATTATTAAGAACTTGCTCTTCATTAAGAATACTATGGTTCTGAAGAATCTTATAATCACCGACAATCCTTACATTTGGAGTGGCATTCTCACTGGTCCTTACAATAGAGTAAAGTCTTACATACTCATAGTTTGAATCCAAGTTAGACAGTTCTATAAGAAATGAGGATGTACTTATTGCATCGGCAGGAAGTCCCTTGTCTTTCGGACAGAGGTAATACATGGGACTGACATCTACAAGGTTAGTTTCCTGACCAAACTTGTTATAGTAGTTAAAGCAGTACTGGATAGTGCCTGCCGGAAACTCCCCACCAGTATTATATTTGGTAACTTGCATGGAATATCCACCATCAATCTTTCGATTGAAGTTGAATACATCACCATTGGTTACAGCACCATTAGCAATATTGACTACTCTTGGCTGGTTAATTCCATCAACCCAATACACCTTCTGAATGTTCTCATTCTCATATACAGCCAGTGTTTCTATTGGATTTTCTACATTGAATCCGAGATTACCACCATAGATAAGACCTACAACACCGTATGTAAAATTACCTTGAAATACAATCCTATAAATCCTGTCATAACCACTCTGAGTAGTAAACAATACCAAGGAGTTATTTATAGTAGCACTGCCTATGATAGTACCTTCCACATTGGTACTTAAGGTAAACTGAGATGTTCCCTTCTCATTTGTAACTGACAAGAGAGTACTGTTTTCCTTTATGGTAGTGATGCGGATATTCCTTGCATCGACGACAAGATTAGGATTAAATCTTGCTGTTGCAAGGTCTCTTGACATTCCTTGTACAACGTGTGTTTCCCTCTTGTTCATAACTAATGAATGTTATAATGTTCCCTATCTCCAAGCCCTTTAAATCCAGCTTCAAATTCTCTTGTAGAAGGAATAAGCCTATGCATCATGCCAGTAATGGTTTGCATTTCACTATATGAAGGCATTTTGAACCTGTTGATACATTTACCAACTTTCCAAGAATAATCTTGTTCTGCGTGATTGAGCACATCAGATTTAATCTTACCCGTGTCAAACAGTACGCCAAATCTTACCTTCTTTATGTATGCCTCAAGAGCCTGAAGGAAGATGGGGTCATCTGGAAGCATTGGAATATCATCAGCATCTGTCTTAATGGATTTATAAGATACAAGTACCTTTCCTTCTCGGAAAGATGTGATGATTGTCCTATTTTGAGTTTTGAATGTAGCTCCAGAAGGAACTCTCCTCGAATGGCTATTGAAGGAATCAGTCATTGACCTTAAAGGAAGCTTTGATTTCTCATCCCTGACTTGTATAATCTGAATGGTATCGCAGGGAAGCGTGCCTTTAAAATTATGTATTTCTACACAGTCTTGCCTATCTTCAAGGATTTGAGGAACTCCTACAATGGCGAAAAAATCTATGGTATACTGAATGCCAGCTTCAAGGTCAATGTCCTGAAGCATCGGGTGTCTCGCAACTCTGGATAAGATGTTCCTGAGAGAGACAAATTGAAATTCATTATTCATCGTATAGTCCTTTTATTTGGTCAAACTGTGTTCTATCAAACACTTCTTGGAGTGCAAGTTCCCGATTATAAAAAGCCCTACGTACCTTATCTCTTGCAGCCCTACAAAGAGTAAATTCATAATAATACTTATTCTTGTAGATAGCAGTACTCTTATCGTACTTTATCTTGAGAGTTTCACTTTTGTCATGATATACTAAATCTTTCCTCTCACGGGCTTCAACATCATAGTACCACAATTCAAGCGTCTTATCCCAATTTATTTTTTTGGTTGTAACGGGCTTTCCATTGTAGATATATGTTTTAACCGGTTTTTTATAGATAACTATAGACCCCATTCTATGAGGAAACTCAATACTGCCAGTCTTGCATAAGTCCTCTACAAGGAGCTTGTTTACCTTTCTAATGATAGCAAAGTACGTAGATTCACAAAGCACATATTCGTGCAAATCTGGTCTGTGAACACGATAGAATTTATAATAGTCATAAACCCCCCAAGAATTATTTACTTTGGATTTACCCTTGGGACTTTTATGTTTCTGGGCATTCTTGAACTCTGCAAGTGTTTGTTCCATTATGAATCTATTTGTTGTCTAAGTGGAGATTTAACATAGCTACGGATAAACTGAGCAAGTTTGCTCAAATCGTCATCAGCATTGTTCTCATCATCTTTCGGCTTGTAGAGACCACCACTCAATTCTTTAACAACATATTGCATGACAAGTGGGAGAAGGTTATCCTCCAATGCAAACTCCACTTCAAGGGGATTACAGAGGTCTCCATTCTCATCCACATCATACTCTCCAGAAGCTGCGGCAGCCTCAAGAGGGTCAGCAAATATATCCCTATAAGTTCCCTCCTGCAAGTAGTAGGCAAGAGGATTGCAGGATTTAATGTAGACCTTACCACCTTCAAAGGTTACATAAGTTATGTTTCTTGTCCATCTGTCAAATCCGACATATTTGAATCTGTTGGGACTTACAACAGCCATATCTCCTTGGAAAAGGTCTTTACCACTAAAGGTAGGAGTACCGATATCCAAAGAATCAGGAAGGCTCTCATTGCTTACAAGATACTTACCAGAGCATCCAATTCCTTCAATTCTATCTTTCTCAGTCAATGTAAGGTGCATTGTCTGATAGTTTGAATCTGATGGAGTTTCAGAACTGTTTTCATACTTGTTTTTAAGTACATAAGCCCTGAACTTATTCAGTAGGAATATTACATGGTCTGGAGTATAGTAAGCATCATCACTGGAAATCTTCAGGAAGTCCAGCACCATGTATACTACTTGATTATATGTATACATACTCTTTCATTTAAAAAATCCTTGTAAAGGTAAGGAATAATCTTTACCCTTACAAGGATTGTTAGTAAAGTAGTAAATCTCTAAAGAGTAGAAATATAGTTAATTTCTTCCAAAGTCCATTTACTATTGGGATTCCAATAAGAATATGGATGATAAGTAAGTTTTACGACTTTTGTTATTGGAGTAGAACTAATTGTAATAGGAGAGCTTTCGCTATTTAAAGTAGCTACTTCAATATCTTGAAGACTTGGAGCATTTTCAGCAGTAATAACAGTGCCTTCCGTATAATACTTAAAATATACAGCTGCTGCATTTTTAAGCACTATTGTATATTCCAAAGGCTCCCTGCAATCAGTGTTACCCGCATCAAATTCTAAGTTAGGAAATAGTAAATACAACGGTTTTTCTGTATTGTAAACAGTTATCCTCTTGGTTGTAGGAACTATCTTATATGCGCCATAAGTATCTCCAAATGCCGCATTGTTGCTTCTAATAGTTACTCCCGGATATGCTGACTGTACTATACCATTGCTAATACCCCAAGCAATCACCTTATCATTAGCGTCAGTAGATGCAACTTGCGCTGGCGAATAGAATGACACGTTGCCCCCGTAGTTAGTAATGAGATAGCCGAATCCTCCTCCAACTACTACAGTATTATCAGACTCATCCATGTGGATAGAAATTCTTTCCAACTCTATCCAACCCCCCAAAAGTCTAATCGCCTCTGGACTGGCAGCATTTACATTACCACTGAAGTCTGGAAAGAAAAATGCCCCTACAAGATAAGCTGGCTTTCCGTGCTTATTATAATAATAGCTACCATTAGAATCTATGTAGAAAAGATTATTTAAATAGATTTTTCCAGGAGGTACATCACTATTTAAAAACTCACTTCCGCTAAGAATAAGAGTGCTTTTACTCCTATCAAAAGTAAAGTTATCAGCCTCTACATTTAATCCCTGCCAACCAAGTAAAATGTTTGATGCTGGATTATTAATTTTTGCTGTTGGAGTAAACTCAGCAACATCTTGGATTCTATGAAAATACTGACGTATAAATCCAGTTATATCAGCATCTCTAAGTTTGATATCATTAGCTTCAACATGCCCATCTTCATAGACCCTAAAGGTGGCATTATCAACATTTTGTACACCATCCATACCAGAAGCAATGAAGAGTCTACCATGTTCATTATCCTTTCCAGTATCAGTAGCATTCAACATTGCTTTGACACTTTGAGTACTATCCACAGCTCCAAGCAATCCACCAAGTTGGGCAGTATTTTCATCACCATCTACTTTCTTAAATATGTTGGTAAGGTACTCAATATCAGTATAGAGGTAATAAGCAATAATTACAGGCTCTGTAAAGGTGGGTGTACCAGCAGTCCAATGAATCACCTCATAATTCCAAAGCCAAGGAGTATCCTTGTTTACAGCAACTTGCCTTGGACTTGTCTTCCAATGAGTAGTATTTGGAGATATACCATATTCTGGAAGATTGGCAACACCTTCAGCCTCAGTATCATATTCTGGACCAGCATAGTAGTATTCAACTATACTTTCAATTCCCTTTCCCCTGATAGAAGCACTGATGCAAACCTTATCTGTTCTTGAGGTAGTGCCGTCATCATAATTTATGATTTCGTAATTCCAAAGATAACTATCTACGGACTGGTCAAATTCTGGAATGGTAGTGCTAAACTGACTGTCTTCCGGGGCTACAGTATTACTACTGCTTACAGCATACATTTCAGTTACACTCGAAATACCTCTACCATTTGAAGTCCACATTGCAAAGAGACCAGCTTTGGCATTGTCACCAGAACGTCCTCTCCAAGCTTGCCATACTCCATCTACCTTTTTACGATAGCATACCCAGCAGTAAGGATAATCCCTATTTGGACTTTCCGGGTCATCAGACCAACCTGTTGGAACATGGTCATCGCGTTGGTATTCAGTAGTGTTTATATTCTCAACAGGAATATTTGGAGCATTGTTTTCAGCAGTAAGGGTAAAGATATACTCATACCCAAACCCATCTTGACCTTTCCACTCGTACCAAGTATAATCACTTGGATTTGCAGAGTCTATAGGATTGTGGTCAACTCTGACACCAACATAAGAACCCGGCTCTTCACCAAAGTGAGTTTCATCCTCGTTACTGGTAAATGTAACTCCTCCATCATTGGAGTACTTTACATGGAAATAAGTTCCAACTCCTGCGGGACCTTGAATTTGACCAAAATCAATGAAGTTGTCCCCGTCCCAAATATAAACGTGACCATCATCAATATTGGTATAAGCATCACCAGCTGTAAGAGATGATGTAATATTAGTACCATCAGTATCGGATGAAGAGAACCTATAAAGACTTGTAAGGCCAGCACCGACAATGGCATATACATTTCCATTACCAAGGTCTGATGCTTTTTCAGCGTATCCTGTACGAGCAGCAGCTATTGATGCATAAATACCAAATACAGTACCCTTTGCATTGAATGATGTGCCAGCATCACCTTTTTCACCTCTGACTCGCATTACCTGCCAGTAAGTCCATTCATAGGTAGTCGGTGAACTCTTCTTTCTCATCGCCATCCAGTAAGGGTCACTATTGGTGTTTGGCTCGTCATACCAAGGGTCTCCAGCAGTTCTTCCCGGATTTGAATCGTCTGGAGAGGTTCTTGATGGATAAGAAAATCCAGTAGGGAGAACTTCCTCATCACACCACTCGTAATCCCACATATCAGAGTCATTAGTAGTAACTGGCTCACTCCAAGAAGATTGAGTGCCATTGGGGTCATCGGATGAGAACTTTCTTACAGACATCCAAATAAGCATATCAGCAGTTTCTGCCGTTGCTGCTGGAATACCGTCAGACCATCCTGTAGGGTTTGAAGAAGCATTATAAACATCATTAGTTGGCAGTGGCTCATAGTATGTTCCTCCTGTTGGGTATTCGCCAGCAACGAGTTTTACAACTCCATTTACAACTCTGATGTTGTTGCTTCTTTTAAATATGACACTTGTAAATGAGGCTGTTGGAGATACGCCGTCACTACCATTCTCACCACGAATCTGCATGACAGTCCAAGGTCCCCAATATCCATTCTTAGCGGTACGAATAGCCATCCAGTTGGCAGTAGTACTGTCATGGCTTGTATCATCCGGGTCAAACCAATTGGATGGATTGTCTGTAGGATTACCGGGGTCCCTATCAAGAGGAACTGCACTAAGTTCAAAATCAATATCAGCAGTATCAGTAGCTTGGACAGGAGCACTCCATTGGTTAGCCGTTGTGATAGCTGGATTGGTAGAGAACCACTTAGTTGTCATCCATAGAATTTGGTTTGTTCCAGAAGCTGCTGGGATACCATCACTCCATCCTTCTGAAACTGGTGTTGGATGCTCATAGGTTCCTCCTGTAGGAGTATCTGGAGGAGTATTTGGATTATATCCATACCTCTTAAATGCTATACTCTTGAATTGAGTGTATGCACCAGAACCGTCCTGACCATCCTGACCATCTTCACCATCA
>FLNZ01002558.1_pt1 | contig 19143 bp, 13 predicted proteins | sample 1140391 | NCBI WGS metagenome assembly FLNZ01 (sample SAMEA3878171, study PRJEB12797) | bioreactor metagenome | biome: Moose rumen | place: Sweden | collected 2011-10
CACAATCACCGCCTCATCCACCTCGCGTTGCTTACTGATCAGGCACTGTTTGATGACATCTTTACTGATACTCATATAAATTATATTTTATAATAACTTGGCAATTTTATTAAGTTCGGTTTACAAAGTTAAGCATTTTCTATAAGACGGAATTAATAAACCCAGGATTTTTGCATTATTTTCACACTTTTTTATCACAATCGAATAAAAGCAAAAAGCGACCGAAATGTAATCATAAATTGACCATCTGTATAAAAATCAGAATTAATAGAACACACCTAAATTAAAACTCAGATGATCATATTCCAGTCGTCATTGGCCCAGTAACCGATTTAGACTTATTCAGGAATCAATTCAAAAACGAAGACCTTGCAGTTGTATTTGACCCGATAAGGCGGCAGGGCCTCGGCCTCTGGGTTCCAGGTGTTGATGCCCCCCACGCCAGTATGCTCACCATCAAGGAAGAGGTTGGTGAAACGCGAGCGAGGAATTTGCGGCACATGTCGTTGTTCTTTGTCGTCCCCATCGTCGAGTGCCTCGATTTCGTAATGGAGGGCAGAGGCAAACATGGTGGCACAGTCGCTCCTATGCTCAATCCCCTTGCCTGGACAAACCTTGAATCCGACACCGTTGGCATCGGTCTGTCGCCACCAGCGGATGTCGCTCTTTGTACCTGTTTCCTGTGGACGAATATAGGGATAAAACTGTTCGTCTGCCGTCTGTTGATAAATGCCGATCAATTGCGAGTTTTTACGGTCGGAATAGTTCTCGACAGGTCCACGGCCATAGAATTCGCTGCGATCCATAGCGTAAGGCAGTTGCATCACCACGCCAAATCGCATCATGTTGGGCACTTTTGCATCGTCGGTGGTTCCCAACATCTCCTTCACTGTGATACGTCCGTCGGCAAAGAAGGTGTAGTCTATGGTCAGGGTAGCCATCACGTCGGGCATGCCATAGACGGTTTTCACTGTGTGCTTTTTTTTGTCGAATGTCATTTCCTTCAAATTCATCGCAGGGTTGCGCCACACGGAATATTTCCGGTGTATCTGCGCCCCCATGTCGTTGTCGGTGGGAGCACGCCAGAAATTAGGTTTGATGGTGCCACCATCGGCAAGCAACTGACGACCATTGACCTCCCATTTGATGAGTTGTCCGTTTTTCTGGTCAAAGACAGCCGTGAAAATCTCATTGCTCACGTTTAGGGTAGAGAGACGTTTGTTGACTTTGAACTTCATCTTACCACCATCAGAGGTATTCTCCCATCTGATTACAGGCTCAGCCTCCCCTAACACGCACTGGCTATATGCGATTACCTGTCCGGCATCCATCAGTGGTTCTTCTTTCTTAAGTTTGAAATAGATATTGAGAAGATATTCCTTCTTCAAATCGCCCAACTTGATAGGCAAGGTATATGTCTGCGATTGTTGTGGAGCAATCTTCAGTTCGTTGATACTGCCTGTTTTTATCACTCTACCTTCCTCAAGAAGTTGCCAATCCAAATAAACATTGCTTAAGTCGCGGAAGAAAAATTCATTGCGTACTTTTATTTCCGAGAAATCATCGCTGACCTCATCTACCCAGATGTTCTGATAGTAATAGCCCACCTCATACATGTGTGGATTGGGCACGCGGTCTGGACTGATAAGGCCATTGCAGTTGAAGTTGTTGTCACTGGCATCGTAGTTGTTGTAGTCGCCGCCATAGGTATAGATGGCACGTCCCTCTGCGTCCACACCATGCAGGGCTTGATCGACGAAGTCCCAGATGAATCCGCCTTGATATTTAGGATATTTACGCACCAAGTCCCAATATTCCTTGAACCCACCGCATGAGTTGCCCATGGCATGGCTATACTCGCACTGGATGAGTGGTTTTTGGTCTTCAGGCTTGTCACTGGTTGCGTAACGCTCGCACCAATTTTGCGAGGCATACATCGGACACATGATGTCGGTGTTGGCACCCTTGCCAGCCCTCTCCCAGTGGATAGGACGGCTCTGATCCTGACTTTTGATCCACTGATAGGCGGCGGTGAAGTTTGGACCGTCCACCGTTTCGTTGCCCAAGGACCAGATGATGACACTGGGATGGTTGAAGTTTACACTCACATTGTGTTGGTTGCGCTGGAGGATCTGAAGGGCAAACTGCGGTTTCTTGGCCTCAGAGTCATCGTGATAGCCAAAGCCATGTGACTCCTGGTTGGCTTCTGCACAAAGGTAAATTCCGTATTCATCGCAGAGGTCATACCATACAGGGTCGTCAGGATAGTGACAGGTGCGTATGGCATTGATGTTAAAGCGCTTCATGATCTTGATGTCCTCAATCATTCGCTCCTTAGAGACAACATAGCCGCCATCGGGGTCCATTTCGTGCCGGTCGGCCCCCTTGATATAAATCGCTTGTCCATTGACCAGCAATTGGGCATTGCGGATCTCCACCTTGCGGAAGCCCACTTTCTGTGTCAGCACCTCATAGGGTGTAAAACGTGCGTTTGGTGTGGTAAGCAGGGTCTTCAGTGTATAGAGGTATGGTGTCTCTGCCGACCATTTTTGCGGGTTGTCGACACGTAATGTCACCTCTGCCTCATTGCCCTTGATCTTCTCCAATGTCTGCATGGCCACCTCATTACCCTTGGCGTCCAATAACAGGAAGGCAAGATTGCATTTGCCAGAGAAATTCACCTTGACTTTCAGTTCCCCATCGCGGTAGTTGTTTACCAGGTCAGGAGTGACACGTAGATCGTCAATATGGCATTTCTTGTCGCGACAATATAGAAAGCTCTCACGGGCGACACCGGAGAGACGCCAGAAATCTTGATCCTCGCAATATGAGCCGTCGCACCAGCGGAATGTCTGAAAAGCTATCAGGTTGTCGCCAGCACGAAGATAGGGAGTCAGGTCAAATTCCGCCGCCATCTTGCTGTCTTCAGCGTAGCCTACGAACTGTCCGTTTACCCAGAGGTAAATGTTGGAGGTCACCGAACCAAAATGGGCGATGACTTGACGGCCCTGCCATGAGTCAGGCAGATGGAAGATGCGGCGGTAACTGCCCACATGGTTGTCCTTGGTCGGCACTTCAGGAGGATTGTTCTGAAAATGTCCACGCCATCCGAAACCGATGTTGACGTATTCGGGGTCACCAAAGCCGTTGAGTTCCCACAGCCCAGGTATTTGCATTTTCCCCCATTTCCTGTCGTCGTAGTCCTCTTTGTAGAAATCGGTGGGACGCTCGTCGGCATTTTCCACCCAGTTGAAGTTCCATCTTCCCTCCAGTGAGAGGTAATTGTCGGATTTTGTCTTGTCATTTGATGAGGCTGCCTCCTCGTTCTCATAGGCAAAGAAGGACGTGTGTGGTGTCAGCCGGTTGATGTCGTTCACTTGCATGTCATGCCACTCATTGAAAGTCGGCTGTGTCTGAGCCATTGCCATGGTGGCCGTCGCCATGGTGGCCGCAATAATCATGGTTCTTTTCATATTATTGTTTTATTAGTCTTCCATTTCATCTTTCTCAAGAACAGGGCATATCCAAATCTGTTCAAAAGAAGTTGAAGATAGAGTTCGTGTTTTCAAGATATCTCACATATTCGCAGGCGGCGAGTAGAAAGGCTCCGACACCAAAATTGGCCTGACTGTCGGCATCCACCACTTGACCGGGGATGGCTTTCTCGCCGATGGGTTGCACATAACCCACCTTGCCGTTGGCCTGGAGGGCTGTCTTGGTGAGATAGTTCCACGCCTTCTTGACGACGGGGCGGAACTCTTTCTTACTAAGATAGCCGTTGTTGATTCCCCACAGAATACCATAGGTGAAAAAGGCTGTGCCGCTGGTCTCCGGTCCAGGTGCCTGCTGTGGGTCCATCATAGACCGTGTCCAATATCCCGCCTTTTGTTGGAGTGCAGCCACGGCGCGGGCTAATCTCACATATTTGTCGACGAAGAATTGTCTGTGGCGATAACCCTGTGGCATGTCTTGGAGCACTTTGGCTAAGCCTGCCAACACCCACCCGTCGCCGCGGGCCCAGAAATCTTTCTGGCCGGCGGCAGTCTGATGTTGTGGGTAGACATATTTCCCATCACGAAAATAGAGTCCTGTTTCCTTGTCGAGCATGATGCTGTCGCAATAGCAGAGATTCTCATATAGTTTGTCAAGATAGCGTATGTCCCCGGTGAGGCGGTACATCTTTGTCATCACAGGCATGACCATATAGAGCGCGTCGGCCCACCACCAGTAGTCGTGGGTGGTGGAGTAGGCTTCATAGCGCATCACCTCCTTGGCTCGGGCAACCATCTGAGCGGGTTCCGTGGACCACTGAACCGAAGGCTGGTTGCCCGGCACATATTTCCCCATGGCCACATGGTAGAGGTCGATGTAGGTTTGAAAACAGATTTGCCAGTCGCCGAAAAGCACATGTTGCTGGTCCTCACCATAGTCGCGGTAGAGCCATTTCGACGTGTCTTTCTCTGTGGCACCCATCCACTGGTTATGGGTGGCCCATTCCAGCGAATATTTCAGGTATTGCCGGTTGCCTGTGAGGAAATAGGCTTCCATGTTGCCTGTATGATAGGCGGCATTGTCCCAGAAGGAGCGCACTTGGGCCGGGTTGTTGCTCTGCCAATAGGTGTTTACACGGTCGATGATATGGACGACACGTTGTGCTCTACGGTTCCATGCGTTGGCAGACATGGGTAGCAAGAAGAAGAGGAGAGCCAACGGAAGAATAAATTTTTTCATTGAATTTTTATTTGTTTGATGAGTGGTGTGGAAGACACACGAGACGTTCACCATTTGTCTTTTGTGGTGATTTCATCCATCCAATGGTGATCTTTTGGGAAGGGCTCTCCATTCCATGCCTTGCATTGGGTCCAGGGCTGGGCTTCGTCAGTCCAGAAGGGATGCGCGGCAGACAATCCCAATGGCATGAAGGCCAGTGTCGTCATATAGAGACTGCCATTGTTGGTGTACCAGTCGGCAATATTGGGCTGGTGACCACAGAAACCGATGGTCAGGTAACCACCGCTGTTGAAATTCTCCTGATAGTCATACATGCGGTGCATCACCTGTGTGAGAGCGGCACGCACCTGTCCGTAAGTGAGGTCTGAAGGTAGTTTCTCATACCATGCCATCAGGGCAAGCGGCTGCATGGCACCCAGACGATAGGGGATGCTACGGCCGAAAACGGGGAAAGTGCCTTCGGGGGAGATGAGCCGCTCCAGGATGATGGCATATTTCTGTGCACGGCGAAGAGCCCGGTCATAGTATTTCTGATAGTCCAGACGGGTGTTGGCTTTGGCGTCAATCATCGCCTGCAGGGTCTCTAAATACATAGGATGAAAAACATAACTGCAATAGTAGTTGAAGGCGAACACAGGACCGTCGCTGTACCATCCGTCGCCGACATACCATTCCTCCATCTTGCGACAGGCGGAGTTGACGCGATATTCATCATAGGGTGCTCCGGCTTTAGCCATGAAACTCTCTATCACCGATGAGAATAGCAACCAGTTGGTGTAGGGCGGGTCAACACGGCGCAGGCCGATAAACTCCTTGATGTACCGCTGCTTGGTCACCTCGTCGAGAGGGACCCATAATTGGTCATAGGCGCGAAGGAAACTCTCGGCGATATAGGCGGCGTCGACGAGAGCCTGTCCGGCACCTTCCCATAGCAGATAGTCTGGCGAGGAGGGGTCGACAGCGTTTTTATAACTTGCCAGTGCGCATTCCCTCAAATGGCTGCGCACTTTCCCCTCTTCTGTGTTGTCGTCGGGCAATGCCAGCCAGGGGGCGATGCCAGCCATTAGCCGACCGAAAGTTTCCATATAGACCACTTTGCGGTTGCGGTTGTCGAAATTAGGACTGAATTCGGTCTGCATGTTTTTCTGCAGTTCTCCCCGCGACATGTTCTCTAAGATGGGAGTGGCCATTTTCGTGGCCAATGTCACCCAGTATTCACGGTCGGTAGGAGCTGTTCTCTTGGGCTTCTTGGCATCTGCGCTACCCCAGGGCATGAAGAGCAGCATAAGCATGAGCCCAATGGCTTTAAGTCTGTAGGTCATGGTTGATGGTATGATAATGATGATGTGTAAAAAAACGGCGAGAGGTCGTATCGTTCATATTTCTCAAATAAGCCTTCAAATGTAATCATTAAAATTCAAAGTGCCAAAAAAACTTTGATATTTCATCTAATTTGCCGCTTTTGTGTATAGACTTTATGTTTTTCATATTTTTATTGTTATTTTTGCAGATGAATGAAGTGTTTTTAAGTAGGTGATCAAAACCAGATAATAGTATTTTATGATTTATATGGATGCAGATTTTTCTCTCTGTCAGTCAGCCACCTGTGCGCCATTGCATGGACGAGGGTTACACCATTGTCTACCATATTGTGGACAAAGAGAAAGAGCCTGTTGCGGATTTGACAATCACCCCAGACGACTTTAAGTAAGCAGGAAAAAAGTCTGAGAATAATTCGGTATTTGTTGAATTATTATTATTTTTGCAGTTCAAACAATTATATACAGAGTAACACATGCGTAAAGTCATAGGAATAGGAGAGACCGTACTGGATATTATCTTCAAAAACGAACAGCCGATAGGAGCTGTTCCTGGCGGGTCGGTGTTCAATGGAATCATCTCCCTTGGTCGTTCTGGTGCCAATGCGTCGTTCATCAGCGAGGCCGGCAATGACAGGGTGGGCCATAATATCATCCAATTTCTGAAAGAGAACAATGTCGAAGCCAAGGACATCTATGTATACCCCGAGAGCAAGTCGCCCATTTCGTTGGCTTTCCTCGATGAGAACAATGATGCCGAGTATCTTTTCTACAAAGACCATAGTCATGACCAACTGGACTTTGTCTATCCGGAGGTCAATGCCGACGATATCGTGATGTTTGGCTCCTACTATGCCGTGAATCCCGTAATACGTCCGCAGGTGTTGGGATTTCTCGACCATGCGCGAAGCCATGGGGCCATCCTCTACTATGATGTCAATTTCCGTCCTTCGCACAAGAGTGATGTGATGAAGATCACACCCAATCTTCTTGAGAATCTGGAGTATGCGGATTTCGTCAGGGGAAGTGTCGACGATTTCAAGGTGCTGTATGGCAAGGAGGATCCCGACAAAATCTACAGTGCCGAGGTATCGTTCTACTGCAAGAACTTCATCTGTACCAATGGGAGAAAGAATGTCGAACTGCGTGCCACACGCAATATCAAGAAGAGTTTTCCCGTCATAGAGACCAATGTGGTGAGCACCATAGGCGCGGGCGACAATTTCAATGCGGGTTTTGTCTACGGACTGTTGCGCTATGGTATCACCCGTGAGGCACTGGATCGGGGAATCCCTGCGCGTATCTGGGACAAGATTATCCACTGGGCACAGATGTTCTCTGCCAATTGCTGCCAGAGTATCAGCAACTCCGTTTCCAAGGAGTTTGGTGTCGAGATGGCTCGTGGTGCCGCCGATGAGCGTGACACTTATCTGGAATGGTAGCCATTCCGAGTAATCCGAGTAATCCGAGAAATCCGAGAAATCCGAGAAATCCGAGTAATCCGAGAAATCCGAGTAATCCGAGTAATCCGAAAAATCCGAGTAATCCGAGTAATCCGAGTAATCCGAGAAATCCGAGAATTCCGAGTAATCCGAGAAATCCGAGAAATCCGAGTAATCCGAGTAATCCGAAAAAATTAATAAATATGATAGAAATCAAAGACAAAATCCATTATGTGGGTGTCAACGACCGCAATAAGTCGCTCTTTGAGGGCTTGTGGCCCTTGCCCAATGGTGTTTCGTACAACGCATATCTGATTGATGATGAGAAAGTGTGTCTTATCGACACTGTCGAGGTGGACTTCTTCACCCAGTTCATAGAAAATATCCGTGAGGTGATAGGCGACCGCCCTATCGACTACCTTGTCATCAACCACATGGAGCCTGACCACAGTGGCTCGATGGCCTTGATACGCAAGTATTATCCTGATGTGCAAATCATCGGCAATAAGAAAACCTTTGGGATGATGAGCGGATTCTATGGTGTGACAGAGAATACGCTGGAGGTGAAGAATGGCGACAGTCTGGAGTTGGGGCATCACACGCTTAGCTTTGTATTGACACCGATGGTGCACTGGCCGGAGACCATGGTCACGCTCGACACCACGAGCCATGTGCTCTTCTCTGGCGATGCCTTCGGATGTTTCGGCGCGCTCAACGGTGGTATTATCGACAGTGAGATCAATTGCGACACATTCTGGCTGGAAATGGTGCGTTATTACTCAAATATTGTCGGTAAATATGGCACTCCCGTGCAGAATGCGCTGAAAAAGCTGGCAGGGGTGCAACTTGATTACATCTGTGCCACTCATGGTCCTGTATGGCACCAGTATGTGGAGAAAGTGATAGGTCTCTACGACAAGATGAGTCGATATGAGACAGAGGAAGGACTTGTCATCTGCTATGGCACGATGTATGGCAACACCGAGCGTATAGCCGAGATCATCGCACGTGCCGCCAGCCTGGCTGGCATCAAGAATATCGTCATGTACAATGTCTCCAAGACACACCATTCTTATATCCTGCGTGATATCTTCCGCTATAAGGCACTCATTGTGGGTGCTCCAACCTACAACACCAGCCTATATCATGAGATGGATGTGCTGCTCTCTGAGATCGCACATAAGGATATCAAGAACCACCTGCTGGGATGGTTTGGCAGTTATGGATGGGCAAGCAAGGCCGTGGCGAAGATACAGGAATGGAATGACAATTACCTGCACTTCGAGGCTGTCGGCGAACCGGTAGAGATGAAGCAGGCCATCAATCCAGAGACTTATGCCGGGTGTGTGGCATTAGGACGTGCCATGGCCGAGAGATTGAAAGAAGAGAGATAAAATAGAGAATATAGAGATTTAAAGAACTTCAATGCGCCCCACCGACCTACAGTCCAAGGTAATAGCCTTTCTTAGGTTTCCGCTTGTCGTGCTGGCATTGTTCATGCATTGCAACTATGCTACACTGGGTGGAGAGTGGGACGCATTGCCTTTTGCCAGCGGGTTTATCCATGTGATGTCTGAGCGCATCGCACCCATGGCATGTCCGTTTTTCTTCTTTATATCGGGATATTTGTTTTTCAAGACGGGTTTTTTCACCATGGACATCTACGTGAAAAAACTCACGCGACGTTTCTTGTCGTTATTCACCCCGTACCTTTTGTGGAACATGATCTATCTCCTTCTGGTGGTGATCATCGGCTTGTTCAGCGGCAGGGTGCCTATATTGGGTATACCCATTGGGGAAATGTCGTTTGGCAATGTGTGGAAGGCATTTTGGAATATCGCCTTGATTCCTGGTGGAAGCACACTGCCTGCACCTGTTGCCATACCATTTTGGTTTGTACGCGACTTGATGGTTATCATGATCCTCTCGCCGCTGATTTATTTGGCTGTGACAGGTTTCATCCGGCTTTCCGGCAAGAAACCTTTGGTGAGATACCTGTTGTTTATCGCCATTATCTTTGGCATAGGATTCATCCCCTCATTCCCTGGGTTAAATGTCGACGGGTGTCTCTTCTTCGCATTCGGGGCTTATTTCGGCATCAAGAAAAAAGAGTTTATTGTGGCGATGTTGCCCTACGCTGTACCCATGCTGGTCACATTGGTGATATTGATTGTCTTGGAGCGTTGGCTGCCATGCGAGTTTATTTATCACATGGAAGAAGTGGTGGCGCTGATTTTTGGCATTTCTTTCACCACGATGATGGTCAGGTCTGGCACATGGTATGTGAAGAACATGACATTGCCCCGCGCCTCATTCTTCTTGTTCTCCTGTCAGTATATGTTGTTGGGGCCGGTGGTGATGCTTTTAGGCAGTGGGGCGCTGATGCCACACAATGGTTTTGTGGCCATCGTCATCTATCTCGTGCCTGTCATCCTCACCACAATACTGGCATTGATAGCCTATTGGTTCATGCGCACCCGATTCCCCTTTATCACCTATCTACTCATGGGTGGACGACGGTAGTGCCGCCACTATCTCATCCAGTTTTTTGGCGAAGATGAGTTGGCGATGGTAGTCTCCTCTAATCATGCCCTTTTCCTGGAGCGCGTCCATCAGATGCTCCAGAGGCGACCAAAATCCTTTCATGTTGTACATCACCACACGCAGGTGGTGATAGGAGAGGGTAGCCGATGCCGCTACAGTGAAAACCTCATCGAGAGTGCCTATGCCACCTGGCATGGCCACTACGGCGTCACTACGGCCAAGCATGATGTCCTTGCGGTCCGACAATGTCTCACATAGGATTTCCACATCGACATATTTCGACAGATGCCCGCTGTCCACCAGACATCGGGGTATCACTCCTTCTACGACACCACCAGCCTCATGGGTGGCGCGGGCGATACATTCCATCAGTCCTTCATCATGTCCGCCATAGACGAGTGTATGACCATGATGGCCTATCCATCGGCCTAATTCCTCCGCCAGGGCAAAATATTCTGGGTCGATATGGTTGTTGGCAGAACAGAAAACACAGATGCGAATACCAGAGGACATCGTAGAAGTGGCAGTTGTCATAATGAAAGATGAATTTAATTTTCGGCGAAAGTAGTGTTTTTTGGCAACATCTCCAAACAAAAGTCCATAAAAAAGAGGTGACGATATTCACATACCATCACCTGAAAAAATCTTTTACCAAAAAACTAATAACTAAAACAAAACTATCTATGAATTGAATCCTAACTTTTACGGTGCAAAGATACGAGACATTTCTTCTCCCTGAAAATTATTTCAGCGAATCGCCCTTTTTCTTCTGCAAAACCCAAACAATCATAGGATGATGTGTGATTATTATTTTACAGAAACATCATAAGCTACAGCTTTCCATGTGAATTATCAGACCTAAAACAGACCTAAAACCTCAATCACTTATGAAAAAATTCTTTCAATTTTTGTATAATTGAAAAAATAACAGTACCTTTGCACCCCAATTTTAGACACCCCTAAAGATTTATATTTTGAAGACATTTGAAGAGTTAGGTGTCAGCGAAGAGATTCGCCGCGCCATCACTGAGATGGGATTTGAGCATCCCATGCCGGTACAAGAAGAAGTAATTCCCTATTTGTTAGGAATTGGAAATGATGTGATCGCACTGGCACAGACAGGAACAGGCAAAACCGCCGCTTATGGCATCCCCCTTTTACAGAAAATCGACACGAAGACCAACACCACCCAGGCAGTGATTATCTGTCCCACCCGTGAGCTGTGTCTACAAATCACCGACGACCTCATGGATTTCTCCAAGTATATGGATGGTGTCCGCGTGGTGGCTGTCTATGGTGGCACCTCCATCGTCAATCAGATCAATGCGCTGAAGAAGGGGGTACAGATTATTGTCGCTACTCCTGGCCGGTTGATCGACTTGATGAACCGTGGCGTGGCACATCTCGACAAGGTGGTCAACGTGGTGCTCGACGAGGCCGATGAGATGCTCAACATGGGATTCTCGGAGAGTATTGACGAAATTCTCAAGGGTGTGCCCGCAGACCGCAACACACTGCTTTTCTCTGCTACCATGAGCAAGGAGATAGAGGCCATTGCGCGCAACTACCTGCACGACCACAAGGAGATTGTCGTGGGAAGCCGCAATGAGGGTGCCGAGCACGTCAACCATATTTATTATATGGTCAATGCCAAGGACAAATACTTGGCACTGAAACGTATCGTTGACTACCATCCCCGTATCTTCGCCATCATCTTCTGTCGTACGAAGATAGAGACACAGGAGATTGCCGACAAACTGATTCAGGACGGTTACAATGCAGAGTCGTTGCATGGCGACCTTTCACAGCAGCAGCGTGACCTCACGATGCAGAAGTTCCGCCAGCACCTCACACAACTCCTCGTGGCTACTGATGTGGCTGCCCGTGGTCTCGATGTCGAAGACCTCACCCATGTCATCAACTACGGACTTCCAGAGGATATAGAGAACTATACCCATCGCAGTGGACGTACAGGGCGCGCCGGCAAGAAGGGCACCTCCATTTCTATCGTCCACACAAGGGAAAAGTCGAAGATCCGTGCGATTGAGAAGGAGATTGGCAAGGAGTTTGTCGAGGGTGACCTTCCTTCACCCAAAGACATCTGCACCAAACAATTGTACAAGGTGATGGATGTCATCGAGAAGACGGATGTCAACGAGGAGGAGATTGCTCCTTTCATGGCGGAAATCAACCGCCATTTCGACTATATGGAAAAGGAGGACATCATCAAGAAAATAGTGTCGCTACAGTTCGGACGTTTTCTGGCTTACTATGCCAATGCCCCGATAATTGAGAAGCCGAGTGCAAGGAGCGGGCGCAAGCAGAAGGAGGGCAAGTCGGGCTCAAAGCGTGGTGCACACAAGGCAGAGGCTGGTTATCGCAGGCTGTTCATCAATTTAGGCAAGGCCGACGGATTCTTTCCTGGCGAGGTGATGACATTCATCAACCGCCATGTGGAGGGCCGCCAGGAGGTGGGACATATCGACCTGCTCTCGAAATTCTCGTATATCGAGGTGCCGGAGCGTGATGCCGAGAAAGTGATGGATGCCCTCAACGGCACTACCTACAAAGGCCGGGAGGTTCGTTGCAACGATGCCGACGAGAAAGGACATGGTGTGGCTGCCCGGGGTGCCAAGGGACACGCAGAGGGGAACGGCCGTGCAGAAAGTCGCGGCAATCGTCGTGGTGACGCCCGTGATGCCCGTCGTGGCGAGGGTCGAAAGGGCGAGGCGCCTGCCACTCGCCGTGGCGACAAGAAGGATAGCGGTAAGAGTGGCGGAGGAGCACAGCGTGGCGGCTTCAATTTCGACGCTTTCGACAAGCGCTCGAAGATTGGCAATGATTCCGCTTCCTCGCGCAAGGGACGTCGTGGCGCCGCACGCATGGAAAGTGGACGTCCCGACGACTGGCGGCAATTCTTCCAAGGACATGATATCATTCTCCGTGGCGAGGAACCAGACTTCTCAGAGGAAGGGTGGGCACGCCGCCGTCCGAAGAAGAAATAAGCATCTTTCGCTCTTTGGACGGACAACAGGAGCAATAAAACTATCGCTGATAAAAATGTACACCACTTGGTATTGTGCCAGGTGGTGTACATTTTTTATCCTCAGTCAATGCTTATTTAGTGTATTGTGTCTTCCCCTCTTCGAGGAATTTGAGGAAGTCTTCCACATCCTCTTTATAACTGAAGGAACGGCCGAGAGGATTGCCGTCGTTGTCGACGGTGACATAGAGCGGCTGTGTGAGATATCCGAATTTCATCTGTTCCAAATAGCTCCATTTGTCACCGATGGTGCGTAGCTTTTTCTTCTCACCATTCAGTGTCACCTCTATCGGTGTGTCGAGAGGAGTCTTGTCATCCACAAAAAGAGATATCAGCACATACTCCTTGTTGAGCTTGTCTGCCACGGTGGGGTCGGTCCATACTGCGACCTCCATCTTACGACAGTTGACGCAGCCAAATCCGGTGAAGTCGAGGAGCACGGGTTTCCCCTGAGCCTTGGCGGCTGCCATACCTTCCTCGTAGTTGGTGTAGGCAGCACGCACCTCTCGTGTGTTGAGGTTGAAGTCTTGGGTGTAGAGTGGGGGAGCAAAGGCACTCACGGCACGACATGGCGCACCCCACAGTCCTGGCACCATATAGATGGCAAAGGCCAGCGATGCCAAGCCCATCATGATGCAGGGCACGGGCATTGCGCGTCGCTCGTCGCCGTCGCTTTGGAATCTCAGGATGCCTATCAGATAGAGTCCCATGAGGAAGAATATTGCAATCCACAGCGAGAGGAACACCTCACGGTCGAGCAACCGCCATCCGTATGCCAAGTCGGCCACGGAGAAGAATTTCAAGGCAAAAGCCAGTTCGATGAATCCAAGCACCACTTTGATGGTGTTCATCCACGACCCTGACTTAGGCGCTTGTTTCAGCCATGTGGGGAAGAGCGCGAAAAGTGTGAAGGGCAACGCCAAGGCGATGGCGAAGCCCAGCATGCCGATGGCTGGTCCTATCCAGTTGCCCGAGGTGGTCGTCTCCACCAACAACAGTCCGATGATGGGACCCGTGCAGGAGAAACTGACGAGTGTCAGTGTGAATGCCATCAGGAAGATGGACAACAACCCCGTGGTGGAGGATGCCTTGTCGTCTACCTTGCTTGACCATGACGAGGGGAGTCTGAGTTCGAACCATCCAAAGAATGACAATGCAAACACCACTAAGAGCAGGCAGAAGATGATGTTGAAAACGGCATTGGTCGCCAGGTTGTTGAGTGTCTGGGCACCGAAAAGAGCAGTCACTAACAGTCCCAGTGCGAGGTAGATAACGATGATGGAGATACCGTATGTGATGGCGTCACGGATGCCTTTTTTCTTGTCTTTGCTGCGCTTGAGGAAGAAACTCACCGTCATGGGGATGATAGGCCACACACAGGGTGTGAAGACGGCCAAAAGACCATACAGCAAGCCCATCAGGAAGATGTAGATCCACGAGCGGTCGGAGATGTTGCCGCCATTGAGCTTCTTCAGCTCATTGACAGATGGCTTCCACCACTTGGAGGCTGACTGGGCGATCAGAGCGGTGTCCACGGGGATGGCAGCGGCACCGGCGGTAGCGCTGTCGGCGTCTGTCACATTGTCCGTCGCGTCGGTCGTGGCAATCAGGGCAGTGGCAGGATCCTCAGGCTGGGTGTCCTTCTCTTGTGCCTCCTCGGCTTTTTGCTCTGTGGCGGGAGCATTCTCAGGTCCTTTTCCTGTATACTCAAAGTCTACCGTCGAAGGGGGCATGCACATCTCATCGTTGCAGGCGCCATATTCCAGATATCCCCCGATTCTGTAGGTCTGACCTGTAATTTTGTATTTCTGGATGAAGGTGACGTTGTGCTCAAAATAACGCAGTGTCATACCGAAGATCTTGTCGTCTTCGGAGATTTCCTTGCCTTGCTTGATGAGTCCCCCCATGGGTTCCGCACCCTCTGCTTTCTCTGTGGTAATGGATGCCGAGGTGGGACCATCATCGGGCAGGCCCGTGGAATAGACGTGCCATCCCTTGTCTATTTTGGCGGTGAACACAACGTCTACCTCTGTGGGTGACACTTGTTTTTGCTGCACGGTGAAATTCACGGGCATACCCTGTGCGCCAACCATGATGGCGGTCATCACCATGATGATGGTGAATAGGCAGCGGTGTGCGGATTGTCTTATTGATAGGTTCATAAGTGTTGTTGTTTATAGTTCGCTGGTGGGTCTTTTGTTAGGTGGGTTCTATTTATTATGTCGAGGCGATTTTTAGCTTTTAGTCGAGGGCAAAATGTAAGTTGAAGAGGGAGCGTAGCGGGCTACACGACCGATGAAACTTGACACTTTGCACCGAATAAAAGCAAAAAGCGACCGAAATGTAAACATAGATTGACCACCTGTATAAAAATCAGAATTAATAGAACACACCGTTAGTTATTCTTGTTGGTCATGATGTTGAGGACAAAGCGGTCTGTGGTGTCCATGCCACGGCTGCCTATGGATGTGAGATTGTGGATGCTCTGGTCCACGTCGTCGTCGATGATGCCCTCCACGGCAGTGACATGTTTGTGCTGTATGGCGAGCATGGCGCTCATCACCGCTGTACCCACACCGGTGGTGAGCTTGAGGGCACAGCTGGGCTTGGCGCCGTCGCAGATCATTCCCGTCAGGTTGGCAATCATGTTTTTTACAGCGTAGGTCACCTGGTCGTAGTTGCCCCCCATGAGGTAGGTGATGCCGCAACTGCTGCCAGTGCTTGCCACCACACAGCCACAGAGGGCGGAGAGTGGACCGAGACTCTGCTTGACATAGATGGCGGTGAGGTTGCTGAGGATGAGTGCCCGGATAAGTTCCTCCTCGGTGTTGTGGTTCTCCTCGGCAAAGACCACTACAGGCATGGTGGCGCAGATGCCTTGATTGCCGCTGCCACTGTTGCTCATCACGGGAATCATAGCTCCTGCCATACGGGCGTCGCAGGCACAACTGGTGCGTGACATGATCTTTGAGAAGATGCTGTCGCCCATGATGCCTTTTCCCAATGGTGAGCACATGGTCTTGCCCAACTGATGTCCGTAGTTCTCACGCAGCCCCTCGTCGGCGGCATGCTCATTGAGCCGCTTGGCCTCAAGGATAAAACGCAGATCGTCGATACAGGTGGTGGTGGTGAATTCCCACACTTTGTGCATCGTGAGGGAAATATCTTGGGCGGTTGTTTTTTCACCTATGGCGATGTCGTCGGCGAGGAGCACCTCGTCATCATGTCTCAGAAGGGCGAAGTGGGTATGGTGACCTTTGATGACGGCGGCGGCAGAATGTCCTTTTCCCTCACAGGTGACACGGATGTACAACTTGTCGGGGTCGTTTTCCTCCAATGCGATGTTGATTCGTTTCTCGGCAATGTATCGTTTTCCTTGTTGTACAGCCTGGGGGGTACAGTCGCGCAGAACTTCCAAGCTGTATTCCGACCTTCCTATGGTCACTCCGAGGGCCACGGCGATGGGCAGGCCGATCATCCCTGTGCCAGGGATGCCCACACCCATGGCATTCTTGAGGATGTTGGCGCTAAGACTCAGGTTGACTTTGTCAGGAACATATCCCAATATCTCTTTTGCGCGTGCGGCACAAAGCGCCACGGCGATTGGCTCTGTGCAGCCGATAGCGGGAACCACTTCCCTTTGTATCAGGTCGATGATGGCATTTCTCTCTTTTAATCGAAGCATGGTATGTTCTTGTTGAGGTCGCAAATATAAGTATTTTTGTCCTCAAACGTAACTTTTTAAGCCAAAAAATTGTTCGTTTGATAATTTTGCCTTACCTTTGCACGCATAACATAATTATCGATTCATCAGAGTGACTGAATTCCGACATGGGTGTCGGAATTCATAATTTTTTTGCTATCAAAGAATTAACTAAACATTTTATATCATGACATACATGTCTCAAGAAGGCTATGACAAACTGATAGCCGAATTACGATATTTGGAGTCTGTGGAGCGCCCTAAGGCTTCTGCAGCGATTGCCGAGGCTCGCGATAAAGGCGACTTGAGCGAAAATTCAGAGTATGATGCCGCCAAAGAGGCGCAGGGACATCTGGAGGATAAGATCAACCGGTTGAAACTGACCATCTCGGAGGCAAAGATCGTGGACACCTCTCGTCTTAGTACGGATGCCGTGCAGATTCTCTCCAAGGTGGAGATGACCAATATGGTGACAAAGGCTAAGATGAAATATACTATTGTGAGTGAGAATGAGGCCAACCTGCGTGAGGGGAAAATCTCCATCAAGACCCCTATCGCACAAGGACTGCTCAACAAAAAGGTGGGTGACATCGTGGAAATACAGATTCCACGTGGCACCATCAAACTGCGTATTGACAATATCTCCATCTAAAATCATACTATTATGTCAATATTCTCAAAAATTGCCGCTGGTGAGATTCCCAGTTATAAATGTGCCGAGAACGACAAGTTTTATGCTTTCCTCGACATCAATCCCCTGAAAAAGGGACACACTCTGGTCATTCCTCGTCGCGAGGAGGATTATATCTTTGATCTGGAGGATGACGAACTGGCTGAGATGATTGTCTTCGCCAAGAGAGTGGCGGCAGCCATCAAGCGGGCTTTCCCCTGTGTGAAAGTGGGCATGGCTGTCCTCGGACTGGAAGTGCCACACGCACATATCCACCTCATCCCTATGCAGAGTGAGAAGGATATGCGTTTCTCCAATCCGAAACTGAAACTGTCGGATGAGGAATTTACCGAGATAGCCGCAAAGATCAGGGCGGAATTTAAATAAAGTCTTCGCCGTACTTGATTTGTACCTCGTTGACAAACTTACGGATTTGTGCTGATGAGTCTCCTTTTTTGCAGATCATCAGCACATTATCTTTTTCCGCTATGATGTATCCGTTCAGACCACTGAAAACACCCAGACGTCCCTTGGGCAATTTGATGACGTTGTCGCTGCAGTCCTCAAGCATCACGTCGCTGTCGAGCACCACATTGTCGCCTTCGTAGTGCCGCTCTGCCTCATAGATAGAATGCCATGTTCCCATGTCTGCCCATCCGAAATCGCAGATCATCACGTTCACGTTGTCTGCATTCTCCAGGATGCCGTAATCAACGGAGAGATTGGGGAAGAGTGGGTAGTACTCCCAGATATAGCGTGCCTCCTCATCGAGGCTTCCGTTGTGCCCCTCGGCCTCTATCTGTCTGAACACCAATGGCATGACACGCTTGAAATGGTTGAGCATGAAGCGTACGTTGGCGATGAAGATACCTGTGTTCCAGAGAAACTCACCGCTGTGCATGAACACACGTGCAAACTCACGCTCGGGTTTCTCACTAAATGATTTCACTTTATAAAGATTCTCCTTTCCACACTGGCAGAAATCGCCCACCTGCACATAGCCATAACCAGGCTCTGGGCGTGTAGGGCGGATGCCCATGGCCAGAATGCTGTCGTTTGAGGCCACAAAGTCAAGACCGTCGGTGATGTTGCGGTCGAAGGCATCCTCGTTGAACATCGTTTGGTCGGATGGGATGACGATGACGTTGGCTTCTGGACATTCACGCAGGATATGGTAGCAAGCCCACGTCACGCTGGGAGCCGTGTTACGGTTGACAGGCTCACGAAGGAAATGGCTTTCTGCCACCTGTGGCAATTGGCTCTTGGCGATGTCTATGAAATCATCAGTGGTGGTGATGAAAATATTCTCATTGGCAATGGTGCGCAACACACGGTCGTAGGTCTGTTGGAGTTGGGTGCGGCCAGTGCCGAAAAAATCGATAAATTGTTTGGGATATTCTGAGCGGCTGCATGGCCATAGTCTTTTACCGCGACCTCCAGCCAGAATCACGCAATAGTTCTTATTGTTTGTAGACATTGTGTTTACAGATTTAAAATTAGCAATTCTTTTCTCTGTATTATAAACGATATAAACTTGTTTTTAGTGTTTTTTTTGATAAAAATTTGTCAGTTCAGAAAATATGTGTACCTTTGCACTTACAATAGGCCCAGATGGCGGAATCGGTAGACGCGCTGGTCTCAAACACCAGTGGGGCAACCCGTGCCGGTTCGACCCCGGCTCTGGGTACTGA
>FLNZ01000057.1_pt1 | contig 19121 bp, 17 predicted proteins | sample 1140391 | NCBI WGS metagenome assembly FLNZ01 (sample SAMEA3878171, study PRJEB12797) | bioreactor metagenome | biome: Moose rumen | place: Sweden | collected 2011-10
TTGTGTCAGCTTTGACTGAATCTGCACCAAATAGAGATAGAAGAGACGTTAAGTTGTATGGTCTCTCCGTCCGTTGCGTGATGGTTGAAAATTAAGCCGAATAAAACATGCCTAGTGGACCCTATCGGGCTTGCAGCCCTCCAGGGTGACAATTACAAAAAAACATCTTCCTGCAGTTTAATACGAAACCCGCGGTTCGCGAAGGCCGAAGTGATTAACTGATGCGACCGTTCGCGCTACACTCTGGTTTTTATACTCTGGTATGCGCTCACTCTCGCCACCACGCCTCGTTGATACAAGGCGCTTGTGGCTCACACACGAGGCTTTCGCAGGACCCGCTTCGAAACGTTCCTGCGATAAACAGTCTTGCTCCGGAGACACACTCGTGTTTCTTTGCGGAGAGAGGGCGTTTTGCAAAGCAAACACTTAAACGAAGTGATCGTGTTTGCGTGCGAAATGCCCCTCGGAGCAAACTGATTATCAAGAAGCAGGTCTAGATCCTTCGACTCCACTGCGTTTCGCTCAGGATGACAATTGGACCCTATCGTCGTTTCACTCCTCCAGGGTGACAGATGAAGGTGTGGAATGGGAGATCCCCGGTCAAGCCGGTGATGACAATTGGGGGCTGGATCCTTCGCTACGCTCAGGATGACGTTTTGAGATGGAAACCTGTGTTTACAGATAAAGTAAACAATGCGTTAGGGATAGTGACCCCTTGGGGCGGTGCTGTGGCACCGTTTTAGGAGGCGAGCCGGGGACGGAACGCCACGGATTGCCCCTAAAATATAGCCCGACCCAGCCCCGGTCTGGTTGTGATGGGAGATCCCCACCTTGGTGACCATGCGCACTAAGCACTAAAGTGCTAAGTGCTGTCCGCCCGCCTTCGCGGGGATGACATTGGGGTCCAGAATGGCAATTGGGGCTGGGAACGCCCAAGAAAATGAAAATCCGGCGTGTTTTTTACTATCTTACCGAATATGAGTGAAAACCCGCAGAATGTAGAAGAGGCCGAGGAAGTCGAAGAAGAACTTCCGAAAGTGGAAAGCAGCGAGGACCTTGCCCGCATTATACAGGCTATCGTGTTCGCGTCGCCCGACATTGTGACGCTCAAGAAGTTGCGCGAGATTCTGGGCGACTTTCTGGATGCCCGTACCGTGTCGGATGCGCTCATTGCTGCGAACGATTCGCTGAACAAGATTAATTCCCCGTTCGAGATTGTGGAACAGGCGGGCGGCTACCGTTTCCGCACGCGTGCCAAGTACTACCCGTGGGTCCGTAAGCTTTTCCCCGAGGCGAACGCACGCCGCCTGAGCCAGGCCGCACTCGAGACCCTCGCGGTGATTGCCTACCAGCAGCCCATCACGAAGGCCGCCATCGAGCAGGTGCGCGGAGTGTCTTCTGTAGATGGCCCGATCAGGAACTTGCTCGACAAGGGCTTTATTGCATTGGGCGCGCGCGCCGAGACTGTCGGCAACCCCTATACGTACGTGACGACCCAGGAATTCATGAAGTATTTCGGCATCAACCGCATTCCCGAAGACCTGCCGCGCCTGCGCGAGTTCAGCGAACTCCTGGAAGCGGGCACGCTCGTGCCACAGTACGCCAAGCAGGAATCCGAACCTACGGAACCTGTGCCTCCGGAAGATAACCCGGAGCAGATTGAACTTTCGATGGGAGACCTGTAATGGCTGTCACCCCGTTGATGCAGCAGTATTACGAGATCAAGAAACAGAACCCTGGCTGCATTTTATTTTTCCGCATGGGCGACTTCTTCGAGCTATTCGAGGACGACGCCGTGGTGGCATCGAAGATTCTAGGACTCACGCTCACGAGCCGCAACAACGGTGCCTCGGGGGCGACCCCGCTTTGCGGGTTCCCGCACCATGCCGCCGACCGCTACGTGCCGAAGATGGTGGCGGCGGGTTACCGCATCGCGATTTGCGAGCAGGTGGAAGACCCGAAACTCGCGAAGGGTATCGTGAAGCGCGATATCGTGGAGATTATCAGCGCCGGCACCGCGATGGACGAATCGAACCTGAACGCGAAGGAGGCGAACTACCTGTTTGCCTACGTGCCCGCGGGTAACGATGCCGCGTTTGCCGTCGCCGACGTGACGACGGGCTACCTCGCCGTGTGCAGGAGCAGCGTGCAGGCTTTCGAGTGCGAATTCAGCCGCCGCATGCCCAAGGAAATCGTGGTGCCCGAGGGGGCGGTGATTCCCTCCAGCATCATGGACATGGTCAAGGCCGATAACGTGCTGGTGACGCAGATTCCCGAATTCATGTTCGGGGAGGAGCAGAGCCGCGACGTTCTGTTTAGCCACTTCAAGGTGGAATCGCTGGTGGGCCTCGGGCTCGATGGCCGCGAATGCGAGACGGAAGTCGCGGGTGCCCTGATGGCCTACCTGATGGACCAGAAGAAGTCGGAACTTTCGCACTTTACGACGCTCGAGATCTTGAATCTCGACGACTACATGACGCTCGACCCGAGTACGCTCAGGAACCTGGAACTTACGCGCCCGCTGAATGCTGACGACTACTCGAGCACGCTCTGTTCGGTGCTGGACCACACGGTGACCGCGATGGGCGGGCGCACGCTCAAGGACTGGGTGAGCCACCCGCTGATTTCTGTTTCGCGCATCCAGGAACGCGAGGAGGCTGTTGCGGAACTGGTACAGAACCCCGTGGCGCTTGACGAACTGAAGGAATCGCTCACGAGCATCCTCGACATGGAACGCCTGATGGGGCGAGTGGGGAGTGGGCGTGCCAACGCGCGCGACCTCGCGGGTATGGGCCGTTCGCTTTCGCAGGCATCTAAGGTGGCCGACGTGCTCGAAGGCCTGCGCTCCTCCATATTCGAAGGGCTCCGCAATACGCTGGAAAATGCGCGCGGGCGTGGCGAGGAACTGTTGGCGCAGTTCAACGAGGACTTGCCGCTTACGGTGCGCGAGGGCGGGATGATTCGCCCGGGCGCAAATGCGGAACTCGACGCGATGAACGCCGACATCAAGGAAAAGCGCGAATGGATTGCCTCGCTGGAAGGCCGCGAGCGCGAACGCCTCGGAATCCCGAGCCTGAAGGTAGGTTACAACCGCGTGTTCGGCTACTACATCGAGATTACCAAGGCACAGATGGCGAAGGCGACAAGCCCCATCCCCGAGGAGTATATCCGCAAGCAGACGACGGTGAACGGCGAACGCTACATTACGCCCGAGATGAAGGAATGCGAATCCATCATCAGCAACGCCGAGGTGAATATCCACGAGCTGGAATACCGCATATTCTGTAGCCTGCGCGACCGCGTGGATGGCTGGCGTGGCGAACTCCAGGAGATTGCCGACGCGGTGGCGAAGGTCGATACGCTCTACAGCTTTGCGCGGGCGGCCCGCAAGTACAACTATGCCTGCCCCGAGGTTTTCGAAGGCTCGGGTATAGAAATCCGCGGCGGGTTCCATCCGGTGATTGTCGCCGTGAACCCGGATTTGGACTTTATCCCGAACGATGTTTCGCTTTCGCCCGATGGCACGCGCCTGATGCTCATCACGGGCCCGAACATGGCGGGTAAGTCGACATACCTGCGACAGACCGGGCTCATCGTTCTGATGGCGCAAATCGGAAGCTTCGTGCCGGCGGAATCTGCCCGCATTGGGGTAGTGGACCGCATATTCACCCGCGTGGGGGCGAGTGACCGCCTGAGTCGCGGGCTCAGTACCTTTATGGTCGAGATGATAGAGACCGCAAATATATTGCGGAACGCGACTCCGCACAGCCTTGTGCTGCTCGATGAAATCGGGCGCGGCACGAGCACCTTCGACGGGCTTTCCATCGCCTGGGCGATTGTGGAGACCCTCCACGACGAGCCCGCACGGCAGGCGCTGACCCTCTTTGCGACGCACTACCACGAACTCACCGGGCTCGTGGAAAGCCTCGAGCATGCGGGCAACTTCCAGGTGGCCGTGCAGGAGAAGGGCGACAAGCTCGTGTTCCTCCACAAGATTCTCGCGGGCGCCTGCGACTCGAGCTACGGCATCCATGTGGCCGAGATGGCGGGTCTCCCGAACAACGTTGTCCGCAGGGCAAGGAAGATTCTTCTCCGGCTTGAGAAGGAAAAGATTGACCCGAGCGACGGCGCCGTGAAGAAGAAGCAGAAGGAACACCCGCAAATCGATATGTTTGCACCTCCTGACGAAAATACGCAGCTCCTTAGGGACGAAATCCGCAGGCTCAAGCCCGAGGAAATGACCCCGATGCAGGCACTCCAGCGCCTGATGGAACTGAAGGAGAATTACGGGAAATAACTGCCGTGCAAGGAGATCCCCGCCTTCGCGGGGATGACGATGTAGTATGATAGACTTTGCTGCCATAATGGAACATGCCTTCGCGAACCGTCCGTACCTTTCGGACGTTCACGGCATCGAGCATTGGCACCAGGTGGAAGCCAACGGGCTCCTGCTTGCTGGCCGCGTTGCCGGCGTGGATGTCGAAGTCGTTCGCCTCTTTGCCATATTCCACGACAGCAAGCGCTTTGACGACGGCTACGACCCCGAGCACGGCGAGCGTGGCGCGGAATTCGCGAGGGAATGCCGCGAGGCTAAGCTCTTCGAGATAGACGACGAGCGCTTCGACAAGCTTTACCATGCCTGCAAGTTCCACACGCACGAACCGAAAAACGACGACCCGACCATCGCTTGCTGCTACGATGCCGACAGGCTCGACTTGGGCAGGGTTGGGATTCCGCTCGACCCTGAAAAGATGGCGACAGGTTTCGGGAGCAGGATTGCGAAACAGTCTTTGAAAGAACGCGTGTCGGTATTTGCCATGCGCGAGTGGATAAAAAATTTAAAATTGCCCTGAGAGGAATAATATGCGTTTGAAAGTTATTGCCTGCCTTCTGCTTGCCCTTTTTGCAAGTTCTTTTGCCGCCCCTTCGGCCAAGACTACGGCAAAGGTCCAGACTGGTAAGGTGGCTGCACCTTCCGAAATCAAGCCGCTCCCCCCGGCTGTGGCCGATTCGCTCAACTGGTTTGCCGCCCGCGAGATGGGCGGGGCCAACATGCCGTTTACGCGTGCGCACCTTGCGAAGGTTGCTGCTGGGAGTAACCGCGTGGCGCTCGTGTACTTTGCCACGTGGTGCGTGCCGTGCCGCGCCGGTATGAAAAAGCTTGTAGAATCTCGGCAGGAACTTGAACAGAACGGGGTGAAGGTTATCCTCGTGAATGCGGGTGAACGCGAAGAGGCCAAAATCAAGAAGATGGTCGAGACTCTCGGGGCTACGGTTTTCCCTGTGGTGCTCGACCCCTACAAGCGCCTTTCGGAAGGTATCGGGCTCATAAAGGAGGGCGAAAATATCGCGCTCCCTATGACGCTTGTCGTGGACAATGCTGCAAAGCCTGTGTTCATGATTGGGCAGGAAGGCTCGGACTGGCCGTCTGTTCTCTGGACAAAATAAGCCTTGGGGCTTGAAAAATCGCTTGTAAATTCTAAATTTACCTTCACGAAAAACATATGAATGCAATGGGCTCAAGGTGGGCCCTCTGGAGCATAAATGGCAATTAACTACCTGGATCTCCCTATCGGACGCAAGTACCCCTACGAGGTCGACTGCGTTGTGGAAATCGGCAAGGACACCAACCTCAAGTACGAATATGACGAACGCCTGCATGTGTTCCGCCTGGACCGTTGCCTGCTCAGCTCGATGAGCTACCCCTGTACGTACGGTTTTATCCCGAGCACGAAGGCCGACGATGGCGACGCGCTCGATATGCTTATCTACAGCCCTGCCTCGATGATGACGGGTACGGTCTGCACCTGCCGCGTGATTGGCGCGCTCGACATGACCGACGGTGGCAAGAAGGACTACAAGGTGCTGGGCGTGCCGGTGTTCAACCCGCGCCCCATTAAGGACATCGGCGACGTTGACCAGATGTTCCTGCGCATCACGAAAAACTTTTTCCAGAACTACAAGGAACTGGAAGGCAAGGACGTGCAGATTGGCGACTGGCAGGATGCCGCGTTTGCCCGCGAGCGCGTGATTGCCGCCCACAGGGCCTATTTCCAGAACCAGGTGCAGGTCCCGGAAACCTTCTACCAGGAACCGGAAAGCGCCGAGCATCTGCCTCCCGAGGAACTGATTTAGCCATTGTGCCGTTTGTCGGCGTAAGACGGAATTTTATCCGTTTTTTCGCGTGGATGGCGTTTGCGCTTCTGTAAAAAAGAATATATTTTAGTTAAACAATAAATCCGAACCTTTTAGAAAGGAGAACAAATGAAGAAAATCGTTTTAGCCGCCCTCGCTGCGACTCTCATGCTTTCTTCTGGCGCATGGGCTGGTTTTTCCATCCATGTAGATAACAACAAGAAGAGCGAACGTCGTAATGATCCGCCTCCTCCGCCTCCTCCTCCGCGTGAACGCCTGGAATGCCGCTTCGAGAAGCCGGATTGCCGCCCGCGTGACCGCAACTACCGTGTGGACTACCGCAACCGTCGCCCGATGGTTGAAGGTCGTTGCGACCGTGGTGATGCCGAAGGCCGCTGGGATTACTACTGCAACGACGGTACCCGCTGGATGACGGTTGACTTCCGTCGTAACCGTCCGGGCCGCGTGGATTGCCTTGACCCGCGTCGTGGCCGTTTCTTCGACGCTCGCGACGTGCGTGAATGCGTCCGTATCCACGACCGCTAGTCTAGTCTAAAATTTTTTGGACAAACGAAAAACCTTCCCCCGCGGGAAGTTTTTTTCTATGTACCGGGATAGAATTAAGACTAGGGAGGGGCCGTCATACGAGCCCCTCCCTAGTTTCTAAAAGCTTTTCCCGAGTATCGCAGAAACGTTCTTCAAGATGCCTTCCGCCACGTCGGGCTTGTTCATCGAGTAAACGTGCACGTTTGTAATCCCGTTCGCATACAGGTCGATAATCTGGTCGCTCGCGTAGATGATGCCCGCCTGCTTCATGGCCTCCGGATCGCTTCCGAACTTGTCGACCAGCGATTTGAAGCGTTGCGGCATGAACGAGCCCGATAGCTTGATGGCGCGTTCCACCTGGTTCGCGTTCGTGATGGGCATAATGCCGGGGAGCACGGGGCAGTTCACACCCGCATCGCGCAGCTTGTAGAGGAAACTGAAGAACAGGTTGTTGTCGAATACCATCTGCGTGGTGAGAAAATCCGCACCCGCGTCGACCTTTTCCTTGAGGTGCTTGATGTCTTCGGCCTGGTTCGCGCTCTCGGGGTGCTTTTCGGGGTAGCAGGCCGCGCCGATGCAGAAGTCAGCGTCGGCAGCCTTGAGTTCGCGGATGAGTTCCACTGCATAGTGGTAGTCGCAGTTGTCGCGGCCCTTCTCGATGAGTTCCGGGGTGAGGTCGCCGCGGAGCGCCATCACGTTCTTGATGCCCGCCGCCTTCATGTCTTCGATGCGCTGGTGCACTGTCTCCTTGCTGCTCGAGACGCACGTGAGGTGGGCGAGCATCGGGATGTTGAACTTTTCCTTGAGGTTCTTCGCGATATCGAGGGTGAAGTGGCTCACGCCGCCGCCTGCACCGTAGGTGACGCTCATGAATGCGGGCCCGAGGGCCGCGATGGATTCTGTTGCCGCCTTCACGTTTTCGAAGCTCGTTTCCTTCTTGGGCGGGAACACTTCAAACGAAAGGCTCATCTTGTCTTGCTTGAGGATGTCGATAATCTTCATATAACCTCACATTTTTAAACTCTTCTTGTCCGGACCACCATGCGTGGTCTATGCGAATATTTGAATATATGCAAATATAGATAAAGTACCATAAAATGTGCGTGTAATTTTTTAAAAATATACAGATAAGATTATTACAAACTTATATTTTAGGCATGATTAAATCATACAAACTCTCTCTGTCTTGTGGCAGCCCTGTCTGCCACGGTTTTCTGGGCCTGCAAGGATGAACCCGACCCCCGCACGGTTGCCGACAATAAGTCCGAAGCGGTCGATACAAGTAAAATCAAGGCGAAGGTGCGCAAGGTGCTTGGCGAAACGGACCTGCAGCGCAAGAATACCGAGAAATGGAGCAAGCTCCGGTTTGGCCAGGTCGTCTCCGAAAAGGATCGTATCCGTACCGGCGCAGAATCCGAGGCTGTCATGGCTATCAACGACGGTTCCTCGCTGTGGATTACGGAACTTTCGGACGTAGTTCTCGATGCAGAGATTTTTGACTCGCTCAATCACCAGGTATCTGTTCGCGTGAATAACGGTGCGGTGCTCTTTGATGTGCAGAAGCAGCCTACTGGCCGTACGGTCAACTTCACTACCGGCGTGGCGACGGCTGCCATCCGTGGTACGGCGGGCTTTGTCGCAAGCGTCAACGGCCAGATGGTCACATCGCTTAAGCAGGGCCTGGTCAGCGTGAACAGTATCGCGGGCAATACGGGCGAGGTCGTCCAGAACCAGACGCTCATTGTCGGCAAGAACGGCGTCATCAAGAACTTGAACCTGAAGAGCTCGGGTACGAAGGCGCTCTCCATTGAGCTTTCCAACGTGAACATCTGGGGCATGGGCCCTGAATCGGAAGAGTTCGAGAAGGCTCTTACCGACTTCGATAACGAATACGAAAAGCGCAGGGAAGAGTTCGCGAAGAAGGTGAACTTCAGGGCGAACCCGCTTCCCGACACCCTCATGCTTCCGAGCGTGACGTTGCAGGCCCGCGTGAACCCGGGTATCGTCGTTACCGTGATGGGCGAATCCGATACGGTGCCCGAAAGCGGAATCTACCAGCGTACGGTGGAATGGGCGGACGATTCTTACGGCCCCAAGCGTTTCTCGGTTACCTGTAGCGAAGGCGATATTGAAATCGAGTGCTTCACGTGGAAGTCCAACTACACGCCTGCAAGCAAGCCTGCGGGTGAAGATGCCTCTGCGGATTTTGCCGCCAGGGCTGATTCCATCGCTGCAGCAGAAGCCGCAGCTGCCGCTGCCGCCGAGGCCGCCGCTGCAGAAAAGGCCGCTGCGGAAAAGGCCACGGGCAAGAATGCTGCCGGCAAGAAGGCCGACCAGGCCGATGCTTCGGCCGCAAACGAAAAGAAGACCACCAAGAGCGTGAACGTGTCGCTGAAACTTGTTGGCGGGAAGACCGAAAGGAAGCACCTCGACCCGCCTGCGACCGAGTACAAGACGAATCTCAAGTTCTCGCTTGCCGGCATCACGGATGCGGATATAAGCGAGATTGCTAGCGTTATCGTGAAGCGCAAGGGCGAGGTGGTCCAGTCGTTTAACAATGTAAGCGCACTTACTTACGAAGTCCCCGTCTCTATCGACCTGAACACGATTGCGAAGTTCGATATCGAAATTGCCCTGAAGAGCGGCAAGAAGATCCGTACGACCAAGACCTACGAGGTGTTCTGCTTCCGCCGCAACCACATGGGCAAGGCGCGTAACTGCGTGCAGTACGACAAGGTCGATGGCGGTGGCTGTGATGAAAGCCATGCCGAAGAATACGAAGCAGTCAAGGGCCAGCTGAAGGAAGACTAGCATACAAGGATTTAAAACTGAGGAATCATCATGAACAAGAAAGAACTGAAAGGACTGATGGGCGTGCTTGCGGGTGCTTGCTTGCTTGCCGCCTGTGCATCGAACCCGCCTGCTAAGGAAGATAATTCGGACGAGATTCGTGCCCGTGCCGATGCCGCCCAGCGTGAAATTTCGCGCGAGACGGGTGAGGCCGTTGCTGACGATGCTCCGGCTGCCGCCGCATCGTCGGGTACGGCTGCTTCTGCTGCCGAAGACGACGGAATCATCGTCTCGACGGTGAACTTCAAGACTCGTCCGACGGTGCTTGTTGCCCCGGCGATGGGCGCGAAGATGGCGGGCAGCATCGACGTGATTCGCAGGAATCCGCTTGCGAAGACCGCGATGGAAGTCATCAACGCCTACCTCACCAGCCGTGACTACACGGTCATCGGGCTCGAAAGCCAGTCCCAGCTCGACGAGGTGGTGCAGCTCCAGTCCGATATCGCAGGCAACAGCGAAGACCTGGCCTACGTGGCCGGCCTCTCCGTGGGTGCAGACATCAACATCACCTATGCGGGCAGCATCCAGGAAGACTACATCGTGATCGACCTGAACGCGAGCGAGGCCTCTACCGCAAACCTCCTGGCGAGCAAATCGATTCGCCTCAAGGATAACGGCGAAAGCCAGCGCGTGCTCGTGCAGAAGGCTATCCAGCTTGCCATCAAGAAACTCGAGAACAAGGTGCGTGGCCGCCTTGCCGAAGAGCAGGAAAAGGGTGCGCTCTACAAGGTCGTGGCCCACCTGACGGGCGACTTTACCGACGACCAGGCCGAAGAAATCTCGAACATGGTCTCCATCAAGATGAGGAAGAAATTCAACAAGATGCAGGTGATTTCGATGAGCCGCAACACTTACGACTTGCTCATCTACGTGGACCCGAACAAGTACGAGGACGCCCAGATGGTTTACGGCGAGTTTGTGGAAAGCCTCGAAGGCCTTGCCAAGGTGCGCAAGCAGAACATCACCAAGAAGCTCATTATTCTCGAAATCCAGTAACCACGCGGGAGCGGAATTATGAATAAACTATTTACCGCGTCGCTGTTGTCGCTTGCAGTGTTTGCATCTTACGCGAATGCAGAAATACTGACTTACACGGCAACGTCCAAGAAGTCCCAGAAGGAAGCGGATATGCTCGCTCTTGAAGGGCTTGCAAAGCAGCTGCGCACGAAGGTTTCGAGCGAGTTCGCGACCGAAGTGAAGGAAGATGCGAAGGGCAACGTGACGTCGACTGCCAAGAGCACCAAGAACACTTCGACCAACATGGTGCTCAAGGGCGCGAAAGTGACTCCGGGCCCCAAGTCGGGTGGCAAGTTCCAGTCTACCGCGACAATGGATACCGAACAGATGGCATCGAAGATTCTTGTGGATATCGAATCTATCCGCAAGGAGATGCACGCGAAGGATTCCATAATCCGCTTGGACATGGTGGACGGTGACTACCGCAAGATGGGCGTCGATATGCTCGCGCTCGAAAAGCTGGCTGACCGCTACAACGAGAACCTCGAGGACCTGAGCTGCGTGCAGAAAATTCCCGATAACCTCCGGCTCGAAAGCACGATTGGCGAACTGACGGAATACCTCATCTCGGGTATGGAAAGCCTCAAGATGGAAACGGACCTCACGAGCGAAGCCCTGATTGTGACGGTGACGGACTTCAACGGCCCGGTGGTCGGGTTCCCGCTCGCCCTTACACAGGATAACCGTGATATTGCTCACGAGAAAACGAACGAGGAAGGCGAGGCCGTGTTCTCGCTCGCCCAGGTGAAGAAACTCCACCCGAGCGGCGATGTGACCGTGCATGCCGACCTCTCGTTCAAGTACGTGCGCAAGTCCGCGGTGATTTCCAAGTCGGTGCATTACACCTCCGACGTGGCTGCCTGTGCCTACACGCTGGAATGCGTTGGCCCGACCGAGGCCTGCGGTGCGCTGCGTGGACATTTGATTGCATCGGGCATCTCGATTTCGGACAAGGCGAATCTCCCGAAGATGAAGGCTACGATTACCTCTGCCGACAAGATGAACTCGAGCAAGACCCTCTGCACGTCGCGCATTACGCTTGCGATTGAGGCGGGCAAGCAGTCCATCTCCGAGCAGGCTCAGGGCGTTGGCCGCGACGAGGGCATCGCCCAGGCGACCGCCGTGAAGAAGGTAAATGCGACCCGCCTGCACGACACTTTCGGGAAGGCCTGCAAGTAGTACCTAACACTCAATAAATCGCTACATCTGGTCCCAGTTCTCAGGTTCGAGCGGTTTATTTTCGTGGGCGCCTTCCGGCGCCGTTTATTTTATAATACCTAAGACGATGAGCGAACGGTGTGAAAAGACCCGGTCATTCGACCGGGTCTCTTTTGCGTTAAAACCGCTTGGGCAGAGATTACTGCTTTTCGATTTCGGCGTCGAGTTCGGCGTAGGCCTTGTTGGCGGCAGCGCGGATCTTGTTGGCGACAGCGTCGTCGTACTGGCCGGCAGCCTGGAGGCTCTTGATGAGTTCTTCGACGAGGTTGGCGTCGAGAGTCATGATGCCGTAGATCTTGAAGTGACCGTCTTCGGTGGTTTCAACCTTCACGTCGACGAGGGTAGCGCCGCTCATGTGGGTGTTCACGACAGTCTTGGAGGTGGACTGGAAGTGTTCAGCAACCTGGTCGTTCACGTCTTCCTTGAAGTTCTTGATGAGAGCCTTGGTCTGGGCGTCGATTTCCTTGGCGAGGTCAACACGGGCATTCTGGTCGGCCTTTTCCATGGCAATCTGTTCATCGGTAGAAACACCGATACCCATACCGGCAGGAACGTGGTCCTTCAAGTAGGCTTTCTTCTTCATCTGCATTTCGACGAGAGCGCTTGCAGATTTTTCCTGCGGGGTCGAGCTACAACCGATCATGAGGAACGCGGCAAGAGCGGCGACGATCAACTTCTTCATAATAAACTCCTTGTTTAAGTTGTCCCCGTTATTGGGGTTGAATTGAAGTCTGTAACAAAAATATCTTAAAGAATGGATAAAGTCAAGATGAAAAAAAGATTTCTTACAAAAATATGATGAAAATCAAATTCTGGGGGTTAAATTGGCGAAATTTGCGTTTAAACGAACTTTCCAAGGGCGATAATTGCCGCAGTCCTGGCGCGCAGACGGGTGTTCCCAAGATTGATGAGTCTGGTTTTCCCCCGCTGGTATGACTTTATTCGTGAAATTTCTTTGTCCGAAAAGCCGCCTTCGGGGCCTACGAGCAGGGCGGTCCTTTGATCGAGGGTAGGGGCGTTTTTTTCTCCGTTTATATCGCAGAGCACCAGGTCGCCTTCGTAGGTATCGAGCCAGCGGTCAAATTCGATGGGACCCTCGATTCGGGTCAGCCACGGCTTCTTGGATTGCTTGAGGCTGACGAGGCTCTTGAGTTCGGCACGCCGGATGAGCTTGTGCAGGTCGGAATTCTTGGGCTCCTGCGAAAAGTCCGTGCGTAGAAAGTAAATCGTGTCAATTTCTGTCTGCGCTGCATGGAACACGACTTCTTCGAGGGCGTCGTCCTTGAGGCATGCGATGGCGAGGTTCAGTTTCGGGCGTTCCGTGGATACGGTGTCGAACTTGTCGATGCGGACTTCGCAGGCCTTCGGGTCGGCTTTCACGATGGTCGCGTCGGCAAAGTGTCCGAGCCCATCGCAGAGTTCGAGCGTGTCGCCTGCGGTGGCACGGCATACCCGGACGGCGTGGCTGCTCTCGTTTTCGTCGAGCGTGAATGTGCCTACACCTATTTGCGGGCAGTAAAAACGGCTGTCTGGGGTTCTCATGGCATAGAATATAAAACTTTTTGCGGGTGTTTGCTACATTTATCGCATCGTGAAACACAAACCGGTAAAGGCAGTCGTATTTGATCTGGATGGCACGCTCTACCTGAGCGGACGCCCGTACCCGGGTGCTGTCGATGCGGTAAAACGCGTGGCCGCCCGCGTGCCGGTTTATTACCTGAGCAACAACACGAGCAAGTCACCCGTTTTTTACGAGAACCGCCTGAACGTGATGGGGCTCCCGCTTCGCGACGATTCCATCATCTCGGCGCTTTACCTCTCGCTCGACGCGATTCACGAGAAGGGCATCAAGAATGTGTACTTCTTTGCGAACCCCGAAGTCTACGAGTGGTTTGCTGCACAGGACCCGAGCCTGAACCTGCAACCGTCGGTAGAGGATACGGAACTCGTTCTTGTTGCCTACCACAACAGTTTTGATTACCGCGAACTGTGCGAACTCAGTTTCCGTGTGCAGCGCGGGATTCCGTTCTGGGTGACGCACACCGACTTCGTGTGCCCCGATGCGAACGGCCCCGTGCCCGATATCGGAAGCTTTATGGCGCTTTTAAAAACGGCATACGGTGTAGAACCGGAGCGCAGTTTTGGCAAGCCGAACCCCGCGATGCTTGCGGGCGTGCTCAAGCATTATGCTCCCGAAGAAATTCTCTTCGTGGGGGATAGGCTCTACACGGATTTTGAACTGGCCAAACGCGCGGGTTGCAGGTTTGTACTGCCCTTGTGTGGCGAGACCAAGCGTGCCGATGTAGAAAAACTCGAGACCAAGCCCGAGTTTATTGTGGAAAGCGTCCGCGATATCGACTTCGACGCCTTTCTTGACGGCCGCGCCTAGGCCTGTTCTTGTTAGGCCTTCTGGCAGTTAGCCTTCTTGCTCTTTACGAAAGTGAATGTGCAGAGCCCCACAAGCAGTATTGCCGCGAGCAGGCTCACCTTGATGCAGGCGTGGAACGGCTTGCTCCGGTATTCTATGCGCACTTCGGATTTGCCCTTCGGGATTTCGACGGCGCGTAACGTGCCGAACGCCTTGTAGACCTTCGCGGGCTTGCCGTTCACGGTCGCGTTCCAGTAGGGGTGGTAGTTGCCTGCGACGACCATGAAGCCTGCGCGGTCGCTTTCTACCTGGAATACCTGCGTGTCCATCTTGGGGCTTGCGACAAGCTTTGCATACCCGTTCGCAATGCCACCTTCGCCTGCATGTTCGGGCGTTTCGGAGAGGATGACCTTTTCGCGGTAGGCATATCCGTTCCGGAGGGATTCGATTGCCTTCGCGTCGTCCATCGTTTCGGACTGCCCGTAGATGTAGGCTTCTCCCATTGCCGTCTTGATGGGCATGTACGTGGTACCCTGGCGGCTATCGAAGATGATGGCGCCCACGTTCATGAGGTCGAGGAACGGGTGGGCCGCATCGGGATTGTTGATGTTCAATAGGTAGTTTGCGTTCTGCTGGCCGCCGCGGAACTCGCGGTAGGTCGCAAGTTCGTTATCGTGTAAACCGTCGGCATTGCGCATGTGGTACTGCGGGAACACGTTGCCACCGAGAGCCTTGTCGTGCGAGAGCGAAAGCACGCGCGGAATGTTGAGCGAATCGGCCTTGTAGGGAGCCTTGATGGCGGCAACGACACCGTTGTTCGGCTGCAGGTATTCGCCCGCGGGCACGTTCTGGATGAACGCCGCGTTGATGAAGAAGAGGTCTACCGCGGCGGCGATGGCGAGAATGCCTGCCTTGTACGCGATGGAACCGTTCCACTTGAATACGGCGAGAGTCGCCCCTGCAATCACGAGAATCAGGATGAATCCCGGAATCACGGTACCTGCGGTAGCGTTCATCACGATTTCGTTCAGCGGCTTGAAGTAGGGTGCAATGACCGGATCGTTGAGCAGGTTCTGCGCGCTTGCGAAGAATAGCCCGACAAGTACGGAGCATACGAGGAGGCTTGCCTGCACTATGCGCGGGGTGCCGGGAAGTTTATCCTTGAAGGCACCGATGAAGTTGTCGAACGAAAATTCCTTGCCCTGGTCGTCGATGCTCATGATTCCGAGGCATGCGATGGCGTAGAGCACGCTTGCGACGAGTCCGAACGGCCCGATGAAGAGCGTCCAGTTGTAGCGGGCGAACACGAAAATCACGAGGAGAATTGCGAACATGGCGGAGCCGTGCAGGAGGGCGCGCATGTTGCGTGCACGGTCGGCCGCGTCGTCGGAGATTGCCTTGAGCACGGGGCCCGCCATCATCACGAGCAGGAGCGGGAGCCAGAACATTGCCATGCCCGGCGCGCGGAAATTCTTGACACCTGGGAGAATCGCGTACCAGAGCTTGAACAGCGGGGAATGCGCCCCCATGCCGTAACTGAGGGCGACAACTGCGCCCGTAAGCCAGAACGCGGCCCAGCGGCGTTTGCCCGGCAGGAAGAGGCAGAGGAACCCGAGGAAGGTGAGAAGTGCGCCCGCATTGTTGTGGTCGAGCTTGAAGCTGTTGTGGCCCCAGTAGAACGGGCTTCCCTGGCTTCCCATTTCCGCCATCTTGCGGTATTCCTGCATGGAAACGTTCACGAAGGAACTGCCCTCGAGATCACCGCTCTGCGGGTTCTGCTCGTACACGTCCACGCCGATGAATCCGGGAAGGACCATCTGCGCGAGTTCTTCCTGGTGGAGTGACCAGCTGGCGGCGTGCCCGATATTGGTATGGTCGCCTTCGCCGCGCACGGACTGCGTGGTAGTGTACAGGTAGGGCGGTACCAGCTGGAAGCAACTGAGCGCAAGCCCGAAGGCGAGGCCGGCGGCGGCGAGCCCGATGCGCTTACCGCGGGTCTTGAACGAATCGCAGTGGAAGAACGCCTCGTACAGCGTGTAGAATCCGGCGCCCCACAGGAACAGGTACGTGAGCTGCAGGTGGCTCCCGAGAATCATCCACGCGATGCTTGCCGCAAGCACGATGAGGTAGGGGAGGCTCCCGCAGCGGACCACCTTCCTGATGGCGAGGAGGGCGAGCGGCGCGATGGCGAAAACCATCATCTTGCCGTCGTGACCGCCGTAGATATACGTGAAATATTCCGGAGAGAACGCGTAGAGGAACCCGAGGAGGGCGCCCCACCAGCGGTTGCCCGTGAGGTTCCAGGCCAAAAGCATGGCGCTCATGAAGGCGACCCACACGGTGAGTATGAACTTGAAGCCCACCGCACGTGCCGGATCCATCAGGAACTGCGTCCACACGAGCGGGTGGTAGGCATCGGCGAACAGGGCGTCGATGGTGGGGACTCCTCCTAGGCGGCTATCGTCCCATTCGGTGACGATGGCGTTCTCGGCACGCAGTATGCGGCTGCCGATGCCGTTCAGCTGGTCGCTGTTGAGCATGAGTTGCGAGTCGTCAAAGGCGAACCCGCGGAAAACGATGAGGAGAATTGCGAAGAAAAGCGCGGCCATCGCCGCAAAGAAAACGGGCTTCTTGTTCAGGAAATTCATGTGTGGAAATATAAAAATACCGCAGGCGTGTATGCTTTGCGGTATGGCGAAAAACGTCGAACCTGCGGCTCGACTGCGCTATGTACGTCTTGGCTAGTCGGCGGTGTTTTCGTCGACCTTGTTGTACTTGATGAGACTGTAGATACCGAATGCGGAAATCACGCATACGGCGACGAACACGACAATCTTGATGATTTTTCCCATAATGACTTCCTGTTTAATTCCTATTCTAAAATACCTTTTTTTAGGTAAAAAGCAACTGTTTTTTCAAAAAATGTTTAATCCTTCGTCAAAATCATGCAGATGACGGGGAGTTTCTTGTCTACCTCGTTCTCGCTCGGGATGATTTCGCTTTCGAGAATCTTGCAGTTGAATTCCTTCATGAAGAACTCGAGCTGGCCGCGGTCGAAGCCCAGCCAGATGTGGCCGTGCGTAGTACGGAAGGATTCTTCCTTGTGCTGTGCGAGGTCGAGGAACGCAAGTGTTCCTCCCGGCTTGAGAATGCGAACAGCCTCCTTGAGGGCGAGTCGCGGGTCTGTCGCGTGATGGAGCACCTGGCTCATGAGCACGAGGTCGGCGTAGTCGTCGGGGAGGCCTGTCTTTGTCATGTCGGCGACTTTCGGCGTGATGTTCTTGATGCCCTTCTGCTTCAGGATTTTCGTAAGCCCGCTGATGACCTTCGGGTCGTAGTCGAGCGAGGTGACGTTCTTGCAGCGGCTTGCGAGCATGAGCGAGAGGTCGCCGCCTTCGCCGCACCCGATATCGACCGCGTTCTCAAAAGGTATCATAAGCTTGCTGAACAGGCTGATTTGCGCCTTGAGGCTTCCGCCCGCCTGGTTCAGCTTGTGGATTTGTCCCTTCGTCTGGTCGGTGCGTTCTTCGAGCACCTGTTCGGCACGGCAACGCAGGATATCCTTGTCGGGAAGTTCGCCATAGGCGTCGCGGATTACGGAAAGCACGCGGTTGCTGAGCAGGAGTTCTTCGCTCAGGCGGTAGTAGGCCTTGATGCCATCGCGCCTGTCCTTGAGGAGGCCGCAGGCGGAAAGTTTCGAGAGGTGGCGGCTCGCGTTGCTCTGGTGGATGTCGAGAATATCCTTGATTTCGTTGACGGTAAATTCCGCAATGTCGAGGAGCATCAGAATCTTGAGGCGCATCTCGTCGGAAATGGCGCCGAACAAATCCATCGTCGGGGTAATCGGTTCGCGTTGCATACGCTATGCAATATAATTATTTAACTTTGGATTGTGCCGGTTCGGATTTCGAAAATCATTTTTTTTGCGTTGGTGGCGCTGGCTGTGGCTGGCGTGGCCGCTCCTTCGGACGCGCCTGCCCCGATGCCTTCGGGTGAACTTGCGCCGATGCCTGCTGATAAGGGTGGCGCCGGGACCCGCCACTACATGCTTACGCTCGAAAAAGACCTGCCGCTCACGTTCTTTGCCGCCTTCGGGAGCATCTACGGTAATTACAGGCTTTCGCACATGTCGGTGACGGCCCGCGAGGACTTGCCAGCGCGTGAAGATCTTTTGCCTTGGGACCGCGCCGTTATGGGCCGCTACAACAAGACGGTCGATGACGTGAGCGACTGGTTTGCCGTACTCGGGGCGATGCCGCTAGCCCTGGGGGCAGCGTCGTGGTACCGGGGCGATGCCTGCGGGCGCGACCTTGCCGTATATTCCCTTATGTTTGCGCAGGCGCTTGCCTTGCAGAGTGCGCTCAACCTTACGTTTCGGTCCATGAAGTTCTGGCCGCGCCCCTACATTTACGCCGAGGATGGGGCGGGGGCGCGGGCCGCGGAAAGTGCCGAGGGTGAGGCCTACGGGAGCTTTTTTAGCGGGCATGCCTCGGCGGCGTTTACAGTGGCCGTGTTTACGGGCGAGTGGTTCTCGGAAATGTACCCGAATTCAGCCTACAGGCCGCTTGTGTGGGCGGGCACGCTCTCGCTGGCTGGCTTTGTGGGGGTGCTACGCATCGCTGCGGGCAAGCACTACCCGAGTGACGTGGTCGTGGGGGCGCTCGCGGGTACCGGGATAAGCCTTGCTGTCATAAGGTTACACAAAAAATCGGTACGATTTGGCCCGGTTGCTCTCTCCGGGCTCTGGGCCGGGCCCGCCTCCGCCGGTGCAAGTTTTGCATTTTAGTCAAACTGCGACAATTCCGAACGGCCTTCGCAGTAGTGTGCAAACTTAATCAAGATATAAACATTTCTTTGCTTGAAATAAACGGGCCTTGCCCGAGATAAACGATGTAGTTTAACGTGTGGAAGGCGTCGGCCAAGGATGGGGAGGGTGCAGGGAGGGGCCCGTGCGGCCTTCGCAACTCCGAGCTGGGGCCCCTCCCGC
>FLNZ01002935.1_pt1 | contig 18862 bp, 15 predicted proteins | sample 1140391 | NCBI WGS metagenome assembly FLNZ01 (sample SAMEA3878171, study PRJEB12797) | bioreactor metagenome | biome: Moose rumen | place: Sweden | collected 2011-10
GTGTCCAGGCCCACCTTTACCTTGAGGATATTGAACCTTCCGGCAGCCTCCAGCGTCTTTTCCTTTACAACTTCCGGCGTGTCTATGCCTATCGTGAACGTGGTGGACGGCGCTTTGGCGGGGTCAAGCCCCCAGATGCGGTACCACGGCTGGTCTATGATTTTGCCCACGAGGTCGTGCAGGGCGATGTCCACGGCGGCCTTGGCGGCGTTGTCGGCAGGGGAGAGGCTGTCAACGTATGCAAGGATGTCTTCCAGCATCAGAGGGTCTGTGAACTGCGACAGTTCCACCTTGTCAAGGAAATTGCAGACGCTGTCCACGCTTTCGCCGAGGTATGGCGGCATGGAGGCCTCGCCGTAGCCAGTGAGCCCTTCCCATTCTATTTCTACCTGCACGTCGGGCGTAGTGGTGCGGCTGTAGGAAGCGACGGTGAAAGTGTGCCGGAGCTGCAGCTCATAGGGGAAGAATCTAAGGTGCATGCGACCGTCCCCGTGGCCGATGTTGAACTTTTGCGGCCCTTTGCATGCGCCCATCAGCGGAAGCCCCGCCGCCGCCAGTGCCGATGTCTTTATAAAATCCCGCCTATTCTGCATAATAAGGATTGCTTAGAGTTGTGCAAAGGCCTTCCTCCTTGTCTATATAGGGGAGGAAGCGTGTGCCGAAGAGGTATCGGCCCGTATTGAAAGCGTCGTAGAACTTATCCTCGGGGATGAAGCTGGAGATGTGCACAAGGCCCAGCGAATGGATGAAACGGCCGCCTCCAAGGTAGAAGCCAACGTGCGAGACGCCGGCCGAGCCGTCTTCCTTCCATCTGCCGAAAAAGACCAGATCTCCCTTCCGGAGCTCCTGCATTGAATCTATGCGCTGCCCTACGCGGCTCTGCGGCCCGGCGTCGCGGGGGATGATTATGTCGTGCATGGCGAGGACGGTTCTTACATATCCGCTGCAGTCCATGCCCTTGGGCGACATGCCGCCCCATTCGTAGGAGAAGCCAAGCATGCTCTTTGCCGTGGCGAGGATGGCATCGGCGCCCTGGTCAAGGGATTTGCGCCAGTCGGCCTCCGGCTTTGCAGTCCTTTTATCTACGAAGCCCGTTCTTCCGTCGGGAAAACGCACGTGAAGCCATCCTCCTTTTTTGCCGGTGAGCACAAGCCTGTCGCCGGCAACTACGTCCGAGACTGTGGCGCTCTTTTTGGACGGTCTTTCGTACACGATGCCGTAAAGGGCCGTCACGATGGCCTTCGGCGCCGTATTCCAGGCGTGATACTCGTCATAACTCATGACGGTGATGCCCTTGTAATGCACCCAGCCGGTGTAGCCGTCTGGCAGCTGCACGTGCGGCCAGGGGTTGCCGTTGTCGCTTATTCCGAGGATGTGCACCGGCGTTCCCAGAAGGGCCTGCGTTTCCTGCTGCGCCGTGAAATTGGCCGTTTCACGCACATTGCACACGGAAATATTCACCACGCCGTATTCCTGGGCATGTGTTTGAGAGAAACAAAAAAGACAGGCTATGACAAAACAAATCTTTTTCATGTTTCAAATATACTAAAAAAATAGAAGTATCCCTTCTCTAGGGGTCGGCAAAGCCGACGGAATGAGAAGGGATACTTCTATTATTTGTTGTACTTAAAAGACGTCGGGCTCGTTTTGTTTGGGCTCTTCGTCCTGGAAGCGGGGTTTGCGGGGACCGTTGTTATTGCTGCGACCGTTGTTGTTGCTACGGCGGTCGTTGTTGTTGCCTTTACGGTCATTATTGCCCTTGCCGCGGTCATTGCCGCCGTTCTTGCGCTCGCGCTTGGGCTCCACATATCCTTCCGGCTTGGGAGTGAGTGCACGCATGGAAAGGCGCATCTTGCCGGTCTTGGCGTCAATCTCGAGGAGCTTCACGTCAATCTCGTCGCCAACCTTGAGGACGTCTTCCACCTTGTCGGTCTTTGTCCATGCAATCTCGCTCACGTGAAGGAGGCCTTCCTTGCCGGGCAGAATCTCAATGAACGCACCGAACTCGAGGATGGAAACAACTTTTCCGTGATACACCTGTCCGGGCTCGGGAACTGCGCAGATGCCCTTGATCTTCTCGAGAGTTGCATCCATTGCAGCCTTGTCCGTGCCGAAGATGTCCACGACACCCTTCGTGGTGCCGTCGCCGTTGTCCACTTCCTCGATGGTGATTGTGGTGCCGAACTCCTTCTGCATGCCCTGGATGGTTTCTCCGCCCTTGCCGATGATTGCGCCGATGAACTCGGAAGCAACCTCGATCTGGACCATGCGGGGAACGAAGGGCTTGAAGTCTTCGCGAGGCTCGGGGATGGTCTTCAGCATCTCGCCCATGATGTGGATGCGTCCCTGGCGGGCCTGTTCAAGGGCTTTTTCGAGAACCTCGTAGCTGAGGCCGTCAACCTTGATGTCCATCTGGGTGGCGGTGATGCCGTCCTTCGTGCCGGTCACCTTGAAGTCCATGTCGCCAAGGTGGTCCTCGTCACCGAGGATGTCGGTGAGGATGGCGTAGCGGTCGTTGGGGCGCTCTGCGTCTGTGATAAGACCCATTGCAACACCTGCGACGGGCTTCTTTATCTTGACGCCTGCGTCCATCAGGGCAAGGCAGCCGCCGCATACGGAAGCCATTGAGGATGAGCCGTTCGATTCGAGGATATCGGAAACTACGCGCACGGCATAGGGGAATTCGGGAGCCGTGGGGATGACGGGCTTGAGGGCCCTCATCGCAAGGTTTCCGTGGCCGATTTCGCGGCGGCCTACACTCCTCTGGGGCTTTGCTTCGCCTGTTGCGAAGGGAGGGAAGTTGTAGTGCAGGACAAACTGCTGGTCGTCCTGGATGAGAACCTCGTCCATCTCCTTCATGTCAAGCTTGGTGCCCAGGGTGACCGATGCCAGCGACTGGGTTTCGCCGCGGGTGAAGATTGCGCTTCCGTGGGCGCAGGGGAGGTAGTCCACCTCGCACCAGATGGGGCGCACTTCGTTTGTCTTTCGGCCGTCAAGACGCTTGCCTTCGTCAAGGATAAGGTTGCGCATGGCTTCCTTCTCCACGTCGTGGTAGTAGCGGTCTATCATGGCGCCCTTCACCTCGAGGTCTTCCTCGGAGAACTGGGCCTTGAATTCTTCCTTTATGGCGGCAAAACCGTCCTCTCTCTCGTGCTTGGGCTTTGCGCTGCCTGCAAGGGCATAGCACTTTGCGTAGCATGCCTCGTGAACGGCCTTGCGGAGCTCTTCGTCTTCCTCGTCGTGGGGATAGTCGCGCTTGTTTACGTCCGTTCCGAGCTCGTGCATGAGCTCTTTCTGCACGCGGCAGTGCTTCTTTATCTCTTCGTGGGCGAACTTGATTGCCTCAAGCATGTCATGCTCGGAGACCTCGTTCATCTCGCCTTCGACCATCATGATGTTCTCCTCGGTTGCGGCAACCATGAGGTCCAGATCGGCCCTCTTGCCATCCTCGAAGCCGGGATTGATGACGAACTTGCCGTCGATGCGCGCCACCCTCACTTCGCTCACGGGACCGCCGAAGGGCAGGTCGCTCGTTGCAAGTGCGGCCGATGCTGCAAGGCCTGCGAGTGCATCCGGCTGAATGTCTTTTTCGGCCGAAATGAGCACCACGTTCACGAATACCTCCAGGTGGAAATCATCCGGCCACAGGGGGCGGATGGGACGGTCTACGAGGCGTGCGATGAGCACCTCATAGTCGCTGGGGCGGCTTTCCCTCTTGAGGAATCCTCCGGGGAATCGGCCTGCGGCATAGTATTTTTCCCTGTAATCTACTGTGAGGGGCATGAAGTCCGTCCCCTCTTTCACCTCTGTTGCGCAGGTGACGGTGGCAAGGAGCATTGTGCCACCCATTTTAACAACAGCGCTTCCGGCGGCCTGCTTGGCCAGTTTTCCGGTCTCGATCTCAATCACGCGGCCGTCCGGCAGGGTGATGGTCTTTTTGATAATGTTCATTTATTACGTCTTTATCGTCTTGATGCGCCAGGGACCGTCCCCGACGTCGTTTTTTCTAAAAAAAGGGGCAGGATGCTACTGCATCCCAACCCCCGTTCTTTCCTATTTTTTGCTTATCGGCGGAGACCAAGCTCCTTGACGATAGCCCTGTATCTCTCGATGTCAATCTTCTGAAGATAGTTCAGAAGCTGGCGGCGCTTACTCACAAGGCGAAGAAGAGAGCGGCGCGTCACCACGTCTTTCTTGTTCTTCTTCACGTGCTCCGTAAGGTGAGCGATACGGTAGGAAAATAAAGCAACCTGACTCTCCGGTGAGCCGGTGTCCTTATTGGACTTCCCGTACTTCGCGAAAATCTCTTGCTTTTTCTCAGGCTGAAGGTATTCTGCCATAATGCAATGAGGTTTTAATTGTTAATGCCTGCGGGCCCATCCCGCAAAAAAGCCTGCAAATGTAGTGATTATTCCCGATAATTCAAAATTATTTGCAGCCCGTGTTCGGCATTCTCCTCTCACTCAGTTTCTTCCGCTCTGCACCCGTGCACCGGCCTGTGCACCCGTGCAGCTACAACGCTGTTCATAATCAATCACTTATCACTCACGTTGCCGATGTGCAGCAGCGCATCTACCTGGTAGGGTTTGGCGTTTGTACGTTTAAGGAGCATCTCGCGGATTTCCTTTTTCTTCTCTGCACTGGCCGATGTTATGGAATGAGGGTTATTCCTGTAGCTTGATTTTGACACTATATCCAGCATTTCCACATAAACTTTGTCCGTTTCTGGTACATACATTTCTTTTATATCATATTCGCTTCCCGTATTTGAGTTTATGGCAATGATCATATCGTCATAGCTTTTATAGTAACTTAGCAGTGCATCCTTGTCAATTGGAAGATAGGCCGATATGATATAGTCCGTAAGCTGCTCCTTCTCTTTGGCCGACAGTCTTTTGTACAGGCGTCTTATTACGTTGTAGCTCAAATACATCTTGTTTTTTCTGAAGGTGTCCACCTCTTTCAAGGCGTCTCTCAGCCTGGGCGTTGCCCTGTTTCTCACCAATTTTTCGGAAAACGGAGAATTGGATTCCAGATATGCGAGAAAGTTCCACCGGTCCTGTTCGGCCCTTAAATACAATCCTTTTTCCACGGCATTGTTATAGTTGTAGGCTATGCAGGTCCTCACACTTTTGTCCTTGTATTTAGGCGCGTTGCTGTAGGCCTTCCAGAAAAGAGGACCTTTTCTGCCGCTGTCCCTGTTGAATGCTTTCGCGTAGATGGATGTGACTGTCCCTATTACCAGTGCCATTATTTGTGAAGTATCGGCCTTTGCCAGATTATGAAAATGCGTAAACATAAGCACTAACGCAAGCGTAGTGACTCCATACCTTTCGGCAATTATCGTGTACGTAGTGAGAAAAACAAGCCTGTCTTCAGTAGAGTAAAATAATACGGAATGATTAATGGCACGTTGATATATGTGCTGGAAAGTGTCGGGATAGAATTTTCTGCGGTGTCCTCTCATGGCAAATATGAATTAGGACACAATAATATGCAAAATAATCTCAGAACCCGGCGATAATGCAAAACATTTCTGAAAAAATTGTTGTTTTTTATGATCGTGTCGTTTACCCTCACATTTGATGGTGAACGACAAAAACCTGTCCGTCAGGAAGTTACATGCTTCACCGGTGCACGTAGGAGTGCACGGGTGGAGATGGGAACGGATTGATAATGAGGGCGTTATCGCTCACGCGAGGGGAAAAGGGAGAGGGCGGAGGCGAGCGAAAGGGCCGATGAAACGGGAAAGTCTCCGCTCCGGGACCTGATGAGGGCCGAAAGGTGGGCGCCGGACTCCAGGGCCTCGCCTAAATCCCTCGCGAACGACCGGATATAAGTGCCTTTTGAACAAACGATACGGATGGCCGCCTCCGGGAGCCCAAGTGCCGATGTGTCTGCCACATGGATGCGGGAAGATGCGGAAGAGTCGAAGGTGTCGGGCGTGTCTGCAGGGATGTGTGGGGCGCCGACATCGGCAAAATCGAGAAGCTCAAGCTCGTGGATAGTGATTTTGCTGCGGTGAAGATTCTCAAGGGCGGCCGAGTCCAGTTCGCCGGCCCGGCCCGAGCGATAGAGCTTTCGGGCAATCTCATAGGCACGCACTCCGTCCACGCTTTTTGCGCTGAAAAGAGGAGCTACCTGCTGTTGCTCTCCCAGAAATTTAGGCAGAATGGCGCGGACGGCATCGGCCGTAATATGCGAATATGGATAAAGCTGCTCAACATCTTTTTCAAGGTCGTAGGACGATGTGGTGGCTCCGAAACGGATGTGCGCGATGTATTCCTTGTCGTGATCCTGCAGCTCCTGCGCCTTTTTACATGCATCGCCAATGCACACAAGCAGTACTCCGGTTGCAAGCGGGTCCAAAGTCCCGGCATGCCCCACTTTCAGGTTTTTCTTGCCGAAGAACTTGATAGCCCGCCATTTGAGTTTTCTGATAACGTCGGCAGAAGTCCACCTGTACGGCTTGTCGACGGGGACAACGATGCCTTGCGGAAATGCGGCGATATCGGCCTCAAGCGTGTCTCCGGCCTTTGGGACGAAGAAGCTCATCGGCAGCGCATCTTGTCAATGCGTGTCTGATGGCGTCCGCCCTCGAATGGCGTATCCAGCCATTTTCTCACAATTGCCGATGCCTTGCGGTATGTAATAAACCGCGCCGGAAGCACGAGGATGTTGGCGTTGTTGTGCCTAGCAACCAGTTCTCCTATCGGCACATCCCATGCCAGCCCCGCCCTGATGCCCTGATGCTTGTTGAGCGTCATGGCCATTCCGTTCCCGGTGCCGCAGAGAGCTATGCCAAGCTCTACTTCTCCGCTTTCAACTGCATCGGCAAGCTTATGTGCAAAGTCTGGATAATCAACGCTTTCGGTAGTGTCTGTGCCATAATTCACCACTTCGATGCCCTTTCCCTGAAGCATCTTCATGAGCTTGAACTTGTACTCCACGCCGGCATGGTCATTACAGATTCCAATTATCATAGTGCTACGTGATTAGTAAATCCTTGTTAATGAGCTATTTGTTACTCGTACCGGTGCACAGGAAGGTGCACCGGTGGAGGGAGCTAGATCCGGCCAAGGGTTTCGGCTGCGTAGCCCATGCGGCGAGCGAATTCCTTCCTGCCGATGAAGGACAGGATGGCGGCAATTCCGAGGCCGCTGGCACTGCCGGTGAGGCAAAGACGCAGGCTGTTCATAACCTTGCCCATGGGGTATTCACGCATCTTGATATAGTCTATGAGTTCCTTCTCGAGGGGCTCGGGCTCCATTGAGCCGCGGTACACCTCCAGGTCGTCAAAGCCGAACTCCGCGCCGGATATGTGCTGCGTGAGTTCGAAGCAGTATTCGTAGTGGTCTTCCTTCCAGAATTTCTCCACATCCTTCGGATTGAAGGTCACAGGCGCTTCAAACAGGTGCCATGCGATGTCCCAGAAGTCTGCGACGAATGTTGCACGCTCTTTGATAAGGCCGATGACGTTTTCCACGTATTTGCGTGAGAAGGTCTTTTTCGCGAAATCTGGCACGACGGCATCTTCCGCCACCTTTATGCCATGAGACTCAAGGATGGGGATGAAGTACTCAGCCAGTTCTGCGTTAGATTTCATGCGTAGATACTCCTTGTTGAACCACTTGGCCTTTTCCACGTTGAAACGCGCTCCGGACTTGATTACACGGTCAAGTGAGAATACGGGAACGAGTTCCTTGAGAGTAAAGAGTTCGCGGTCGTCACCGGGGTTCCAGCCAAGGAGGGCGAGCATGTTCACGAAGGCCTCGGGGAAGTATCCGTCCTCGCGGTATCCGCGGGAGATTTCTCCCGTTTCCGGGTTCTTCCACTCCAGCGGGAACACTGGGAAGCCGAGCCGGTCTCCGTCCCTCTTGGAGAGCTTGCCCTTGCCGTCTGGCTTCAGAAGCAGAGACAGATGGGCGAAGCGGGGCATGGTCTCTGTCCAGCCAAACGCCTCATACAGAAGGTAATGCAGAGGCAGGGAGGGAAGCCACTCCTCCCCGCGGATAACCTCCGTTATTTCCATGAGGTGGTCGTCCACGATGTTGGCAAGGTGGTAGGTGGGGAGTTCATCGGCCCTTTTCCAGAGCACTTTGTCATCGAGGGAGTCCGTGCTCACTTCAATATGGCCTCGGATGAGGTCGTCCATGGCGACGACGCGGCCCTGCGGCATTTTGAACCGCACGGTCCAGTCGGTGGTGGTTTCCAGCAGCTTCTTCACTTCGTCCTCCGGCATTGTGAGAGAGTTGCGAAGCGCGGTGCGGGAAACGGCGTTGTACATGAACGTCTGGCCCTTGGACTCTGCCTCCGCGCGCTTTGCGGCAAGCTCTTCCGGCGTGTCGAATGCGTAATAGGCCCAGCCCTTTTCCACAAGTTCATCGGCATACTCCTTATACAGGTGCCTTCTCTGGCTCTGTCTGTACGGGGCATGGGGATGATGGGTGGTGGCGGTTTCCACAACCTGTCCGTCGGCATTCACGCCCTCGTCGGGGATGATGCCGCACCATGTGAGCGCCTCGATGATGTACTCCTCCGCTCCCGGAACAAAGCGGTGGGAATCAGTGTCCTCGATGCGGACAATGAAATCTCCGCCCTTCTGCTTGGCATAAAGGTAATTGTACAGAGCCGTACGCACACCGCCCATATGCAGGGGACCGGTAGGTGACGGAGCAAATCTTACGCGGGTTTTTCTTTCCATGGCCTTGAATGTTGAATTGCAAATTTAAAAGATTTCATCCAAAATTGCAATTCATGCGCAAAAGCGTGTCCTTTGCACATGAATCGAAAGAAATGCGTTCGAACGCGCGGCCTATGACTGGTGAGCGCGGCGGATGGCGGGTATGTTCTCTATGTCGGCCCTCTTCTCGCTGGGATCGATGCAGAGGATGGGCTTTTTGTCTGAGAACAGGCCTATGTGCTTGGCGTTCTCGGAATTGTTGTAGCCGATGACAATGGTGTCGGCACCGGTGGGGAGGGTGAACTCGCCCTCATGGCGCGGCTGCTCCCACTGGAAGTTCTCGTCGATGATGACGAGATTGCCAAGGTTCTTGTTGAGGCCGAGACCGCCAAGGTCCATCTCGAAGCCGGTGACGATGGCTGTGATGCGCACCTTGTCGCCGAACTCGGGATTGTCGTCCCACACAATACCCTTCTTGAAGTGGTTTGCATCGCCGGTGTAGGTGGTAATCATGTCGTCAATCTTCTTGAGCTCGCTCATCTTGGCGCCCTGGTCGTTATGGCCTGTGGTTATGTTCACAAGCACGTGTTTTGCCGTTTTGAGGTCGAAGTCATTGAGCAGAGGACTCTCGAAGGCCCCCTTCACGGCGTCTTCGAGGCGGTTTTTGCCCGTGCCTTCGCCGCTGCCCATGAGGGCCATGCCGGAATTGCGCATCATGCGGCACACGTCCTGGAAGTCGATGTTTATGTAGCCGGGGCTGCTGATGACCTCAATTATGCCTTTCACGGCCGTTGCGAGCACCTCATCGGCCTTGGGAAATGCCTCGTGGATGAGGGTGTCGCCGAAGAATTCGTAGAGCTTCTCGTTGTTGATGATAAGGAGCGAATCCACGTTCTTTTCCAGCTCGTGGATGCCGTCCACGGCCTTCGACTGGCTTTCATTGCCCTCGTTCTTGAAGGGGATGGTGACTACGGCAACGGTGAGTATGCCGCGGTCCTTGGCCATCTTGGCAATGACGGGCGATGCGCCGGTGCCGGTGCCGCCGCCCATGCCGGCGGTTATGAACAGCATCTTGGTTCCGGTGTCCAGCACCTTGGCGGCAATCTCGTCCTGGCTCTCAAGCGCGGCGTTGCGGCCGGCGGTGGGGTCCGTGCCTGCACCGAGGCCATTCTGGCCCATCTGTATCTTGACGGGCACTTCGCTTGACTGGAGGGCCTGCGAGTCTGTGTTGCAGACGATGAAGCTGCAGCCTTTGATGTTCTGCTTGTACATGTAGTTGACGGCATTGCATCCGCCGCCGCCTACGCCCACAACCTTGATTATGGAATTGTCCTGCTCCCAGCCGAGGGGCTTTATTTCTTTCATGTAATCTGCTGCCATGGCTATTTTACCTCCTTGTTTGCGTTGTCATATGCCTTGAGCGCCACACCTTCCACCTTGTTCCAGATGAAAGAGAGAACTCCTGTCTTTTCAACCTTTTCCCTGGGAACTTCTATCTTTCTTGTGAAGCCCCTCCTTTTCTTCTTCTCCTTAGGCGCCACTATGGGATCCTGCTGGGTTTCTTCGGCCCCGAAGAGAGTTTCGGCAGGCTGCTGAACCTCTTCCGTCACTTCCACTTCCACCATTTCAGGCTCCTCCACGGGCTTTTCAGGGATGGAGACACAGTCGGGAAGCTTGTCTTCCTTTGCCGCCAGCACCATTCCCACTGCCGATGTCGCCGCCGCGGAATATGCCGCGCTGCCCAGCGGTGCGTAGAAAGTGGGACGGGGGATGCCGCGGCGCACCTCGTACCCCGACATCTCCTTGATGAGGGGCAGGAAGTTGGTGAGCTCAGACCCGCCGCCGGTGACCACTATGCCGCTTCGCAGGGAATTCTGCAGCCCGCTCTCCTGGATGTAGTAAAGCACGGCCTCCACAATCTCGCGTGCGCGGCAGTCGATAATCTCTGAAATATAGCGCACCGGAACCTCCTTGAACGGATCCGAAGTACGTATCTGGAGCACTTTTTCGCTCAGTGATGCAAGCTTTCCGGGAATGCAGGCGCCGAAACGCTTCTTTATCTTCTCTGCAAGGTCCTCCGAAATGGAGCACTCGGTGCGGATGTCGCCGGTTATGACCTTTCCGCCGAAGGGGATGGAAGCGTAGTAGCGCATGATTCCGCCGTGATAGATGGCAATGGAGGTGACGCCTGCGCCCACGTCGACGAGGGCCACGCCGCCCATCTTTTCCTCTTCCGTGAGGACGGTCTTTGCAACAACCTCGGGGAGGAAGTATTTGCGTGCGATGGATATACCAAGCTGGTTGAAAATCTTGTCAAGCGCCACCGTGGCGTGCCTGTTGCCGATAAACAGCTTGAAGTTCCCCTCCAGCATGGAGCTGAGGGTTCCGACCACGTCGCCTTCCACCAGCTGAATCTCGTCGTCGGTGGAGAAGGACTGCGCGACGGCGCCGTAGATAATCTGCGCGTCGGGATTGGAAAGGGGATAGGTGTCCAGAGCCAGGGACTTTAGCGTCTCAACCTCTTCGGCCGATATGTAGTCGTCGGGGTTGGACCTCTCTATCCTTGCCGATGCACTCTCCTGTGACACGTCGTAGCGGGGCATGCCCACCACCACCTGCCTTATCTCTATCATGAGCTCTTTCTCGGCCTCCTTGATGGCTTCGGCCAGCTTGTTTGAAGCCTTCATCGGGTTGGAGATGAGGCTTGCCCTGATGCCGTCGGACGGCGTTTCCTTGTAATAGACAACCTGGATGTCGTCTCCGCTCACTTTGGCTACGCAAATGCCGAAGCGGGAACTACCGAGGTCAATTGATGCGATATGTTTTTCTTCCATATAACGAAATGTTTATTTGCAAACAATCTGGCTGCGGTGGCGCACGTCCACCCTCGTGTATGTCTTTCCTTCAGGGAGCGACGGCACCACGCTGCGGTAGTAGGCCGTTACAAGCCTGAATTTGTCTTCAATTTTAACCGGGGCGCCGAAGATGAACTTCTCCTTCCCCTGCGCGGGGTAGAGAACGAGGTCTCCGTCGGCGTCAACGTCCATCTTTGCTATGTTTTTCTCCCAAATCGTCCCTTTCATGTAGTTCGTAACGCCAATCACCCGCTGGAGCCAGAGCATATCTTCCGCTTTCTGAGGATATCCCTTGTACCCCCTTTCGAGTTTGAATGGTATTTTCCCTCCTACTACCGGGACTTCTGCGCTGCCGCCCCGCTGGAGAGGAAACAGGTATCCTGTTTCGTCGGAATAGCATGCGTTGCTGCCGTCATCAAGCCTCAGTACCGGCTGCCTCTGGCTAAGCTGCACGTGGAGGATGCCGTCGTCGGTGAGCCACGCCTCGCACGCCCTTACGGCGCTGTGGCCGCTCACTATCCGTTCCACCCTCGCCAGGTCCACGCTGTCAAGCCTCTGCCCTGCATAGGCACCGTATTCGGCCTGCAACCACTGCTGTACGTCGGCTTTCGCCACAAACCTGCGCTCAAGGGAGTCGGACACAATCACTTCCAGCGAGCCCTTCCCCTGGCAGGTGCGCGAGTTGCGGGAGCTTTTGGCCATGCCTGCCGAAAGTGCCCACACCGCCGTGAAGGCCGCCACTACGAGTATGTCCAGTCCAAGGCGAAGAAGAGGTTTCATAGACGTTCCTTAAGGAGTTTTGTAATGGGTTCGATATAGCGGTCAATGTTCCCGGCCCCGAAGGTGGCCAGCACGTCAACGGGCTCGTCGGCAAGATAGTCCATGAGTTCCTCTTTTTTAAGGAGAACCTTCTCCGGTGCTGTCACGGCGGCGAAAATCATCTCTGAAGACACGCCGGGGATGGGCTCTTCGCGGGCGGGATAAATGTCGAGCAGTATGAGTTTATCAACGGCCGACAGCGCTTTTGCGAACTCCGGCGCAAAGTCCCTCGTACGGGTGTAGAGGTGGGGCTGGAAAATGGCTGTGAGCTTCCTTCCCGGGAATATGTCCCTCATTGAGGAAATGGCGGTGGAGAGCTCCGACGGATGGTGCGCATAGTCGTCTATATACGAGAGGCCTGGCTCGTTTACATGCACTTCCAGACGACGTTTCACCCCCTGGAACGTGCCCGTGGCCTCTTTTATCTTTTCCGCCGATATGCCATAGCAAAGTGCCACCGCTGCCGCTGCAACGCTGTTTTCGGCGTTCACCCATCCGGGCGCACCCACCTTCATGTCACGTATTATCCCGCCAGGGTATCTGAGGTCGAAATGGAAGTAGCCCAGGCTGTCGGGATGAGGGTTAATCGCGTAAAAATCGGCCCCGGGATCCGTGTAATGGTATGTTAAGACGCGGGCCTGTGTATCGGAGGGCCCCACGGGCGCGCCTTTCTTTACTATGAGAGTGCCGGAGACCTGCGAGGCAAAGGTTCGGAAAGCTTCCACCACGTGCCCGTAATCTCCGTAAATGTCAAGATGGTCTGCCTCCACGGAAGTTATAACCGCAATCTCCGGGAAAAGCTGCAAGAACGAGCGGTCGAACTCGTCGGCCTCCGCCACCACCGTACTATTTTCCGATACAAGGAAATTTGTGCCGTAGTTGCGCGAAATGCCACCGAGGAAGGCGCTGCAGCCCTCGCCGCTCTGCGTGAGAATATGGGCTATGAGGGTGGATGTAGTTGTCTTTCCGTGAGTGCCGGAAACGGCAAGGCAGCGCTGTCCCTTTGTGATTTCGCCAAGGGTGCGGGAGCGTTTGAGAAGGGCGTATCCCTCATCCTGAACCTTTATGAGTTCGCCCAGGTCTGCGGGAATGGCCGGGGTGTAAACGACAAGAGTGTTTTCCTTGTCCGCGGGGATGAGGTCCGGCCTGTCCTCATAGTGCACGGAAATGCCTTCGGCCTCGAGCTCATGAGTGAGGTCGGACGGAGTGCGGTCGTATCCGGCCACTTCAAATCCCTTGAATTTGTAGTAGCGGGCGAGGGCGCTCATGCCTATTCCGCCAATTCCTATGAAATAAACGCTTTTCATGCAAATCTGTAAATTTCGTCGCAAATGACCTGTGCGGCATTGCGGAGGGCCATTTTTTCAATATTCTGCTCAAGGGTCTTGATGCGCTCCGGACTGCCCAGAAGCTGCATCGCCGCGGGGAGGAGGTCGCGGGCAGCGTCGGCATCCTTCACTATGAGGGCTGCATCTTTCCTCACGAGAGCCATGGCGTTATGCGTCTGATGGTCTTCGGCAACGTTGGGAGAGGGAACGAAGATTGTGGCCTTGCCCATGGAGCAGAGCTCGCTCACGGTGCTGGCGCCGCTGCGGGAGACAACGACGTCGGCCGCGGCAAAGGCCTCCTTCATGTTTGCGATGAAGTCCGTGTGCCTTATCCCTTTTGCCTCGGGATGCGCCTGCATGAACTTGTCTTCCGACGCCTTGTAGTACTTGCCGCACTGCCAGAGCACCTCTACGCTTTGCCCGCCGGGGCAGCCAGCCTCTATCCAGCCCTCCATTGCCTTGTTGAGCGTGCCGCTGCCAAGGCTGCCTCCAACTATGAGGAGATGCTTCTTGTCCTCCGAGAAGCCCAGGGACTTTATTGCATCGGCCTTTTCCTCAGATGTTGCGGGGAAGGAAACGGCAGGCCTTATGGGATTGCCGGAAAGCACAATCTTCTCCTTGGGGAAGAATTTTTCCATGCCTTCATATGCGACGCAGATGGACTGCACCCTTTTACCCAGCATTTTGTTGGTGAGGCCGGCAAAGCCGTTCTGCTCCTGAATCACGGCGGGAATCTTGAGCCCCGTGGCGGCCCAGAGGAGGGGAGCGCTGGCATATCCGCCTACGCCCACAACTACGTCGGGGCCAAACTCCTTTATCACTTTCCGGGCATTTCTCACGCTGTCTATAAACTTGAAGGGCAGTCCCAGGTTGCTCATCAGGTTTTTTGCCGACATTCCTCTCCGCAGCCCTGCAATGTTGAGGCCTACGATCCTGAAGCCTTCGGCGGGGACTTTTTCCATCTCCATCCGGCCGTTTGCGCCCACGAAGAGGATTTCTGTTTCGGGATTGAGCTCTTTAAGCTTGTGTGCGATGGACACGGCCGGGAAGATGTGGCCTCCCGTGCCGCCGCCGCTTATTATGACTCTGAGTGCCTTGTATTCCATTATGCAGTGCTGTCTTGTGTCCATGAATGTTCCTGCTCGCGTCTCAGTTCTTCGGCCTTGCGCTCCATGTTCTCCCGTGCATCCTTGGATATGCTAAGAAGGATGCCGAACACTATGCTGAAAACGAGGAATGCATTTGTTCCGTGGCTCACCAGCGGCAGCGTCTGGCCGGTCTGGGGAATGAGGGGCATGTGCACGTTCACGCACATGTGCATGAATGCCTGCCCCGTCACCAGTATGATGAGTCCCGTAACTATCACTTTATCGTAATAATTCTCGCACATCTTTGCCACCATGCTTCCGCGGGCGAGAAGGCTGAAGTAGAGTATGATGAGGATAATGGCGCCTATGAGTCCCGTCTCCTCCACTATGAACGAGAACATGTAGTCTCCGAAGATGACCGGCACCTGGTATTTCTGAGTGCTGTTTCCTATTCCCTTTCCAAAAATGCCTCCTTCCTTTATGGCAAGCAGCGCTCCCACAGGCTGGTCCAACTTTGCGCGGGCCTTGAGCCACTCGGGCGATTCCCTCTTGGAATTCATAAGGATTTCCATGGTCTCGTCGTCGTCCTGCGTAATTCGGCTTATTGCGGTTCCTATGCGGTTTCCTTCCGTTATCCATCCCTTGTTATAGGCAAGGAAGAGACTTCCCACCACAACTCCTATGGCCACTCCCACAAGCGCCACATCCTTTGCGTCAAGGCCGCCCACCAGCACCATTATTATCATTATTCCCCCAATGAAGAGGGCCGATGAGTTGGAGCCCATCATCACCATTCCCGTAACTGCTACTACTGGGATGTAGATGTAGATGAACTTCTGCCAGAAATCCTTCTTCAGGAACTGCAGCCTTGGATACTTTTCTGCAAGCCTGGGAGCCCATACGAAGCCGTCGTTCTTGTAAGTGTCCAGCGCCCAGCTAAGGTACAGGATCATCATTAGTTTCACGTATTCATAAACGTGTATCTGATGGCCTGCCACCAAGAGGATTCGGCGGGCGCCGTTAATCTCTCCGGCCCTCAGGAGGCCAAGGTTGAGGTTGGTGACAAGAATGAAAAGCAGTGCAAAACTTGCCACAAAGCACCATTTGGATATTTTCCTGTAAATGGACGGTTTCCCAAACAGATACAGTGCGAATATGATTACAAAGCCCAGCGCCACCACCTTAAGCTGGTCTACCATAATGGAAACGCGGTCTATGCCGTGGTTTTCGTCCACAAGGCGGGGTGTGGATGAGAAAACTGAAACAACGGAAATGAGCATGAGGAACAAGGCGATAAGGAATATCACCTTATCTCCTGCAAAACTGTCCATCAGGCGGGTAAGATACCCGAGGAAGCTCTTGTTTTCCGTTTTCTCCTTCATGTATCCTTACAGTTTGCGAACGGCGGCCTTGAACTGCTCGCCGCGGTCTTCATAATTCTTGAAAAGGTCGAAGCTTGCGCAGCAGGGGCTGAGCAGAACGACGTCTCCGCTCTGTGCAAGCGAGGCCGATGTCTTTACCGCTTCCTCCGCGCTGGAGGTATCGGCAATGATGGGGACGATGCTCTCGAACGCCTCATGAATCTTCCTGTTGTCCTTGCCAAGACACACTATGGCCTTTACTTTTTCACGTACCAGGTCGTCAAGCACGCTGTAGTCGTTGCCTTTGTCTGTTCCGCCAACTATCCACACCACGGGGCGTTTCTGGCATTCGAGTGCATACCACGCGCTATCTACGTTGGTAGCCTTGGAGTCGTTTATGTAAAGAACGTCTTTAATGCTAAGGACAGGCTCCAGGCGGTGTTCTATGGGCTGGAATGTGTTGAGGGAATTCCTTATGACGTCGTTCGATATGCCGCTGGCCTTGGCTGCAAGCGCCGCTGCCATGGAGTTGTAAACATTGTGCTTTCCGCCAAGTGCGAGCTCCTCCAGGAAGAAGTCCGTCTCCTCCTTCTCATAACGCAGCACAATCTTGTTTTCCCTGAGGAAAGCGCCCTGCTCAACCTCCTTTTCCTGGGTGAAGGGCAGCATCTTGCAGCGCAGCACTATTTTGTTTAGGTGGCCGATGGTTATTGCATCGTCCGAGTCGAAGATAAAACAGTCGTCCTCGCGGAGATTGCGGGTTATGTTGAACTTAGCGGCCACGTAGTTCTCCATCTTGTGGTCGTAACGGTCAAGATGGTCCGGTGTGATGTTGGTTATGATGGCAATGTCCGGCCTGAAGTCGTAGATGTCGTCAAGCTGGAAGCTGGAAATCTCGAGCACGTAATAATCAAAGTGTTCTGTAGCCACCTGATATGCATAGCTCTTGCCTATATTGCCACCAAGTCCCACGTTGAGGCCTGCGTTCTTAAGTAGATAATATATAAGGGACGTGGTGGTTGTCTTGCCGTTTGAACCAGTGACACAAATCTTCTTTGCGCTGTCGAACCTGCTTGCAAACTCTATCTCCGACACTATCCTTATGCCGCTTTCCTTTACCTTCTGTACCATGGGAGCCGTGCCGGGGATGCCGGGGCTCTTCACAACCTCATCGGCAGTGAGTATGAGGTTCTCGCTGTGGCCGCCTTCCTCAAAGGGAATGTCCCATTTGCGGAGGATGTCGGCATAATCGGCCTTTATTTCCCCCTTGTCCGAGAGGAAAACGTCAAATCCTTTCACTTTTGCCAGAACTGCGGCGCCAACTCCGCTTTCTGCGCCGCCAAGTACAACAACTCTTGACATCTCTATCTAATCTTTAACAAAGCTAACGTACTAACTGCCAGTATGATACCCACAATCCAGAAACGAACGGTAATTTTGGCCTCGTGCTGTGCGGGAACAGGTTTGGGGAATATAACGGGGCCCTCCGGGGCCTTCTTGTCCTGATAATGGTGGTGCAGCGGGGTCATGCTCCAGATGCGTTTTCCCGTACCAGTGTGCCTCTTGGTAATCTTAAAGTAGGTGCGCTGGGCCATGACGGATACGCTCTCGGCGAAAAACACTCCGCAAAGAAGCGGGATGAGCAGTTCTTTGCGCATAAGGACGGCACTCACGCCTATTATGCCGCCTATGGTGAGGCTTCCGGTATCTCCCATAAACACCTGTGCAGGGAATGAATTGTACCAGAGGAAGCCTATGAGGGCGCCGACGAACGCACTCATGAATATGGCTATCTCTCCGCTACCGGGTATATACATGATATTGAGGAAGTCGGAATCTATCAGGTTGCCTCCCAGCCAGGCTATTATGCCCAGCACAACCCCCACTATTGCCGATGTCCCCGCCGCAAGGCCGTCAAGACCGTCGGTGAGGTTGGTTCCGTTGGAGCAGGCGGTAATCACCAGGATTATCATGAGAACGTAGATGCCCCATTTGAAGTACCAGCCCCATGCGCCCCCCACGGGAGAGAGCCAGCGGTAGTCGAACTCATGATTCTTCACGAAGGGAATTGTGGTCTTTGTACTTTTCACCACGTCTTCCTGCACATAGCGCCCGCTGGTAACGGTGGTTTCCGTTTCAAGGGTGCGCTCCACGCTTTCCTTCACCTCCACCTTTTCACGTACAACGATGTTGGGGCTCATCCACACGGTGAGGCCTACGACAAGGCCCAGAAGAACCTGTCCCAGAAGTTTTCCTTTCTCCGACATACCGTCCTTCCGGTGTTTGAACACCTTGATGTAGTCATCGGCAAAACCGAGCGCGCCGCACCAGAGCGTGCTCACGAGAAGAAGTATTATGTATATATTGGTGAGGTCGCAGAAAAGAAGTACTCCGGCGAGAATGGAAACGATGATTATAAGACCGCCCATGGTGGGTGTCCCCTTTTTCTGGATTTGCCCTTCCAGGCCAAGGTCCCTTACGGTTTCTCCAATCTGCTGCTTCTGGAGCCATCTTATTATGTGCTTTCCTGCAATCATGGAGACAAGTACCGCAGTTACGGCGGCAAGCATGGCCCTGAAGCTCAGGTAGTGCATGAGCCCCATTCCGGGGATGTCGAATCCGGACTTCTCGAGGTATTCAAACAGATGATAGATCATTGCATCATCGTTTTAAAAGTTTCAGTAACAATTTCTTTCTCGTCAAAATGTATCTTTTCCTTTCCAAGGAT
>FLNZ01002559.1_pt1 | contig 18808 bp, 12 predicted proteins | sample 1140391 | NCBI WGS metagenome assembly FLNZ01 (sample SAMEA3878171, study PRJEB12797) | bioreactor metagenome | biome: Moose rumen | place: Sweden | collected 2011-10
ATGTAAGTTGAAGAGGGAGCGTAGCGGGCTACACGACCGATGAAACTTGACACTTTGCACCGGATAAAAACAAAAAGCGACCGAAATGTAATCACAGATTGACCATCTGTATAAAAATCAGAATTAATAGAACACACCTTAAATACTATCATGAAAAAAATTCGATAATTCGTGATAAAAAGAAGGGCTTCAGGTAGGAATTGGGAATTGGGATATGAGGGGCGAAAACATTAAGGGGGCTGGTTTGCACCAGCCCCCTTAAAGATATAGCAATAAAGATTAAGCTAAAACGATAAGTCCGTTTTCGTCCTTGATTTTGCCCTCTTTGAAGAGCCAACCCATACCGAGGAGAGCCTCAGTCTCAGTGATTTTTGCCTGCTTGGCAATGTCTTTAACGCTCAGCGCTTTCTCAGCAGCTGAAAGAGCCTGGTATACATCACCGGCTTTGAAACCTACGGTTTCTGCGTTGATAACAATCTCTACCTTCTTAGCAGTCTTTTTGGGAGCTGCTTTCTTCTCTGCTGCTGCCTTAGGCTCTGCAGCTTTTTTTGTTGCTTTCTTTTCTGCCATGATTTTAGTAAAAACTTTGAAATGGATTGAACTAATTCTGTATCAATCTCTTAGAATCGGTGCAAAATTAGTGTGAAAAATCCAATTATTCTAATTTTTACATCAAAAAAAACGACAAATTGTATCCAAAACGTTGAAATTATGCGTTTTCTTGATTTATATCAACCCCCACGACCTTGATTTTTAGCTCATCCAGCTGTTTTGCGTCCAATTCCGAGGGTGCGTCGAGCATCACATCGCGCCCACTGTTGTTCTTTGGGAAAGCGATACAGTCGCGGATGCTGTCAAGACCAGCCATGATGGATACGAAACGGTCGAGACCGAAAGCAAGGCCGGCGTGTGGAGGTGCGCCATATTTGAAAGCGTTGATGAGGAATCCGAACTGTGCCATGGCACTCTCGGGCGTGAATCCGAGGATGTCGAACATCTTCGCCTGCAGTGCGCCGTCATGGATACGGATACTGCCACCACCCAGTTCGACACCGTTGCATACGAAATCGTAGGCTTTTGCCCTTACTTTCTCCGGATGGTCTTTCAGCAGTGGGATGTCATCAGGATTTGGCATGGTGAAAGGATGGTGAGTGGCCATGAGTCTCTGTTCCTCGTCGCTCCACTCAAAGAGTGGGAAGTCGACAATCCAAAGGCACTCAAACTTGTCCTTATCACGCAGTCCGAGTCTGTCGCCCATCTCCAATCTCAGGGCACAGAGTTGTATGCGTGTCTTGTTGGCATTGTCGCCACTCAGAATCAGCACCAAGTCGCCGTCGGAGGCACCCATTTTCTCCTTGAGTTGCATCAGCACCTCCTGAGAATAGAATTTATCCACGCTGCTCTTGATGGTGCCGTCGGCATTGTATTTCACATAGACGAGTCCCTTTGCGCCCACCTGTGGTTTTTTCACGAAATCCGTCAGTTGATCCAGTTGTTTGCGTGTATAGGCGGCACATCCCGGCACACAGATAGCCCCGATGTACGCCGCTTGGTCGAAGACGGGGAAAGCACCGGTTTTCAGCACATCCATGACCTCGACAAACTCCATGCCGAATCGCAGGTCAGGTTTGTCGCTGCCAAAACGCCTCATGGCCTCATGCCATGTCATCTGCTGCAGTTTTGCAGGCAGTTCCACCCCTCTCACCTCCTTGAAGAGATGTCGGCACATATCCTCGAAGAGTTGTATGACATCTTCCTGGTCAACAAAACTCATCTCACAGTCTATCTGTGTGAATTCCGGCTGTCTGTCAGCGCGCAGGTCCTCATCCCTGAAGCATTTTGCGATTTGGAAATATCTGTCGAATCCACTCACCATGAGCAACTGCTTCAATGTCTGTGGACTTTGCGGGAGGGCATAGAACTGTCCGGGGTTCATACGTGAAGGCACGACGAAGTCGCGTGCGCCCTCTGGTGTGCTGCCGATGAGGACAGGAGTCTCCACCTCAATGAAGTCCTTGGAATCGAGGAAGTTACGAATAAGAATGGTCATGCGGTGTCTCAGTTCGAGATTCTTTCTCACGGCATTTCTTCTGAGGTCCAGGTAGCGAAATTTCATACGCAGCTCATCGCCGCCATCGGTGTCATCCTCGATGGTGAACGGCGGAGTGACGCTCTCGCTGAGGATATTCAGCTGGTTGACGATGATTTCGATGTCGCCTGTGGGCATATTTGGATTTTTGCTCTGCCGTTCACTCACCGTCCCAGACACTTGCACACAATATTCCCTTCCGAGGTGATTGGCTTTCTCACAGAGCGCCATATCTGTAGCCTCATTGAAGACGAGTTGTGTCAGTCCATAGCGGTCGCGCAAATCGACGAAGGTGATACCACCCATTTTTCTGGTGCGCTGCACCCATCCGGCGAGTGTAACCTGTTTGCCGGCATCAGAGAGTCTCAGCTCTCCACAAGTATTTGTTCTGTACATAATATATATATTAAGGATGGGTACTATTTATTCCCACAAATAAGCTCAACAATGATGGGTAATTATTCTATTCGGCTGCTTTTCGCTTTTATGCTGTCATATAGTCAAGTCTCATCGGTCGTATGGCCCGCCATACTCCCTCTTCATCTTACAATCTGGCACCGCATAGAAGGCAAAAATCAGTGCGGGCGAATGAATAGAACCCACCTAAGGTATATTCTGTAAATATTCCACTTCAGCGCAATCCCCCACCGACAGTGTGTGAACAAGTCGAGAGGGAGGTCTTGGTCAGGAGATTTTTGAAAAATCGCTGCAAATATATGCAATATTTTGGAAACGTCAAAGGAATGTATAAAAAATAAAATTAGTTGTATGATTTGTTAAATAAATGCAATAATGGGGTAAGACATGCACTTTTATAAAAGTTATTTTGCTAATTTTGCCGAAAACGAACAAAAAGACGATAGACATGAAAAAGATTCTTTTGATGACATTGCTGATGGTGTTTGCCCTTGGACAGGCATCTGCCCAGAAGCAGGCAGAAATTAAATTCGACAAGCTCGAGCATAATTTCGGCACCTTCAGTGTAAAAAAACCTTTGCAGGAATGCACTTTCACCTTCACCAACGTTGGTGATGAGCCATTAGTAATCAACCAGGCCGTAGCCAGTTGTGGCTGCACAGTGCCCTCGTATACCAAGACCCCTGTGGCTCCTGGACAGACAGGCACCATCAAGGTGACCTATAATGGTGAGGGCAAGCCCGTCGGTCATTTCAAGAAGACCATCACGGTGCGCACGAATGGCAAGTCGGAAATGACCCGTCTATACATTCAAGGAGACATGACCGAATAGTGAGAGGTGAGAGATTCACTCATTATATTACGAGAGGGTGCGCAAGCGCCCTCTTTTCGTTTGGTTCAAAAGACAAGAATCAGCGCGAGCGAATGAATAGGGTCCCATCGACCGTGTGTCGGTCGCAATGACCGCCACACGGTCGATGGCCTCACAAGAGGCCATGGCAGTCAGCATGCACACAGCCAGGAAGTTATGAGTGGAATATCCCATCAGAAATTATAGGAGAAGCCGAGAGAGAAGAACTCTTTGTACTGCCAGTAGGCGTGGTGTCTGTCGCGCTCAGTGGAATCGTCGAAACGAGGATAGACAAAGAGTTTTGTGGAGATATACTTATTGAACTGGAAGGTGAAGGTGTTCTCCCATTCCAGCTCAGCCCTGCTGTAAGTAGTGAAGCCATAGAGACGAGTCTGCCACTGGATGTTCTCTGCGATAGCCCATTTCAGGTCGACAGTAAACTGCGAACCGAAATCGTGCAAAGTATGCTTACCCTCATCCAGACCATTTCTCTTGGACAGCGGCAATCTCTCTACGTATTTGAAATTGTAGGCAAAGGGAGCGAGGTGAATGGTACCCGTGAGTTTTTTGTTGAAAGCCTCCACATTGTAGTCCATACCGAGTGAGATGTTCATGGTGAACGGCGACAAGAAGTCGGAGTAAACAAAGCGGTCGTTGCTCTTGTATCCATGTGTGAACTGTGTGAAAGCCAACAGCTGAAGCGTGTAGTACCATCTCTTGCTGGCCTGCAGACCGAGTTTGCTGGTCAGTCGCAACAAGTCCTCAGAAGCCTTGAAAGAATGGATGCTGTCGCTCTTTGATGTCATGAAGCCCAGTTTCATCTCCAGTTTGTTGTCCCACTTCACCTTCTGTTTGTTGTCGTAGTTGGCCTCCATGGTGACACTTCCGAGGAGCGAGTAATTGCTCTCACCACCCTTATACCAGTTGCCGGAGATATAGTTTTGCAGACCCTGCAGATAGTAGTCGCCCTTGAAGGTCCAGAAATTAGGTTTCTCCACCACGACATCCACCTCGGGATCCTCCTGTGGCGCCGTGGGAGCCTCGTCGGTGGTGAGTTCCACATTCTGCTGTATGGGCACGATGATATCGTTGCTCACGCCCCCTACCCTTCTGAGGTTGCTCTCACTGTTGACCACCAGGTCGGGGCGGTTGAGGTAGACATTCATCAGCACGTTGTCAATCTCGTCGTTGACCTGATCTTGTTCCTCGCCGGTATACACCGCCATTCTCAAGGCACTTTGGGCAGGCGACTGATAATAGGTCAGAGGTGCGAAGAGGCGATAGAATCTGCCGTCGGCAATCATCTCGCCATATTGTTGGCTCAACTCCTCATCGGCAAGCACGAGCGAGTCGAGGCGCTGTTTGTAGACGACCAGTGAATCCGTGTAGTTTTTCATCAACTGATACTGTTGATACTGGATGTTGTGGTCTGCGCGACGGTTGTTCTGAGCCGAGAGAGAAAAAGCACAAACCATCAGAATCATGGTGAAAATAAACCTTCTCATAATATAGTATATTTTAGTTCTTGTGTGCAAATATAACATTTTTTTTCATAATAAACATTTTTTTTACTAAAAACATCAAGAGGAGGTGGGAATTTGGAATTAGGAGGTTGGAGGTTGGAATTAGGAATTTATTTGTCTACGGAGGGAAGGAGGATTGGAGGGTAACTTAGGAGGTGCGGCATTCTTGCCACACACCGGCAATCTGTCAAGTCATTTATTGTCACGTATTTATCGAATTCTTTCAATGGCTGGTGAGTGAAGAAAGATGCCAAGGGAGAAAAAGAAAAAGAATAAGAAAAAGAGGTGTCAATTTGTCCATTCCATAAAAAAGTAGTACTTTTGCACCTTGATTGTGTCATTACAAACAAAATCTAAACGTAACTCATTATACAGCAAGCAGAAATGGATAAGAATACCGTAACTGGCATCATACTCATCGCAGCCGTCTTAATCATCTTCGGATGGTGGAACAAACCCTCTGAGGAACAAATCAAGGCGCAGCAAGAAGCAGCGGCAAAAGCCAAGCAAGAGCAGCAAAAAGCCGCTGAGCAAAGGCAGAAAGAGGCAGAGACGCTGGAACAAGCCAAGACCGACAGCACAGCCCTCTTCTATTCTGTCCTCAATGGCACAGCCAGTGATGTCGTGTTGAAGAACGACAAATTAGAGCTTACCCTCAGCACGAAGGGTGGTACTGTGAAGAAAGCCGTCATCAAGAATTTCAAGGACAAGGATGGCAACCCCGACATCACGCTTTTCGATGGCGACATCAAGAGCAAGAAAGGTGAGCCCTACCACCGGTTGGGTTTCCGTCTGGAGGGCAAAGAGCACAATTTCTCCACACAAGACTATTATTTCACCGCCACGAACAAGACCGACAGTACTGTGACGATGACAGCCGACGGTGGCGGCGGTCGCAAGATAGAGATGACCTACCTCCTTGGCAAGGACTACATGCTCCACTTTGGTTTCAAGGTGACAGGCATGGAAGGGCTATTCTCCCCGAAGACCAGCACGATGACGGTCGACTGGCACGATATGTGCAAGCAGCAGGAGAAAGGCCACTCTTTTGAAAACTACCGTTCGTCGCTCACCTACAAGGAGAAAGGCTCTGGCACGGACTATCTCAGTGAGACCTCCGACAAGAAAGAGACCATCGATGATCCCCTCGACTGGGTAGCCTTCAAGAACCAGTTCTTCAGCACCGTGATGATCGCCAAGGACGAGTTCTCCGCCAATGCCACGCTTGCCAGCACGCCATTGGAAAAGAAGACGGGTTATCTGAAAGAATACAACGCCACACTCGAGGTGCCCTTTGACAGCAAAGGCGTCAATGCCACGGAACTGGAATTCTACTATGGTCCCAACGACTTCAACCTTTTGAAGGAAGTGGAAAAGGAGAGCACCTTTGAGAAAGACCTCAAGATGGAGCGCCTGGTATACCTCGGCTGGCCATTGTTCCGCATCATCAACCGCTGGTTCACCCTGTATGTCTTCGACTGGCTGACAAAGTGGGGATTAAACATGGGTGTCGTGCTGATTCTCATCACCCTGCTGCTCAAGTTAATTACCTACCCCTTGGTGAAGAAGACCTACATGAACTCTGCCAAGATGCGTGTGCTGAAACCGAAACTCGAGGAGGCGACCAAGCAATATGACAAGCCTGAGGACCAGATGCAGAAGCAGCAGGCGATGATGCAGCTGTACTCCCAATACGGTGTGAGTCCGCTGAGCGGCTGTCTGCCCATGCTCATCCAAATGCCTATCTGGATCGCGATGTTCAACTTTGTGCCCAACGCCATACAGTTGCGCGGTGAGAGTTTCCTGTGGATCAACGACCTCTCGACCTACGACCCCATCATAGAATGGGGCAAGGATCTCTGGCTCATCGGCGACCATTTGTCGCTCACGTGTGTCCTCTTCTGTGTCTCCAACTTGCTCTATACGCTGATGACGATGCGTCAGCAGCGCGACCAGATGGTGGGAGATCAGGCCAACCAGATGAAGGTGATGCAGTGGATGATGTTCCTCATGCCCGTGATGTTCTTCTTCATGTTCAACAACTATTCCTCCGGTCTGAACTTCTACTACTTCATCTCACTGTTCTTCAGTGCCGCCATCATGTTCACCCTGCGGAAGACCACCAACGATGAGAAGCTCCTCTCCATCCTCGAGGCAAGATATAAGGAAAACAAGAACAAGCCCAAGAAGACCACGGGTCTGGCAGCACGTCTGGAGGCAATGCAAAAGCAGCAGCAGGAGATGCAGCGCCGCCGTGAAGAGCTGGAACGTAAAAAGAAAGGACTAAAACCATGAACAAATCAATGATTGTGGCAGCTGCCCTCGCCTTGGCATGCAGCTGTCCCTCAACAGCCCAAGAGAAAGTGAATATCGGTAAGAGCGACATCAGCCTGAAGAGCGACCTGCTCACGCCCGAGGGACTATGGGCGATGGGGCGCATCGCCAGTTACGCACCCTCGCCCGACGGCAGCCAGATTGTCTATCAGGTAGGCTATTATAGTGTGAAAGAGAACAAGAGCCATCATGTGCTCTGCATCATCAACAGCGACGGCAGCGGTCAGCGCCAGCTGACGTCTGACGCCGAGAATGAGACCGACCCCGCCTGGATTGGCACACGCATCGCCTACATCCGCGGTGGTGAGATCTGGTCGATGAATGCCGACGGCACCGAGCGGCGCCAACTGAGCAAGAGCGACGGCAGTGTGGAGGGATTCAAGTTCTCGCCCGACTGCCGACAGGTCATCATCCTCAAGTCCATCCCCTTCCATGAGATCATCCAGGAGAATCCCGAGGATCTGCCCAAGGCGACGGGACGCAGGGTCACCGATTTGATGTACCGCCACTGGGACCACTATGTGGAGAGCATCCAGCATCCCTTCGTAGCCCATGTGGATCCATCGCTGTCCGGCATCGCCACCGACGGTTGGGTGGACATTCTCGAGGGTGAGCCCTACGAATGTCCGATGGAACCATTCGGCGGCATAGAGCAGCTCGACTGGAGTCCCGACTCAAAGACCATCGCCTATACCTGTCGCAAGAAAACCGGCCTGGCCTACTCCATCTCCACCGACTCAGACATCTTTTTATATAATGTGGAGCAGCAGGCAACACGCAACCTCTGCAAGCCCGAGGGCTATCAAGAGCCAGCCATCGAGGCAACGAAGACCATGCGCGGCCAACCTGTGAACGCCCCCTCAAACCTTGAGAACAATCCCGGCTACGACCAGAATCCCCAATTCTCTCCCGACGGCCGCTACGTGGCATGGCAGAGCATGGCCCGCAATGGCTATGAGGCCGACCGCAACCGTCTGTGTGTCTATGAGTTGTCGACAGGTGTCAAACGCTATATGACAGAGGATTTCGACTCAGACGTCGATGGTTTCTGCTGGAGCGACAGCAAGGATGCCATGATCTACTTCACAGGAGTATGGCATGGCACCTTCAACCTCTATGCCATCAACAAGAAAGGCGAGCTAAAGCAGCTCACCGACTATCAGGCCGACTTTGGCTCCCTGCAGATGTTAGGCGACGGCAAGCGCATCATCGCCGAGCGTCACGACTATATGTCACCCGCCGACCTCTATATCGTCACCCCCAACAGCAAGGCTCCCGCCAAGACAGCCATCCGCCAGCTGACCACCGAGAACAAACACATCCTGGACCAACTGGCAAAAGGCAGCGTGGAGAAACGCTGGGTGAAGACCACCGACGGCAAGGACATGCTCTACTGGGTGATCCTGCCCCCACATTTCGACGCCACAAAGAAATACCCTACCCTGCTTTTCTGCGAGGGAGGTCCACAAAGCCCAGTGTCGCAGTTCTGGAGCTATCGCTGGAATTTCATGATCATGGCCTCTCATGGCTATGTGATAGTAGCCCCCAACCGCCATGGTCTTCCCGGTTTCGGTTCAGAATGGTGTGAGGAGATCAGCGGCGACTGGACCGGCCAATGTATGGAAGACTACTTAGTGGCCATCGACGATGCCGCCAACAATCTGCCCTACGTAGACCGCGACCGTCTGGGTGCCGTGGGAGCCTCGTTCGGAGGTTTCAGCGTCTATTATCTGGCCGGCCATCATGACAAGCGTTTCAAGTGTTTCATTGCCCACGACGGCGCCTTCAACCTTGAGGCCATGTACACGGAGACAGAGGAGAACTGGTTCAGCAACTGGGAGTATGACGATGCCTACTGGAACAAAGACCAGACAGCCAATGCCCGCAAGACCTACGCCAACTCCCCCCACCGCTTTGTCGACAAATGGGACACCCCCATCCTGTGCATCCACGGTGAGAAAGACTATCGCATCAACGCCACGCAGGGCATGAGTGCCTTCAATGCCGCCCGCATGAAAGGCATCGAGGCCGAGCTGCTTATCTTCCCCGATGAGAACCACTGGGTGCTGAAGCCCCAGAATGGCATCCTCTGGCAGCGCACCTTCTTCAACTGGCTCGACCGTTGGCTGAAATAGAGGGAAGGTGAAAGATTACTCTTGTCAACCACAGCCACATGAAAATTATAGTAACAATAGCATCCATAGAATAAAATCATTTAAAATCAACAGACAATGACCACCACGATTCAAAAAACACTTCGCGACTCTGCCGCCATGCGCTGGACAGCGCTATTGCTCCTGGCACTCGCCATGTTCTGTTCATATATCTTCATGGATATACTGTCGCCCATCAAAGACTTGATGGAATCAACCCGCGGATGGGATTCCAGTGCTTTTGGTACCATGCAAGGTTCTGAGGTGTTCCTCAACGTATTTGTATTCTTCTTGATATTTGCCGGTATCATTCTCGACAAGATGGGTGTACGCTTCACCGCAGTCCTTTCCGGAGCCGTGATGCTCATCGGTGCCGTGATCAAATGGTATGCCGTGAGCGAATCATTTATGGGCAGTGGACTGGAGACATGGTTCACCAACAACCTGAACTACATTCCCGGATTTGACGAATTGGGAGTCTCGCCTTTCTATGAAGGCATGCCCGCCTCCGCGAAGTTCGCCGCCTGTGGTTTCATGATATTCGGTTGTGGTTGTGAGATGGCCGGTATCACCGTCAGCCGCGGAATCGTGAAATGGTTCAAGGGCCGTGAGATGGCACTTGCCATGGGTTCAGAGATGGCCTTGGCCCGTCTTGGTGTCGCCACCTGTATGATATTCTCACCATTCTTCGCCAAATTGGGGGGGCAGGTGAGTGTGTCCCGCTCAGTGGCATTCGGTGTGGTGCTGATGTGTATCGCCTTGATCATGTTCATTGTCTACTTCTTCATGGACAAGAAGCTTGACGCTCAGACAGGTGAGGCAGAGGAGAAAGACGACCCCTTCAAGATCAGCGACATTGGCAAGATTCTCTCCGACAGTGGTTTCTGGCTTGTGGCATTGCTTTGTGTGCTGTATTATTCAGCCATCTTCCCCTTCCAGAAGTATGCAGTCAACATGCTTCAGTGCAACCTGACGCTGGTAGAGCCTGCAAAGGACTCCTTCTGGGCCAGTCAGTCTGTTACCATCGTGCAGTATATCATCATGCTCGTGGTGGCGGTAGCTGGTTTCGCCTCTAATTTCCAGAAGAAAGTCAACCTGAAATATGGGCTGTTGGGGCTCTCCATCATCGCCCTCATCACCTACTGCTACATGGGCTACATGCGGCAGTCGGCCGAGAGTGTCTTTGCCGTGTTCCCACTGCTTGCCGTGCTGATTACTCCCATTCTGGGCAATTATGTTGACCACAAGGGCAAAGCAGCCTCGATGCTTGTTCTCGGCTCGCTGCTGCTCATTGCCTGCCACTTGACATTTGCCTTCATATTGCCGGCCTTTAAGGGTAATGCCGTTGGCGGTATCATCATCGCCTACATCACCATTCTGGTATTAGGCTCCTCCTTCTCACTGGTACCCGCCTCTCTGTGGCCGAGCGTGCCCAAGCTGGTGGATTCCAAAGTCATTGGCTCGGCATACGCGCTGATTTTCTGGATACAGAATATCGGTCTGTGGCTTTTCCCACTTCTCATCGGCAAGGTGCTCGACAAGACGAATCCAGGCGTTAACGATCCGACAGACTACGACTACACCTGGCCGCTCATCATGCTTGCCTGCCTTGGTGTGGCAGCCCTTGTCCTGGGGTTAGCCCTGAAGGTAGTTGACAAGAAGAAACATCTGGGATTGGAAGAGCCAAATATCAAGGAATAAATTTTCAGTTTCTGAAATTTTCGGAATAATCGGATTACTCCGAGCATTCCGATTACTCCGATTATTCCGATTACTCCGATTATTCAGAATATTCCGAAATTCTAAGTAGATATCCATGCGAAAGTCCCTCAACACCCCCACACGCCGTTGGACCGTGCTCATCATCGCCTCCACGGTGATGATGATGGGCTATGTGTTCTGGGACATCGTCTCTCCGCTGTCGACCACGCTCAAGGCCTCCCCCACCGAGGGAGGCATGGGGTGGACGGCAGCGGAGTATGGTTTTTATGCCGGCAGCTACAGCATTTTCAATATTTTCCTGCTGATGCTGTTTTTCGGCGGCATCATCCTCGACAAGTGTGGCATCCGCTTTACGGGCTTGCTTGCCACGGGTATGATGCTTGGCGGCGCGGCGGTCAACTACCTTGCCGTGACCCTCATCCCCTGCGACCATTACGTAGACCTCAGTTTCACGCTGTTTGGCCTGATACCCTCCCACATGAAGGTGCAGGTGATGGTAGCCGCAGTCGGTTTTGGACTGTTTGGCGTGGGATGCGACATCACGGGCATCACCATCTCGAAGATTGTCACGAAATGGTTTACAGGCCGTGAGCTGGCCACCGCCATGGGCATTCAGGTGGCGATGGCTCGTCTTGGCACCGCCAGTGCCATCAGCATGAGTCCTGTCATCGCCAATGCCTTTGATCTGTCAGCTCCCATCCTTGCAGGTACCGCCCTGCTGTTGATGGGATTCGTGCTGTTCATCATCTATGTGGTGATGGACAAACGCTTCGACCGGGAAGAGCGCACACCGGGGAAAAAATCGGAAGGATTGGAGAAATCGGAGCATTCGGAGTACTCAGATTACTCAGAGCATTCGGAGTATTCGGAGTATTCGGAGTACTCAGATTACTCGGAGTATTCGGAGTACTCAGATTACTCGGAGCTTTCGGAGAAATCAGAGCATTCAGAGCATTCAGAGCATTCGGGGGAATCCAATCATTCAGCTGTCAGGGATGAAGACAATTTTACGATGCGGGATTTCCTCACCATGCTCCGCAATCCCGGTTTTTGGCTCATAGCCCTGCTGTGTGTGGCATTTTATTCCAGTCTGCGCCCCTTCTTGAAATTTGCCACCGACGTGCTTGTCAACAAATACGGCATGGAGAAAGAGACAGCCGGTTGGGTGGTCTCCATTCTCCCCTATGGCACCATTGTGCTCACCCCCCTGTTTGGTATCCTTTACGACCGTGTGGGTCGCGGCTCACTGCTCATGCTGACAGGCTGTGTGATAGTCACGGTCTGCCATGTGTGCCTCGCCCTGCCGATTATCGAACACACCTGTGTGGCCAGTGTGGTGATGGTGCTCTATGGTGTGGCCTTCTCCTTAGTGCCCAGTGCGATGTGGCCGAGTGTGCCGAAGATTGTGCCATTGAAACAGTTGGGCACGGCCTATAGCATCATTTACTATGTTCAGAATATCGGTCTGATGCTTGTGCCAATGCTTGTGGGCAACATCATCTGCCAACATACCGACGCAGCCGGTCACGTGGACTACACCCTTCCTATGATGGTATTTGCGCTCTTTGGCGCCGCCTCCATCCTGTTGGCGCTTCTGCTCATGATTTCCGACAGTCGTCACCATTATGGTCTTTGGGAGAGGAACATCAAGAAGAGTTAGCGTCCGCTATCAGAAAAATCAAGAAAAGACGACGTGTGCTGTCAGGAAAAGTCATTTGCCGATAGCAGAAAAGACGGGTGTTATTCAATTTTTTAAGTAAAATTTGCAGATGTCGTGACTATTTACGATATTTGCATGATATTTTGTATGGAATAGCCCCATCAACTTATGAAAAGCCCCGGACATCTGATTGTCAGAGACGCCAGAAGATCCGTGGCCGTCAATCTTAAATCTCAAATCTTAAAACTATAGACTATGTTCAAAAGTCATCCAAAAGGACTGATTCCCGCCGCCTTGAGCAACATGGGCGAGCGATTTGGCTATTACATCATGAACGCAGTGCTGCTGCTGTTCCTCTGTTCGAAATTTGGCCTTAGTGACGGAACGAGTGGAGTCATCTACTCAGTTTTTTATGCCGGCATCTACGTGCTGAGCTTAGTAGGCGGTATCATTGCCGACCGCACCCAAAACTACAAGGGCACCATCCGCACAGGTTTGATCATCATGGCATTAGGCTATGTGCTCATGGCGATCCCCATCATGGCGACGAAAGACAACTCCACCTGGCTGTTGGCATTCACCTGTTTTGCCCTGTTCCTGATCGCCTTCGGCAATGGTTTGTTTAAGGGCAACCTGCAAGCCATCGTAGGACAGATGTACGACAATTTTGAGGCAGAGGCCTCCAAGAAAGGTCCCGACGCACTGGCCGCCGTACAGGGAAAGCGTGACAGCGGATTCCAGATTTTCTATGTTTTCATCAACATTGGTGGCCTGGTGGCGCCCTTTATCGCCCCCTATCTTCGTCAGTGGTGGCTTGGAGAGAACGGTCTGACCTATAATGCCGAGCTTCCCGCCCTCTGCCATCAATTTATCGATGGTGCCGGTGCGATGACGGCAGAGGCAATGAACAACCTCAACCAACTTGCCAGTCAGGTGAGCAATGGTGCAGCCATCACCAACATGGGTGAATTCTGCAACAACTACCTGAACGTCTTCAACACAGGCGTCCATTACTCATTTATCGCCTCTGTCTGCGCCATGTTGATCTCGCTTGCCATTTTCATGTACTATCAGAAGATATTCCCCACTCCAGCCAAGAAAGAAGCCGTGGCCTCTGTAGGCTATACCGCTGAGGAGAAAGCATCGATGGCGAAGGAAATCAAGCAGCGTATGTACGCATTGTTTGCCGTATTGGGCATTGCCATCTTCTTCTGGTTCTCCTTCCACCAGAATGGCCAGTCTTTGTCAGTGTTCGCCCGCGACTTTGTGAAGACCGACTCCATCGCCCCGGAGATCTGGCAAGCAGTGAATCCATTCTTCGTGATTGTGCTCACGCCGATTATCATGGCAGTCTTTGCGGCCTTGAGCCGTCGGGGCAAGGAGATTTCCACGCCACGCAAGATTGCCTACGGTATGGGCATAGCCGGTTTGGCATACCTCTTCCTGGTGCTCTATTCCCTGGTGTCGGGTTATCCCTCCGGTGAGGAGTTCAAGGCGATGGACGTGACAGCCAAGGAAGGCATGAAAGCCGGTCCATGGGTGCTCATCGTCACCTACTTCTTCCTCACCGTAGCCGAATTGTTCATCTCGCCATTAGGTCTTTCCTTTGTCTCAAAGGTAGCCCCGAAACACCTTCAGGGTCTCTGTCAAGGTCTGTGGCTCGGCGCCACCGCCGTTGGCAACCTGCTCATCTGGTTGGGTCCGGTGATGTACAACGCATGGCCACTCTGGATGTGCTGGGCAGTCTTCCTTGCCGTCTGCCTCATCTCCATGGGTGTGATGTTTGGCATGGTGAAATGGCTTGAGCGTGTAACCGAATAACACATTCTGCGATGTTTGAAGGACAACCGAAAGGACTTTACGCGCTGGCCTTGGCGAATACTGGCGAGCGATTCGGGTATTACACCATGATCGCCGTATTTGCGTTGTTTCTCCGCGCCAACTACGGACTGTCAGCCGGTGTGGCAGGCACTATTTACAGTTCGTTCTTGATGTTAGTGTATTTTCTCCCGCTCTTTGGCGGCATCTTGGCCGACAAATTCGGGTATGGGAAGATGGTGACCATCGGCATAGCCATCATGTTTGTTGGCTATCTGCTGCTCTCCATTCCACTTGGCGGCGACACGTTTGCCCTGGTGTTCATGCTCGCCGCACTTTTGTTGATAGGCTTCGGCACAGGACTCTTCAAAGGGAATCTGCAAGTGATGGTGGGAAATCTCTACGACGACCCACGCTACAGCGACAAGCGCGACGCCGGTTTCTCCATTTTCTATATGGCCATCAACATTGGAGCACTCTTTGCTCCCACCGCGGCCATCAAGATCAAAGACCATGCCGAAAAGGTCTGGGGATTTTCCGGCAACGACGCCTATCATTTCTCCTTTGCCGTGGCATGTGCGTCGCTGATACTATCAATCGCCATCTATTATCTTTTCCGCTCCACCTTCCGCCATGCCGAGGGTGCGAAGAAGGATGCCGCCAACGCCGCAGACGAGAAACCTGTGGAAGAGTTGTCGAAAGAAGACACCCGTCAGCGCATTATCGCGCTATGTATGGTGTTTGCCGTTGTCATATTCTTCTGGATGGCCTTCCATCAGAATGGTCTTTCGCTCACATATTTTGCCGATGAATTTACGGCACACAGTTCGTCGGGAGTTCAGAGTATGGCTTTCGATGTCTGGAACCTCGCTCTCATCATTATCGTGGTCTATGGGCTTTTCTCTGTCTTCCAAGGCAAGGCAGGCAAAGAGCGCTCCATCGCAGCATTGGCAGTCATCGCTGCCGCAGCAATACTCATCTGGAGATATACGAGGACAGAGGGTGCCATCAGCTTTGAAGCCCCCATCTTCCAGCAGTTCAATCCTTTCTATGTGGTAGCCCTCACTCCAGTATCAATGGCGATATTCGGTGCCTTGGCCAGGCGAGGCAAAGAGCCTTCCGCTCCCCGTAAGATTGCCTACGGCATGTTGGTGGCAGCCGTCGCCTTCTGCCTGATGGCGGTATGCTCCATCGGTTTGCCGATGCCAGAGACAGAGGTTGTGAATGGTGAGCCCATGGCCAAGCATGTGGCTGATGTGACCCCCAACCTGCTCATCTCCACCTATCTGATACTGACCTTTGCCGAGTTGCTGCTGTCGCCGATGGGCATCTCGTTTGTGTCAAAGGTAGCGCCTCCCAAATACAAGGGTATGATGATGGGTGGCTGGTTTGTGGCCACAGCCATCGGCAATCTGCTTGTGATGGTGGGTGGACTGCTCTGGGGCGGTCTGCCGCTATGGGCAGTATGGTCGGTGTTTGTGGGTCTCTGCGTACTCTCCGCCATCTTCATGTTCGCCATGATGAAAAGATTAGAGAAAGTCTGTTAGAAAGCTACAGGGCTTTGGCCTTGAGAGATAATGCACAAAGGGTGGATGTCAGCATCCACCCTTTGTTTTTGTGCATTCAATGATGAGATGTGGGGCAATCAATGGCAAACGCAGTCCACTTATGATCGCTGTATCTCAGACGACTGCAAGTCTTGCCAAATGTTATAATGGTGAGGCCAGAAAAATCATATATCCTCAGGTATCATGCATGATCGATTAAATGAATTTAGGGTTATGTGGGTTCTTGTCTTATATGATTTGCCTACAGAAACGAAAAAAGAACGGAAAGAGGCTGCAAAATTTAGGAAGAACATCATGAAAGATGGTTTCACCATGTTTCAGTTTTCCATTTATGTCCGGCATTGTGCCAGCATGGATAATGCAAAAGTGCATATCAAACGAGTAAAATCCATCCTCCCACCGACAGGAAATGTAGGTATCATGTGCATTACCGACAAACAATTTGCTGATATAGAAATCTTCCTATGCAAAAAAGAGGTGAAGCCAAATGCTCCATATCAACAACTTGAACTCTTTTAATTATTAGAAATCAGGATTTCACCATTACGAGTGAAATCCTGATTCAGACATCGTCATTTTTTCTTTTCTTAACACCTACGTAAAACCTTAACATATAGGTTATTACGAACATCGTGATGTCTATGACCTTACAAAGGTACGAAAAATTTAGCTAATCACAACGCCCCGTCAAATTTGACTCCTCAACACTTGGATGTCTATGACCTTACAAAGGTACGAAAAATTTAGCTAATCACAACCGTTGTGCCCGGATCTGTTTTTTGTTGTCGATGTCTATGACCTTACAAAGGTACGAAAAATTTAGCTAATCACAACGCATTCTCATCACCCTCTTCTCCCCGTCGGGATGTCTATGACCTTACAAAGGTACGAAAAATTTAGCTAATCACAACTCTTTGCCGTCAATCGTCAATCGTATGTTAAATTTTACGTCCTTTGACATTTTTAACGCTAAATTACTTACTTATTCCGAAATAAATTCGTATGTTTGCAGCGTGAAAAGGATTATAAACATATTGGCTACCGTGTCGTTACTGACTTTCGTAGTGTCCTTTGCCACTTTCGTAATAAGTGCTTTTACAGGATTCTACGGTAATTTGGTATGGTCCGGCTTAACCGCCTTTGTAGCCTTTTCCGTTATGCTTGTCGTGGCCGGCTCTCCTGACAATGCTACCTATCTTCGGAACCGCCGCCGTTAATTCTCCCAACCAACTTTTCAAATCTCGCCTTGCTTTCCTCTGCCGATAGCGGCTTTGATGCTTTCCGCCCTTTTCCACGCCGCGGCTTGGGCTTATCCCACGGCAGCGGCAACAGTTGTTGTGCCGTAACTTTCCGTTTAACGTGCGGCTGTATTGCACAGGTTGCAAGCAACCGCATACGTTCCCATTCGTCTTTGTAATCGGCTTCGCGCTGGTCGTGGTACGCCTTGCAAATGCTCTCGAATTCTTCTGGCGTGCAACCGCAAAAATCGTCAAACGACAAACGTACGCAGCCCAACGCAAAGCCCATTAAATCATTTATCCCTAAGTTTTTTTTCTTGGGGCGTATCGCTGTTTTCTGCTTCGGCTTGTGATTCCTTGATAGATGCGATGTCTATGACCTTACAAAGGTACGAAAAATTTAGCTAATCACAACAACTTGATGCAACCAGTTACTTCGTCGATCGATGTCTATGACCTTACAAAGGTACGAAAAATTTAGCTAATCACAACGCAAGTGTAGAATTCTTTATCCCGATAGGTTTATAAATCCAATTTTTTGTCTAACTTTGCAAAAAAATAGGAAACCTGCTAAAACCACGACAATATGAAAAAAAGCCTGTTTTTACTGATGTGGGCACTGCTACCCTTCTGTGCCTCTGCCTATAACCTGCGCCACGTGAGTGTGCATGACCCCAGTGTGGTGTACGATCCATCGTCGAAGACCTATTACATCTTTGGCTCACATCGTGCCGCCGCCAAATCTAAGGATATGTCGAGCTGGAATACGTTCACTCCAGCCTGGAAGACGACCAGCAGTATCAATGCCTCCAACAATGACGCCTTCAAGGTGAACCAGACGAAGTCTATCACCATCGGCGGACAACCAGTGACATTCGGCAATTTCGACGCCCTTGCCTGGTCGTCGGCATACGCCAACGGCTACAACATCGACGGCAACATGTGGGCTCCCGACGTCATCTACAACACAGCGATGCAAAAATGGTGTATGTACTTGAGCATCAACGGTCCGAAATGGAACTCCAGCATCATCCTGCTCACCGCCGACAAGATTGACGGTCCCTATATGTATCAGGGTCCCGTGATCTTCTCAGGCTTCAACGTCAGTTCTATTGAGGGTGTGAGCTATAAGAAGACCGACCTGGAGCTGGCCATTGGCACGCAGTCCTCCCTACCCGCCCGCTACAATATGGGAGACAGTTGGGGCAGCCGCTGGCCACACTGCATCGACCCCTGCGTCTTCTACGACGAACAAGGGAAATTGTGGATGTCGTACGGCTCATGGAGCGGTGGCATCTGGATCATCGAGCTTGATGAGAACACCGGACTTCGTGACTACGACACGACCTACTCCATCGCCGGCAGTGGCAACGGTGTGACGAGCGACCCCTACTTCGGAAAGAAAATCGGCGGCGGCTACTATGTCTCCGGCGAGG
>FLNZ01004454.1_pt1 | contig 18775 bp, 14 predicted proteins | sample 1140391 | NCBI WGS metagenome assembly FLNZ01 (sample SAMEA3878171, study PRJEB12797) | bioreactor metagenome | biome: Moose rumen | place: Sweden | collected 2011-10
AGATGCACTAATCTCACTCAACCAGGCAAGAGAGATGACCAACAACATATACTCCATCACCTATACTCTGCCAGAGACAAAAGAAGAACGCACCACCGTGCTGAAGATGTCAAGCGAACAGCAACTACTTGTCGAAATCGCCCAAAAGTGATTTGTGGGGCTCATTGCGGAAAACAGGAAAAAAGAAAAATGAGATATAGACTATTATTTATAATATGTGCAATGATGGCCGTCCTGGCTCGGGCGGGGAATGTGGTGAGCATATCCTCGGGACAGGGGCATCCTGGTGAGGAGGTGACCATAGAGGTGAGCCTCGCCAACGATGACGCTGTATCGGCCGCCGAGATTGTCATCCCACTAGGAGGTGGCATCACACTGGTCAATGGCTCGGCCACACTCAGTGACCGTTCCAACGGTCATGAGATTTCGGCTGCGATGGCTGGCACTGACCTGCGCATCTACATCTACAGCATGTCGCTCACAACGCTCAATGGAAATTCTGGTGTGTTGTGCTCTTTCAGCTTGAAGATGGGTGATGTGCCGGGCACCTATAATCTGACTCCATCGGTAGTGCTAAGTGACGCTGCCGGTCAGCAGGTGGCAAGTTCCACACAAGGAGGCCAGGTAACATTGCTTGCTCCCGACCTGGAGTTGGTTACCACCAGCGTGGACTTCGGGCGAGTACCCATCCGTGGCACCTACACTAAAAACGTGCAAGTGCGCAACATTGGCAATGAGCCTTGCACTATAAGCGAAGTGCTCTTCGACAATACCGACTTCTCGGTTGATAATCTACCGATTATCGTTCAGCCAGGAAGCACACAGAATGTTACTGTCACCTATAGGCCAGTTGATCGCGATCCTGGAATCACCACATGGATGACAATCATCTCTGATGCCACGAGTGGCAAGAAGAAACTCTATGTTAATGCCATCCCTTACTCGGTGAATGAGCTGCGCGTGCAGCGAGCCGAAGGAATAGCCAATACTGAGGCTGAGGTGTCGATAAAGGTCAACAATATGGAGCCACTTGTGGGCATGCAATGCTCATTTATTCTGCCACAGCAACTTGAATATGTTGATGGCAGTGTGGCGGCGGCCGAGCGAGCCAGTGGCAGCACAGCTTTCGCCAGCCTTGACGGACGTAAACTCACGCTCTACCTCTATTCTCCAAGCAACACTGCCTGGACTGGTGATGATGGCGTGGCACTCACCTTCAAGGTGCTGCTCAACGGCACCAGTGGCAGCTACCGCTTGAACCCCACCGATGTGGTGTTGAGCAATATCACTCAAGAGAACATGACCTCGGCAACCTATGGTGAGTATGTGGTGATTAGTGCACCAAAATTCAGCGGCGCGACAACCCTCGACTTGGGTGTAACACCTGCAATCGAGGTTGCACAAGCCACCTACACCATGAGCAACACTGGGCAGACTCCGCTCACGATTGATAAGGTGATTTTCCTTGCCGACGGATATGAGGTGGTAGAGCAATTCCCCATAGTAATAGCTAACGGGCAGAGCAGCAGCATAACTGTGCGCTACACACTCGAGGTTGAAGGGGCATTTACCACAACAATGAACATATATACCGATGACCCCACGCAGCGCATGGTGCCTGTGAGGGTTAGCGGCGAGAAATTTGCCCCTAACACTCTTGTCATAGAGGGAGAAAAGGTGAATGGTGGCTACGACCTTCTTTTCTCGATGAACAACTGGACGAGCGACCTGACTGCTGTTCAGATGGACGTCCATTGGCCAGCAGACATGACCTATTCATCAGTGACTAAGAGTGCCCGTTTGTCGGGGCACGAGGTGATGGTTATCCCTCTGGGAGACGACACATGGCGCATATTGGTCTATTCAATGAGTAACAACACGATTAGTGGTACTGAGGGTGAACTGTTCACAATGCATTTCACATGCAGCACTCCTGCCGACTACATTGGCACAATAGTCACTGTCGATGGCATCACTCTAAGCGACACACGCAGCGTAGATAAGTATTCAGGCGAAGACCTGACCTATGAGATTCCATTCCTCCTAGGTGATGTGAACGCCGACGGAAGCGTTGACATTGCAGATGTCAACACTATGATAGATTATATTCATGGTTATTATGTTCCTGTCTTTATCCACAAAGCTGCCGACACAAATTTTGACGATGAGTATGACATCGCTGACGTCAATGGTATAATTGACATAATTCATGGTAATAAATAAGATAGACATTATGATAAGAAAATTTATTTTGACAATTGGTGTAATGCTCTCCGCATTTCTTTTTGCGAATGCCGAAGAAACAACGGACTATTTTTATATAGATGATTTCACAATCGCACCTGGCGAGACAAAGTCAATAGGATTAAATCTATTTAATGAAGAGTCTTACATCGGTCTTCAACTAGACATTTATCTTCCAGAAGGATTATCAATTGTATATAACGAAGAAGCAGATGAATATCTTGTTGACGGCGACCGTATTCCCAAGAAATGGGCTTGGGATATCAGTTTTCACGAAGATGAAAATGGTGCGTTTTGCCGTGTCACAGCTTATTCAACTGATGGCAGGAGGGTGATAGAGCCATTTGATCCTGAAGAAAGCGCCATGCTTTTCGAGATGCTGGTGAAAGCTGATGAGAATATGCTAGAAGATGGATACATTTTCTGCAAGGCCGGAAAATTATCGCGTAAGGTGGATGGTGCTAACGTACCATTCAAGACCCCCGATACCGAGTGTCAGGTGAGTGTGTGCCGCACGGCGTCGCTTGCCGACGTTGTTGCTGGAGGCATTGAGGCGAAGTATATGATTTCTGACAAACTGCTAGTGGTCGCTGCTGCAGCCGACCGAGGCATCTTGTTCTGCAAGGATGATAACGCCTCTGCCAGCAAGACCAGCAAGAATGAAGGTCAAGTGGATTATATGCGTGATGTTGTTAATGAGCAAAAAACTGAGTGGGACCAGAGCAACTGGGTCGCTCTCCAGTTCTCAAATCCTAATGAGGAGAATGGTATATCCAAGATGCTTAGTGATGCCGTAGGCAGTTACATCAAGGCAAATACCGTAATGGGCGTTTTAAGTGATATCAACAACTACACCATCACTATGTCGAGCGATGAGTTGCAGCTCGAAGATGAGGCACCTGAGAATGCTTACCCGAAGAACGTTTACTGTATTGCCAACTTTGAGCCAAGCAACTTGAACATCAACGGTGGACAAGGTGCGGCTGGGAATTATCATGGTCAGGACGCATATTATTTCTTCATGAATCCCAAAGTAATGGAGGTTTGTGAGATTACCTATGCCGAATGGGATGGCGAGAAATTTGTTGTTCCCACAAATCCAGCTAGAATTACTGGTCACGTCAATGTTGATTGGGGTTACAATGAGGGTGGCGTTCAGTCGCCAAAAGAAAACAGCAACGGTTATAGATTCGATGCGGTCGTTCGGCGTACAGAAGGCAGCAGTTACCTTAGGGATGATTCCACCGATCCAATAATTGTCTATCCTCTCAACTTCACCTCTGATGGCAGTGAACTTCCTACAGCTATCAACGATGTATTTGCTGGCAACGGAATTGTTAAGAGTGTTAAGTACTTCAACGTGGCTGGTATTGAGAGCGGCACCCCATTCCAAGGTGTTAATATCGTAGTAACCGAGTACACTGACGGCACTCGCATTACAACCAAGATGCTTCATGAGTGATTAAATAGATACTTCAAGTAATTATCGTTGCACTTACATTAAATCAAGTGCCGTGATGGTACATCTCCCGTCACGGCATTTTTTGTCATCTTTTTTACTAGTGTTTGGTAAATATAAGATAACGAACCCGTGTTGCAAAAAATCACATAATTACCACATTTCAGGCTAAAAAAATCACATAATTCCCACTTTTTTGCACCAGATTTAAAAAGTAGACCTATTTCAGCTAGCAACTTGTGAGAAAACTACATGCGCAGCCCATTGTGCATTTTGCATTATGAACCTTTAGCTCGATGGAGTGAGCAGCATGAGTCGTGCGAAGCACGGTGTGCAATGAGCGAACTCCATCAATTGTGCATTGAGCATTAATCCACCTCGCGCTTTGTCTCTTGCTTGAAGCGGCGGCGGGAGTATTGCTTCTTTGACTTGTGCACACGGTGGGTGGCGACCCACTGTCCTCCGCCGTTGCGCTCCATCTGCTCATTGCGCGATATCATCTTGATGATCTTATCCATCGCGTTGCTCTTGGTAATCTTTGACTTTTTCATTTTTTAGTAAACAAGCTGACAAATAAACGAGTAAACAAGACAATAGTAATATTAGCACCATTAGAGCAAAAATCATGCCAAGCCTTTTATAGCAAAGCCTCGTGGGTGAAGGTGGCGGTGTCGAGCATGTAGGCGCAGCGGGTGTCGAGCATCTTGATGGTGGGGGTGGTGAGAGGATAGCCGCTGACGTAGTTTCCTATCTCGTCTTTCACAACCTGCAGCGTGTGGCCAAACACCTGCTTCACCGTGGGGCAGTCGTCGAAGTGCAGCCCATTGAGATCACCGACCAATTCTCTGACATCGGCCCAGACGCAGGAACCCGCCTGGTCCCTTCCGCCACGGTAGTGCGACACCATGAAGAGTTGCCGCATTCCATCCTCGGCAGTCAACAACCCGTTGAGCAACGCCACGAGCTCGCTCAGGCTGGCAGGCTCGGCATCTATGCTCTTGAGCCATTGTGACGCACATCCCGCATGTGTAAACAAGATGTCGTCCTCAACGTGCGCCAGCTTAAACAGCTCACGGCAAGCCTCAAACATATCGGCTATCGTATCGTGCCACGCGCGCGACATGCGGCAATGGTATCTAGCCAGCGCCAAGTATCGATTGCTAAAATAAGGCAGGTCGTGATTGCCAAGCAGCATCACCACCTTCTCGCGATAGTCATTAACAAAAGACAATATATCCTTGAAATTCTCAATGGCTTCTAGAGGAGTAATTCCCTCAAAACCGTAGGGATCAAAATAGTCGCCAATAAACACTACCTTGTCGCACTCGTCGATGCGCTCGCGTGCACTCTCCCAAAACCTGCGCCCATGAATGTCGGGCAAAACAATAATCTTCATAACGCCTATTAACTTTATTGCAAAGTTACTAAAAATTTTTGAAAGAAGCAAGTGATGGTGCCTAGAACTGAAAAAATACACATTATACATAATAAACCGCCTATGCGATACGTTTAGTTTTATAAGGCAAATTATGCCCTGATGTGAACAAAAAAAACACAAAAATATGAAGAAAATATTGCTCTCATTAGCGTTAATAATTAGTGCTACAGCAAGTTGGGCACTTGAAGTGGAATGCACTCCAGGCAACCTCGCCAACCTGATTGACGATACCAGCATCACGTCGCTCACGGTGACGGGACAGATTGACGCACGCGACTTTAAGTTCATCTATACCGATCTTGATGCACTCACCACAATCGACCTGTCGGGTGCCACTATCGTTAGTTACAGCAATCACACCAAGCCGCTGTTTAACAACGAAGTGGATTATCCTGAGAACTGCATCCCAGCGATGGCATTCTTTGGCAAGAAAATCACGCAAATCACCCTCCCTGCTGGCACCCGCGCCATTGGCATGGCAGCTTTCGCCGGCTGCGACAAGTTGGTAAACTTCACCTTCCCCGAAGGGTTGGACTCTATTGCTGCCTACGCATTCTCGGGCTCTAATCTCAACAAGATTATTCTTCCCGAGAGCATCAAGTCGCTGGGCAAAGGCGCATTCTACAACATGACTAATCTCGCTCGCGTCACCATTACCCCCTCGAGCGAGATGACAATTCCCGAGAGTGCTTTTGACTTAGACAAGAAAGTGACAAGCATGACACTAGGTCCCAACGTCACCGCCATTGGCGACAAGGCGTTTAAAGGCACCACACGCTTGACACAGATCACATTCTCGGGAGAGAACAACATTAGTCACATTGGCAAAGAGGCGTTCCTAGCCTCTGGAGTGACCGACTTCAACTTTGAGCAGACTCCCACACTCAACAATATCGACGACTGGGCTTTCGCACAGTCGAAGCAGGTGAGCGCCACAATTCCCGCAAGCACTATGCGTGTGGGCAAAGGAGCGTTCTTTTACGCTACCGACCTCACCAGCTACATCCCCAACGCTGCCAGCGACAGCATCGCCGACTTCCTGCTCGCCGGCACTGCTGTTGCCAACGATGTCACCGCCGGCACACAAGCGCAATATATAGGCCGTTATGCCTTCTATAACACTCCCATCACTGCGCTCACACTGCCCAATACCACTTCCTACATCGGTGAGCGGGCAATGGCAGGAATGATCGACCTGCAGGAACTCACCAGCGACGCCATCGAAGTGCCCGAGCTGGGCGAAGAGGTGTGGGCGGGCGTTAATCAGTCAACCATCCCGCTGAAGGTGCCTTACGACAGCTACGACGCCTACAAAGCTGCCGACCAGTGGAGCCTCTTCCTCATCTGGGCCGATGAGCCTCATGGCATATTTGGCGACGTGAACCAAGACGGATATGTTACCGCCGCCGACGTCACCGCACTTTACGACATCTTGCTGGGCAACTCCACTCAACATATGGAGACTGCCGACGTGAACGGCGACGGCGACGTCACTGCCGCCGACATCACTACAGTATATAACATCCTGCTTGGCAATGAGTATGCGCCAGGCCGCAACAAGAAGACATTTGACAGCAATGACATGCTCATCGCCGAGGGATTTGTCATTGAAGCCGGCAAGACCCACACTATGGATGTGGAAATGCGCAACAACGCACAGTTCGCGGCTATGCAGCTCGACATCATCATGCCTCAAGGATTGACTATCGACAACGTGAACTCCACCAGCCGCGCAAGCAACATGACGATGGGATTCAACGAGATAGAGCCTGGCAAGTGGAGAATTCTCTTACACAGCTCAACTACCACAAGCGGCAACAAGGGAACTCTATTCAACATTACAGTTAAGGCCGACGAGAACTTCACTGGCAACGAGACTATCACCATTGCCAATATCATCGCTGTAGAGACTACCGAGCTCGTGCATGAGATTGGCGACGTTGACGTGGAGGTAGGAACCACTACTGGTGTGACAGATATCAACATCGACAACACCGACAACGGACCAGTGAATGTTTACAACACTAACGGACAACTCATTCGTCAGAACGTGGAACGCAACGAGGCAACAACCGGACTCCCAAGCGGCATCTACATCGTGGGTGGAAAGAAGGTTATCGTCAAGTGATAAGGATTTAGTTTCTAGATGCTTTAAGAAAGTCTAGTAAATCTAGACAATCTAAAGCATCTAGAAAAAACTAAGAACCAGCGAAACGACACAACTATGTTCAAGAGGTTCTATCTTTTAGCGGTGCTCTTGGCAGCCGTGCTGCATCTGCAGGCAGCAACGGTCACTTCCACTGCGGGCAAGCTCTCGACGGTGCTCACCTACCACGACTCTCAATCGCTAACGGTGAACGGCACCCTCGACGCTCGCGACTTCTTATTCATAGCCGACGAGTTGCGCTACCTGAAAAACCTTGACCTCACTAACGCCACTATCGTTGCCTACAACAGCACCCTGAGCGACGGTCTTCTCCCAGGCGAATACCACTATGCCGCCAACACCCTGCCCTACTGTGCTTTAGCAGGATTGACGAAACTGCAAACCGTAAACCTGCCCACCAACCTCACCGCCATCGGCTATGGCGCCTTTGCGGGATGCTCTCGTCTGACCAACATCACATTCCCAGCATCGCTAAAGACCATTGGCGACGATGCTTTCAACTCATGCTTATCGCTGAAGCAAGTCACCATAGCCAACGACATCAACTACTTGGGCAGCAAAGCGTTTGCACACTGCGTGAGTCTCACCACACTCGTCTTAAACCCCAATGGCGACATAGTGATTGGCGATGAGGCGTTTGCCGACTGCAGGGCACTAAATAATGTGACTATTGGAACTACCGTCACCTCACTAGGCAACGGCACTTTCAACAACTGCATTGCGCTAAAGAAAGTCAACATATTGCCTGGCTCAAACATCGAGGACATTGGCGACATGGCATTCTACCGCTCAGGAATCGAAGAACTCGACCTGGAATACACTCCTCACCTCAAGCACCTGGGAGCTTGGGCGCTGGCAAAAACCAAACTCAAGAATTTCACCATCCCGACTCACGTCAAGAGCCTTGACGAGGGCACATTGTTCTATGCCAAGACTCTCACCAATCTTGAAGTGCCCCAAACCCTGAGTTATCTGTCCGACTACATGCTTGCCGGTTGTGATCACATCAACGGCACGCCATTCATGACGCAGAATATGAGCTACATAGGCAACTTTGCCATCTTCAACCAGTCGCAGCACCCCAAGATAACTGTGCCACAAAGGGTTTATTACATTGGCACTCACGCCATGTCGGGAATAACAGAACTGCGAGAAATCACCAGTGAGGCTCTCAAGGTGCCCGCACTTGGTGATGATGTGTGGGCGGGCATCAACCAAAGCGCTGTGAAGCTCTACGTGAAAGAGGAGAGCCTCAACGCCTACCAAGCCGCCGAGCAGTGGCAGGACTTCCTCGTTGACGTGGCGCAGCTACGCGGTGACGTCAACAGCGACGGCTTCGTAAACGTTACCGATGCGACTTGCCTGAGGCGGTACCTCATAGAAGGCATCACCGACGGCATCAACCTCAACCGTACCGATGTCGCTAGCAATGGCCGCACCGACATTGCCGACATAGTAGCCATTTACAACATTATCAATGGCGTAAGACCAGCCGATTATCCCAGCAACCTATGGTTTGAGGACTACATCGAAGCTCTTGGAGCCATAACAGACACACGCAAAGCCAATATTGAAATCTCGCTAAACAACACCATCAACTACACCGCTTTCCAGTTCGACATCACCACTCCCAGCCACATCACCATCGATGGCGCCACACTCTCCAGTCGGTGCCTCGGGCATGAGATTTACGTTGGCAAAGTTGATGACAATCTTTACCGCCTCGTGTGCTTCTCACCCGCCAGCGACGACATTGAGGGCTACGACGGTAGGCTCGTGACTCTCAACATATCCAGCACACAAAACATCGGCAATAATGACTATATTACTCTGCGACGCATCTACTTTGCCGACTATCAAGAGAATGTTTATTACAACAACAACCTTAACATTAACATCATCGGCATCTCGGCGATAGAGAACATCACAGCCGACGAGAGCGACCAACCAGTAGATGTCTATAACACACAAGGACAGCTACTGCGGCAAAACGTACTGCCCTCACAAGCCACCAACGGTCTGCCAAGCGGCATCTACATCGTGGGAGGCAAGAAGGTGATAGTTAGATGAGCGAGCTCGCTAGCGACATAACTGGTGAAACGACATGACCAGCGAGCAAAGCGAGCGTCAAAACCCGAAAACCTCTGAAAACCTCTAAACTATTTTCATTATATTTTTCTTTTTCTGAAGTTTTATTATTACTTTTGCAAGTTGAAACCGAAAGTAATAACTAAACTACTATAATGAACCGTATTCTCACATTATTAGCCGCTTGTCTCGCTTACATCGCTATGTGGGCAGTGCAGGTCAATTGCACAGCAGGCAGTTTGTCAACACTGGTTGACGACACCTCAATCACTTCACTAACCATTACCGGCACTATCGATGCGCGCGATTTCAAATTCATCGCCGACAAGCTAAAAAACTTGTCGATGCTTAATCTGAGTAACGCCGAAGTGGTTGCCTACAACGACGCTAAGTCGCCAGTATTCATGTCAATAACCAACTACGATGGTAATGCCATACCCCCAACATCACTAATGGGCAATAAACTGCGTAGTGTCGCATTGCCCGAAGGACTGACGAAGATTGAGAAGGCGGCTTTCGCGGGTTGCGAACAACTCGAATATCTAACACTGCCAAGCACACTTGAGGTGATAGAACCTTACGCTTTCTCGGCGTGCAACAAGCTGAAATCGCTGACTTTGCCAGCCGGACTGCAAGAACTGGGCGAAGGTGCCTTTTCGCGTTGCAACGAGCTTAAAGTTGTGACTATCAACCCTACAAACTCGTTTACTGTAGGCAAAGACGCTTTCCAAGACTGCAAGAAGCTCGCTAGCGTGACATTAGGCGACAACGTCACCGCCATAGGGCCTGGCGCCTTCAGCGGATGCACTGCATTGAAATCGCCAAAGATCAACGAGAGCACCAACCTCACTTCTATCGCCGAGGCTGCCTTTGCCGCTTCGGGTGTTGAGGACATCGCTCTTGACAAGTGCAGCAATCTCACAACCATTGGGATGTGGGCATTTGCCAACACCCCTCTCCAAAACGTCACTCTGCCCCAGTCATTAGAGTCGCTTGGCGATGGCGCATTCTACTACAACCTCGACATGGAGCAGATTGACATCCCCGCTGGCATCACCAGCATCAGCAACTATCTGCTCGCCGGCAACAACGCCATCGACATGGACCAGCCAGTGAAAGACGGTGTCACCAGCATTGGCGACTATGCCTTCTATAACTGGGACCAAATTAGGGAGTTCATCTTCCCCGAGAGCGTGGAATATGTAGGCACAATGGCGATGGCAGGACAAACAAGCCTTCAGAAGGTCACCGCTCACCCACTCTACGTGCCCGAGCTTGGCGACAGCGTGTGGGCAGGGGTTGACCAACCAGTAATCCCTTTGGTCACCGACCCCTCAGTCACCGAGGACTATAAAGCCGCCGAGCAGTGGAAGGAGTTTTTAATCCAGCATGACTCTCCACCCACTAGCATCGACGAGAACCTTGCCGACAACGACCTGCAAGTAAAGGCTCACTTCGAGGGGACTTTGCTTGTAGTGAACGCCAACGCTGTTATCGCCAAAGTTTCGATATTCGACATCAACGGAGTGCTGCTGAGCGCTGCCACACCAGCCAGCGAGCAGGCACAGCTCGACACCGCCAACTTCAACGGCAAGTTCTATATTGTGAACGTGATACTTGATGGCGGCACCCAACGCTCGTTCAAACTGTTGCGAAAATAATAGCTTAAGCAAAAAAACAAAGTCATTGCTCTTTGTACTTTATACTTTGTACTTTGTACTTTTTACTTTGTCCTTTTTACTTTTTTATGGGAAAGAACAAACTCAAGAAATTTGCCGATATGGAGACGTTCTCGTGCGTCTTCCAATATCCCTTTGCCAAATTGCAAGAGGCTCCTTTCCCCATGCGTGGCAAGTGGAACGAGCAATACTTCCATAACGATAACCCCATCGTCCTTGAGCTGGGATGCGGCAAGGGAGAGTATGCCGTGGGGCTTGGAAAGAAGTTTCCCTGCAAGAACTACATTGGCGTTGACATCAAGGGAGCACGCATGTGGACCGGCGCAAAAATGGTGGAACAGGAAGGCATCAAGAATGTGGCATTCCTGCGCACCAGCATCGAGTTCATCGACCGTTTCTTCGAGCCGGGCGAGGTTTCTGAGATTTGGATCACCTTCCCCGACCCGCAGATGAAGAACGCCAACAAGCGCCTCACCGGCACACGCTTCCTCAACAACTACCGCAAGATTTTGGTGCCTGATGGACTCATCCACCTCAAGACCGACAGCCCATTCCTCTACACCTACACCCACGAGCTCACTAAGCTCAACAATTTTGTCACCGAGGTTGACACTCCCGACCTCTATGCCAGCGGACTTGCCGACGACATCCTCGAAATCAAGACTCACTACGAGCAGCAATGGCTGCAGCGTGGACTTACCATCAAGTACATCAGTTTCCACCTGACACAAGATGGCAACCTGCAAGAGCCTGACATAGAAATTGAGCACGACACCTACCGCAGTTACGGCCGCGGCGAGATTCAAATGCCACAGATATTTGACAATAAACAAGAATAATAAAACATAATACATGACTGACCTTTATCCATCACTGATTCTTGATACTCTGCGCACGGTGCGTTATCCCGGCACCGGCAAGGACATCGTGACCATGGGCATGGTGGAGGACGACATACGCATCAATGGAAACAGCGTCTCGTTCTCGCTAATATTCCCAAAAAAGACCGACCCGTTCATTAAATCGATAGTGAAAGCCTGTGAGGCGGCTATCAACACCTATATCAGCCCCGAAGTGGAGATTAAGGGCAACATCGCTGTCAAGACCCCCGACCCCGAGGCAAAACCTAAAGCTGATGAGCCGCTGCCTGGAGTTAAAAACATCATTGGCGTGTCGAGTGGCAAAGGGGGCGTGGGAAAATCAACAGTGGCGTGTAACCTCGCAGTGGCGCTTGCGCAGCAGGGCTACCGTGTGGGATTGCTCGACGCCGACATCTTCGGCCCCTCAATTCCAAAAATGCTGGGTATCGAGGACGAACAACTCTACATGGAGGAGATTGACGGAAAGAAACTTATTGTGCCTGCCGAGAAATATGGCGTGAAGGTGCTGTCCATTGGTTTTGTCATCAGTAAAGACCAGGCAGTGCTGTGGCGCGGAGCGATGGCAAGCAACGCGCTCAAGCAGCTCATCACCGAGGCCAACTGGGGCGACCTCGACTATTTCATCATCGATATGCCTCCAGGCACCAGCGACATTCACCTGACTCTGGTTCAGACTCTTGCCATTACTGGAGCGATAGTTGTCACCACACCGCAAGAGGTGGCACTCGCCGACGCCCGAAAAGGAGTGTCGATGTTCCTGGGCGAACACGTGAACGTTCCCGTGCTTGGCATCGTAGAGAATATGTCGTGGTTCACGCCTGCCGCGCATCCCGATGAGAAATACTACATCTTCGGGCGCGACGGAGGCAAGAACCTCGCCGAGAAGCTAAACGTGAAGCTTCTTGGACAAATTCCTCTTGTGGCAACCATCTGCAAGGGCGGCGACGACGGAGTGCCGGTAATTCTCGAGAACTCCGTTTCGGGAGCGTCGTTCATGAAACTCGCCACCGCCGTGGGCGAAGCAGTTGACCACCGCAACGCCACCCTGCCCCCCACCAAGCGAGTGATAACGCATTAACAAGAGAACAAGAGAACAAGAGAACAAGAAAACAAGAGAACAAGAAAACAAGAGAACAAGAAAACAAGAGAGCAAGAGAATCCCAGTCCAGTATGTTGCGTTGTCAACGCAACAAAAAACTATAAAATTATTACTTAACAACTAATAACTCTCACATCTATGAAAAAGATTTTTTTACTCACAGCAATGGTTGCAGTGCTCCTAAGCGGCTGCAACAAAGTGCCCATCTCAGGGCGCAATCAGTTGAATCTGGTGTCCGATAGCGAAGTGCTACAGTCAAGCCTTGCCTCCTACAAAGAGTACATCAGCAAAGCTCCTAAATCCACTCAGACGGTGAAGTGCGACCAAGTAACTCGCGTGGGTCGGAAGATTGCCGCAGCTACCGAGTCCTACCTCAACTCGCACGGCATGAGCGACCAAGTGAAAAACTTCGCCTGGGAGTTCAACCTCGTTAAAGACAGCCAGCTCAACGCATTCTGTATGCCTGGCGGCAAAATCGTGGTCTATGAAGGCATTATGAACATCATTGCTAGCGATGACGAACTCGCCGTAGTGCTTGGACACGAGGTGGCTCACGCTGTAGCAAAGCACAGCAATGAGCGATTGAGCCAGCAGAAGGCTCTGGAATATGGTGGCGCTATCCTTGGCGCTATCACACAAAATGCCAGCCAAGACACCAAAAACATTGCAAATCAAGTGTTTGGACTGGGTGCAAACTATGGCGTTATGCTCCCCTTCTCTCGCAAGCATGAGATTGAGGCCGACGATATCGGTCTGGTGTTGATGACTATGGCAGGCTACAACCCCGACTGTGCTCTCACCTTCTGGCAGAAGATGAGCGCAAGCAGCAGCAACACCAAAGCCGAGTTCATGAGCACTCACCCCAGCGACGCCACCCGCATCGCCAACTTGCAAAGCAAACTGCCAAAGGTTAAGCAAGAGTATGGCTCTTACATCAAGAAATAACAACTCTTACTACCAAGAAGTCATCATCCCTGAAAAGCTCTAAGAAGAAATGACTCTTGAGTGACACCAACAAGAAGATGACGGGTAAATGAATGACATTGCCCGTCATTTTTTTCAAAAAATGATGTAACTTTGCATTCCATGAGAAGAAAACACATCAAGAAATTACTGATTTGGAGCCTTGTCGTCACGGCAGTGTTGGCGATAGGGGCTATTGTGGTGTCGAGTTTCTATATGCTCAACTTCGCCCTTGAGCCTCTGCGGCGCAGTCATCAGGCGGCGATGGAGCGGTTCTACCAGCGCGAGCCGGCGAGCCTCAAGGTGTGGGTCGATTCATTAGAGCGATGCCAAGCCCTGCGCGACACGAGCATCACCATTGATGACCGTGGCAAGCTCTCTGCCCTTTATATCAATGCCGACAGTGCCACCAACCGTGTGGCGGTGCTGCTTCATGGCTACAACGACCGCGCCGAGTCGATGCTGCACATCGCCTATATCTACAACCACGAGATGGGTCTCAACGTGCTGCTGCCGCATTTCTACGGTCACGGCGACAGCGAAGGCGACCACATCGACATGGGGTGGCGCGACCGTCTCGACATGCTGCGGTGGATGCAGGTCGCCAATGACATGTTCAAAGACTCAACCGCCACATCGCAGATGGTGGTTCACGGCATCTCGATGGGAGGCTTCACCACAATGTGCATCAGCGGTGAGCAGTGCCCTGCCTATGTCAAGTGCTTCGTCGAGGACTGCGGCTACACCAGCGTGTGGGACGAGTTCGGCGGCGAACTTAGAAACCAGTTTGGGCTGCCGTCGTTCCCGCTCATGCACCTCACCAGCGCCCTGTGCAAGATGCGTTACGGTTGGGCGTTTGGCGAAGCATCGGCTGTGGAGCAACTCAAAAAATCCACCTTGCCCATGCTATTCATCCACGGCGACGAGGACACCTTTGTGCCTTACTCCATGCTCGACCAGCTCTATAATGCCAAGACCACGGGCTATAAAGAGAAATACATCGCCCACGGCACCGAGCATGCCCGTGCCTACACCGACCACCCCGAGGAATACACCCAGCGAGTGAAAAACTTTGTAACCAAGTTTATAGAATAACGGTTCCGTATGTTGCGATGCCATCGCAACACACAAGACAAAGAACAAGCCCATGCCCACTTTAATCGTCATAACAGGCCCCACAGGAGTGGGAAAGACGGCGGCAGCCATCGAGGTGGCGCGGCACTTGGGCTGCGACATCATCAACGCCGACTCAAGGCAGGTGTTCCGTGGCATTCCCATCGGCACCGCTGCGCCCACACCCGAGGAGCAGGCTCTTGTGCGGCACCATTTTGTGCAGTTCAAGGCTCTTGACGAGTACTACAGCGCCTCGCAGTTTGAGGCCGACGTGATGGCGCTGCTGCCTTCGCTCTTCGAGAAAGGCGACTACGTGGTGATGTGCGGTGGCTCGATGATGTATGTCGATGCCGTGTGCCGTGGCATCGACCCTATCCCCGACATCAGTGACGCGGTGCGACAAGCCGTCAAACGGGAGTGGCAAGAGCAAGGCCTCGAACCGCTGCTCGAGGAATTGCGACGCCTCGACCCCGTCTATTATGAGCAAGTCGATAAGCTCAACCCCAAACGGGTGGTTCACGCCGTCGAGGTGTGCCGTCAGGCGGGTGTCCCCTACTCCTCGCTGCGCACAGGGCAAGCCAAAGAGCGACCCTTCAACATCATCAAAATTGGTCTAAACATCGAGCGCGAAAGGCTTTTTGACCGCATCAACCTCCGTGTCGATGCCATGATAGAGCAAGGGCTAGAAGCCGAGGCGCGCAGCGTCTATCACCTGCGACACCTCAACTCGCTCAACACCGTGGGTTACAAGGAGATGTTTGCCTATTTCGACGGCACTATGGACCGCCACACCGCCATCGAGCGCATCAAGAAAAACACCCGCGTCTATGCCAAGAAGCAACTCACCTGGTACAAGCGCGACCCCGACATCACCTGGTGCAGTCCCATCGAGTGCATAAAAACGCTATTTGGCAAAAAATGTGATTAAAAACCACATTTTTGAGGCGAAAAACGTGATAATAAATCACATTTTTCGACCGAATTATGTGATTTTTGCTTTATAGATACTCATGCCAAGAGTTTAGCCTCATATATCAAGAGACACAATCCACTAAAGGCATTTAGGGCAAGCCTGTCACATCCACGCAACAACAATGGGCTTATCGGCTTCCCTTTGTCCGCCTTTAAGGCATTGCCTAAACTATTGCAATAACGACAGAAAAGCATCATGACAACAGCATAAAATCCAAAAAAAACATGATTTTCATGGATTCAATTCCACAAAAATCAATATTTTTTTGGAGTTTGCCAAAAAATATTCTATCTTTGCCAACAAAAACATTAACTGTCACATGATTGACCGAAGCATAGAAAAAGACATTGAAAAACGCCTCTTTAAGGGCAAAGCCATTGTGGTAATGGGTGCTAGGCAAGTGGGTAAAACCACGTTGCTCAAAAAACTTTTTTCCACAGGCAACGATATTATGTGGCTTAACGGAGACCAAAGTTCCACTAGAGCTCTTTTCGAGAACATATCATTGACTAGAATCAAACCTATTATTGGAAACTCTAAAATACTCATTATCGACGAAGCGCAAAGAATTAAAGACATTGGCATAAAACTAAAAATCATAATTGATGGAATGCCCGAATTGCAAGTCATCGCCACTGGCAGCTCATCGTTTGATCTTGCCAACAAAATCAATGAGCCTCTCACAGGACGCAAATGGGAATATAATTTGTTCCCCTTGAGTTTCAACGAATTGGCTAAATCCACAAATGTCATGGAAGAGATGCTGTCATTACCCCAGCGTCTCGTTTACGGCAGTTTCCCCGAAGTCATAAACAATGTCAATGACGAACAGAGAACTCTCATAGACTTGACTGACAGCTACCTCTACAAGGACATTCTGGAATTTGACAATATTCATAAGCCCGACAAATTAGTAAACCTTTTACAAGCAATTGCCTATCAGATAGGCAGCGAAGTGTCTTATACCGAACTCTCGCAACTCACAGGTATAGATGTGAAAACTGTGGATAAATACCTCACTATACTCGAGCAAGCTTATATCATATTTAGACTTAGGTCTTTCAGCCGCAATTTGCGTAACGAGCTAAAAAACAGTCGCAAAATTTACTTCTACGACAATGGCATCAGAAACGCGGCAATTCGCGATTTCGCACCTGCCGAAGTAAGAGGCGACGTAGGTGCATTATTTGAGAATTATATCATCTCGGAACGAATAAAGCGCAAACATTACACTGGAGATTACTCCATCAGTCGTTTTTGGCGCACAACCACCCAACAAGAGATTGACTACATCGAGGAGAAAGATGGCACGATTAAAGCCTTCGAAATAAAATGGAACCCTAATCGCAAGGCAAAATTGCCTCTATCATTCAAAAATGCTTATCAAAATGTGGAGTTCCATGTAATCAACCGTGACAACTTTTATGAATTTTTGATTTAGGTGGGTTCTATAAATTAATTGAGATGGATTTTGAATTTATGTCGAGCAGGTTTTTATTCAAAGTTGAAGAATAGTAGCGGGCTACATTTCAAGACTTTAAATAAAAAGATGCCGACAGAAAACAAAATACAACCAAAACATTATTTACTTTTTTCTTAATTTATAGAACCCACCTTTAACGTTTCCTATGCCACGCAAACCCATAACTCCCGATAATGCTTACTTGAGGCTTGCCGCGCTGTGCGCGCGTGGTGAGCAGGCCGAGGGCGACTTGCGCAAGAAGCTGCACAGCTGGGGACTGTCGCCAAGTGATGCCGATAGCGTCATAGCGCGGCTCAAGCAGGAGCGTTACCTCGACAACGAGCGATATGCCCGCGCCTACTGCCGTGACAAACTGCGGTTCAACGGCTGGGGACGCATCAAGATAGCCTTCATGCTCCGTGGCAAAGGCATTGAGCAAGAGTTTATTGACAATGCATTCTCCGAGATCGACGAGGAGCAATATGCCGCCATCCTCGACGATGCCCTCGCAGCCAAAGCCAAGACGCTGAACGATAAATCGCCCGAGCAGTTTCGCGCCTCGCTGCTGCGCTTCGCCTCCTCCCGAGGCTTCGAGCCAAGCATCATCTTTGCTGCCATAGAACGCCTTAGCTCCCTCGCTGGGGGAGTATAAAAACACAAGAATTATCCCTGAGTCATGAAGATTAAAGACCTCATAACCAGTGCCGCCGGTGTGTTCATGCCACGCAACTGCTCGGTGTGCGGCAAGCCGCTCGACCTCGACGAGAAGTTCCTGTGCCGCCATTGCCTGATGAACATGCCGCGCACGCATTATGAGGAGATACCATTCAACGCCTTCGACCAGCTCATGGCGGGCAAAGTGCCTGTGGAGCGTTGCGCCAGCTACTTCTTCTACCACAAGAGCGACCCCTATGCCTCTATCCTCCACGACACGAAATACCGCAATATGCCCACCCTGGGACGATGGCTCGCCGAGCGCGCCACACGCGAGATGCTGTCCAGCCACTTCTTCGACGGCATCGACGCTATCGTCCCCGTGCCGCTGCATTACACCAAGCTCGCCAGCCGTGGTTACAACCAGAGCCAATATCTTGCCGAGGGAATATCACGAGCCATTGGCATACCAGTGATAAAAGCCTTGAAAGCGACACAAGAGCACTCCACCCAGACCCATAAAGACGCCGCCGAGCGCATGCTCAACACCCAGGG
>FLNZ01005298.1_pt1 | contig 18723 bp, 12 predicted proteins | sample 1140391 | NCBI WGS metagenome assembly FLNZ01 (sample SAMEA3878171, study PRJEB12797) | bioreactor metagenome | biome: Moose rumen | place: Sweden | collected 2011-10
ACAGGGCCTGCCAGGCGAACTCCAGCTGCCCCTTGCCGCCGTCTATCACGACGAGCTGCGGAAGGTCGTCCGGGGCCTCCGCGAGCATGCGGGAGTAGCGCCGGTTCACCACCTCCTTCATGGAGGCGTAGTCGTTCGCGCCCACCACCGTCTTTATCTTGAACTTGCGGTAGTCCTTCTTGCTGGGAGTGCCGCCGCGGAACACCACGCACGACGCCACCGGGTTGGTGCCCTGGATGTTGGAGTTGTCGAAGCACTCCATGTGAACGGGGAGCTCCTTCATCCCGAGGGCCTTCTGCAGGTCTTCGAGCACGCCGCGGTAGAAGTTTTCGGGGTCGGTGTGTTCGCGCTGCCTGAGCATGTTGAAGCGGTACTCGCGCGCGTTCTTGGCGCTGAGCTCCAGCAGGGCGAGCTTGTCGCCGCGCTCCGGAACCGTGAACTTCACCCCTTCCGGGGAAACGTCCGGGAGGAAAGGAACGATGAGCTCCCGCGAGAGGGCGCCGAACTTGCTCCCGATTTCGGAGATGAAAGTGCTGAGCACCGCGGCCCGGTCCTCCTCTATGCGGCTGCGAAAGCCGAGGTTCAGGCTGCCGACGACGGAGCCCCCGCGGATGCGGAGGAAATTGCCGAAAGCTTCGGGGCCGTCGAAGACCAGCGAGAACACGTCGGCCTCGGTGTCGCGGGCGGCGGAAACTATGCTGCGGGAATGGTGCTCGCGAAGATTGTCTATTTTGTCTTTGTACTCCTGCGCGGTTTCAAAATCCAGGGCTTCGGCGGCGGCATTCATCCTCTCAGCGTAGCGCGAGACAATAGTGCCGACCCCGCCTTTAAGGATTGAAACAATGTCGGAAATCCACTCTCCGTATTCCCCGGTGCTTACCCGGCCCACGCAGCAGCCCCGGCATTTCCCGATCTGGAAATCAAGGCAGGGGCGTATCTTCCCTCGGAGTATCGTATCGGAATTGATGGTGTGCCGGCAGCTTCTGAGGGGCCAGGAAGAGTAGAAAAAGTCCAGCAGCCCCCGGGCGTGCATCACCGTGCTGTAGGGCCCGAAGTACTGCGAGCCGTCCTTCTCCACGCGGCGGGTGAGGAACACCCTCGGATAGGGCTCGGAGGTTACGCAGATCCAGGGATAGGTCTTGCTGTCCTTGAGGAGGATGTTGTAACGGGGCTTGTACTGCTTGATGAGGTTGTTCTCGAGCAGCAGGGCGTCCGACTCGCTGTCGACCACCGAATACTGCAGGTCGGCGATCTTGCCGACGAGGATGCGGGTCTTGGTGTTGAGCCTCTCCGGGGGCACGAAATACTGCGCCACCCTCTTGTGGAGGTCCTTGGCCTTGCCCACATAAATCACCGTTCCCTCGGAGTCATAATAGCGGTAGACTCCGGGGGAATGCGGCAAAAGCTTTATTTTGTCTTTGAGATCCAATTACTTAACGTACTCCGCAATGGCGGGTTCCATCTTTGCTCCGCGGAGCTCGCCGCCCCTGGCGAGGATGGTGCCGTCGGGGCCGAAGAGTATCAGTTCGGGGATTCCGTCTATGCCGTAGATGTCGGTGGGGACCTTCTGGCAGTCGATTATCTGGTTCCAGGGAAGGCCCTCCTCCTCAATTGCCTTGAGGGTGTCTTCCACCTTGTCCCATACTGCAATGGACACGACGTCGAACTGCTCGCCGTGGAACTTGGCGTAGACGTTCTTCACATTGGGAATCTCGCGCCTGCAGGGGCCGCACCAGCTGGCCCAGAAGTCGGCGAGGATGTACTTGCCCCGGCCCACATAGTCGGAGAGTTTCTTCACGCTGCCGTCGGGCTGGGTAATCTCGAAGTCCGTAAACATCTGACCCACGGCGGTTTTCTCCTTGGTCTCGAGGCCGGCTATGATTTTCTGCGCCGTTTCGGTGGCCTTGAGGCCCTTCGGGAGACCGTCCACCACACCTCGCATCTCGGAGGGCTCCAACATCCCCACAAGTTCCTGGAGGCCAAGCATTCCGATGGCGTTGTCGTTCTTCGTGAGGGATTTCATCTTGTCGGTGTATTCCCCGATGAGGGCGTCCTGCTCCTCCTCCGAGGCGGTGGCGGCGGCCTGGTAGCGCTGCATGAAGCCGTCGTTCCACTCCATTATTTTCACGAGGTCCGCGTTGGCGCCCTTCGCGCCCGAGGGTTTCACCCACTCGCCGTCCCCGCCGAAGTCCACGGTCACCCTGGTGCCGTCGAGGATGAACTGCGAGTACTGCCCGCCAAAGGAGACGATGCCGGTTTCCATTATGTCGACCGGGAGGTCGGCTGAAAACTTGCCGTCCGCGGGGGTGAGGAGGGTGTCGATGCCGGCTCCGCGCACCTGGACCATGACCTGGCCCTCGGCGCCTTCGGGAACGGTTCCGCAGACGACCGTCCTGTTGCTGGTGCAGGCCACGGCCGCTGCGACCGCAAGCGCTGCGAAGAGAATCTTCTTCATTATGATAATCAAGCTGTGTTCTGGACTGCAAATATATGCAATTTCCTCCGGAAAATCACTGCTCCGGAATGCCAAACTGGGCGGCGACGCTGTTCACCAGCTTCTCGAGTATGACCGGTTTGGTAATGAAATCGTTGGCGCCGAGGTCGTAGGCGCGCACGATGTCCTCGTTGGAATTCAGGGCCGATAGCACGATGATGCGTATGCCGGCCGTTTCAGGCTCTGCGCGAAGACGCCGTATGACCTCGAAACCGTCCATAACCGGCATCATCAGGTCCAGCACAAGGAGAGCGGGATTGTGCTCGCGCACCGCCTCCAGGGCCTCCACTCCGTTCTTTGCCGTGACGGTCTTGAAATTGAACCTGGCGAGCATCTTTCCCACCAGCAGCAGGTTGATGGGAACGTCGTCCACTATCAGCACGGTGTATTGGGAGAGGTCGGTCTGGATTGCTTCGGGCATGGTTTACTTGCGGTTTTCGTTCTGGCGGGAGGCCACCCAGACCTTGGGGGTCATCCCGGTGATTTTCTTGAAGACGGTATTGAAGGAGGATGCGCTGAGGAAACCGCACTCCCTGGCTATTTCGTCCTGCTTGGCGTCCCTGTGCAGAAGGATGTAATGCTCGGCGTAGTCTATCCTGAGGGTGTTAAGGAGCTCCGGGAAGCTGAGGTTGTAAGAGTTGTTCACCATCTTTGAAATGTAGGTGGTGTTGGAGTCCAGCCTCTCCGCTATTTCCGTAAGGCTGAGGCCCGGTTTCAGGTACAGCTGCTCCTCGACCATGAGGCGCTGGAACCTGGCCATGAGGCTGTTTTCGTCCCAGGAACCGGCCACCGCGGAGAAGATTGCGGACGCTACGCCCGGATCGGACTTTTCGCCCTGCTCCCAGGCCTTCAGTTCGGGGGTCTCTCCGAGCCTTTCCCGTATATGGCTGAGGGCTTCGGTCTCGGCGTCGTCCAGAAGGTCGCTTATCATCTCCTCCACCACGGCCTGGCGGTTGCGGGGATTGAAGTTGTAGCGCATCACGTTGGCGGCCTGCTTGAGCGAGAAGGACTTGCGCGCCCCGAAAAGGGCGGCATAGCCGAAAATGTAGACCAGAAGGGACGATATCGCCGAGATGATGCCCGAGACGTGCACGAACGTCACCTTCACCACCACGACCAGCAGAAGGACGAACATCAGGTATACCTGAATCTGGGCCACGTCGATTTGTTCCCCGCCGAAGAGGAATTTAACGAGCTTGCGGACAGAGTAATGATCCCGTATGCACAGCACGATCATGTATATGCCCATGTAGAGGATTTCCGCGCCGGTGACTATGCCCAGGCCCAGGATGGACCACCGGTAGTAGCTGTAAACGGGAGTGCCCCTGTACGCCTCGGCCGCGGAAACTCCCCGTTCCATGAAGTTTCCGATGAATTCCGCAATGGCATCCTGGCCGGCTATGCCCGTGATTACGGCGCATGCGGTGAAGAATGCCGCCGGAATGGCCACCCACAGGATGTTGCTCATGTGGATTCTCTTTCCGGCATGCCGGAGCGTCTTGAGGTAGTAGATGGCGAGCGGGACGAGGCTCGGGGCCGCCACCTGTGCGACCAGAACCGTCCATACATGAAGCCTCGGGGAAGCGAACGTCGCGAAGATGAAGGCGTCGACCGCAAAACAGACCGACAAATCCGCCAGCAGCACCATCAGCGCCGGAAACGACCATGTCCTGAATGACGTCGCGGCATGGAGCATCATCCAGAACAGGCAGAGGAAGGCTGGTAGAAATATCAGAATGTCATAAAACATCAAAATACGTCGTTATTCTCGTAAATCTTTGTTTCCCAATCACTTACCGAGGCGCTGAAGGCAATCTGCCTGTACACCGAGGAAAGGTCGAGACCTATGTGGAAAGTATACTGGCGCCCGTACACGAAGACGTTGTCGGGCAGCAGGCCGTAAAGCATGTACTTGGCTTTGAGGCCCTTGAGCGCCTGGTATGTATAGCCCCCGATGGTGAAGGCGTCCACGTCGTAGTCCACCTCCACGTACTGCTTGCCTATTTCTATTTCGTCGGGGATTGCGTAATAGCGGTTGCTTTCGGAGAATGTGTCCACCAGGGAATGTTCGGCGAGGAAGCGCTCGCCTTCCAGGCCTATTCCCACGGGCTCGTCGCCTTCAAACACCACGACGTTGCGGAAATAGGCCTGCCGCATCCACATTCCGCTGCTCAGGGCCACGTCGTTTACGAACACGCCGGCGGAAGCCACGTTGTAGGCCGTGACCTTGCGCACCCTGATGAGGCCCTGAAGCTGGGGATCGGGGGTGACGTCCGAAATCATGTAGCCAATGTCGTTCGTAATGTGCTGGAACACAAGGGGAAGGATGTTCAGCTGGGTGATGGCCCGCTCCACAGTCTGGGAGACCAGAGGGCCGGCTTCAGTGTCGGCGGACTTGAATGGTATGGAATATGTAGAAAGGTCCGTTGCGTAGGATACTTCGTCGACGTACGGATAGTAGGCGCTGAAGGAGAAGGTGCCGGGAATTTCCCACAGGGCCTTGTCGAAAAAGCCCGAATATCCTTCCGAGCCGCTGTAAACGGCTTCGTTGTCGAGTATGAGCTGCTCATTGACAGGGTCTATGCCCACAAGGCCGAAGGGAAGGTCGCCGTTCATGGTGGCGATGCGGTTGTCGGAAGACTCCACCGTGGCGCTCCTGGTGATGGCGGCATTGGGGATGGCCTCGCCCTCGCGGGTTACGCTTACGTCGAACCCGAGCTTTTTGGTGGAGGGGGCCGCCGACTGGGCTGAATAGTCCTCGTTCTGCAGGCAGGAGGACAGTGCGGCGATCATTGCCGCGGCACTGAGTATCCGGGTCGTAAGGTTTGAGGCTCTATACATATAATATTATATATTGTATGGTTCATTCGGCTGGCAGGCACCATGCCTGACATATCCGGGTGCAAATATAACACAAAAAAATTAAATACAAAAAATTTTTTCAAGAAAATAAAAATTATTTCCAATTCTTAAAAATACCCTCCCAATCACTTCTGCCGCTGTTGCGCCCCCAAATTCAACGAATTATTTATAAAATATTTTAATAACCCTCCCTAGCTACTTTAAAATAGGTGTTAATACGGCAACATCGGAAAACCAGCGCCCCAAGAATTCAAAATTTTTTTCAATTTTGGGCAACTTTTTTGCAAAAAAAATTTGCGATTTCAAAAAATAGTTGTAGATTTGCACACGTTTTTGGCGCGTTCGCGCATGTACGCAAGCGTCAGATTTAATGAAAAACATGGCACAGACACGCTTCTACGCACGATTCCACCGCCTGGCCGCCTTCGCAGGAAGGGCGGCTGCCGCGCTTGCGGTACTGTCCGCCATGCTTTTTTCGTCCACGCACGCGAGCGCACAGGAGACTGTCCGGCTCCATTTCCCGTTCGACAAGTCCTTCATCAGCGAATCCTACATGCAGAACGCCGCGGCCCTCGCCCGCCTCGACTCCCTCATGAAGGCCGGTGCCGGCAAGGAAGGCCCCGTCTGCATAGTGTCTTTCTCCTCCCCTGAAGGCGACTACGCCTACAACACCGCCCTTTCCGAAAGGCGCGCCAGGGCCCTGGCCGATTATCTCACCGCCAGGTACCCCGGAGTCGGCGGGAGCATAAGCCTCAATCCGAACGCCGAGGCCTGGCCCGATCTCCGCGCCTCCGTCCTCTCCGACAACCGCCTTACCTCCTCCGAGAAGGAGTCCATGCTCCGCATAATCGACTCCTCTTCCTCACCCGACGAAAAGGAGGCCGCCCTCCGTGCGCTCCCGGTCTACAACAGCTTCTACCGCAACTGGTTCCGCAGCTTCCGCTATGCGGAGGTCACCTTCCGGCTCAGCGCGGCCGGCCAGCGCGCTCCCCGCAAGGAGGCTTACGTCTTCTACAGGCTCGACCTCACCGGAATCGACCCGTCCTATGACGAAAACGCCGCCGCCCTCGAACTCATAGACTCCATGCTCGACGGCCGTTCCCCGGAGGAAATAAGTTCCGTTGTCATCAGCGCCGCAAGTTCCGTGGACGGTCCCGAGGCAAAGAACGACGCCATAGCGCAGGGAAGGGCCCAGTCCCTTCTCGCCTACATACTCCGAGGCCGCCCCTGGCTCGAGGACCGCGTGACTCTGGTCACCGTCCCCGAAAGCTGGGACGAGCTCCGCTGGAACATAAGCAACAACCCCGGCCTCAGCGCCGCCCAGCAAAACCGCCTCATAGGCATAATCGATTCCGGCGCTTCCGCCGCCGAGAAGGAAAGGCAGCTCAAGGCATCCCCCGAGTGGGAATACCTCAAGGAATACGTCCTCCCCCGCACCCGCTACTCCACCATGGTGAGCGAGTACAGGGAAATCGAAGCCCCCGAGGTTCCCGAGCTTCCGGTTGAGGAAATCGAGCCCGAAACCCTCGAGGAGGTAACCGCCCCCGAAACCCTCGACACCGCCTCTCCGGCAGTGGACACCCTCGCGGCTCCCGAGCTCCGCAGGCCCCTCTTCGCCCTGGGCACGAACCTCCTTTACGATGCGGCCATCACCCCGAACGTCGGAGTGGAGGTGCCCCTCGGCAAAAAGTGGAGCGTCTACGCAGACTACGCCTTCCCGTGGTGGCTCACCGCCGCCAACGACCGCGCATACCAGATGCTCAAGTGGGACATAGGCGGCCGCCGGTATCTCAGCCGCCTGAGCGCCTCCAATCCCCTCGACGTCCTCCGCGGGCATTTCCTCGGGGTCAACCTCAGCGCCGGCTACTACGACATCGAGCCCCGTCACAAGGGTTATCAGGGCGAATTCCAGCTCGCGGGCCTCGAATACGGCTACACCTGGAACGCGGGCGGCAACTGGAGGCTCGAGGCGGTCGTCGGCGCCGGCGTCATGGGCTCGCACTACCGCTACTACGAGGCCTCGGCAGACGACGCCCACCTCCTCTACCAGTATTCCGGCAAGCTCTACTGGCTCGGTCCCACCAAGGCCGGAGTCAGCATAAAGTATCTGTTCACCCGTAGAATGAGCGCAAGATGAAGAAGTTCCGTGGCATATGGGTGGCAGCGGCGCTGCTTTTGGCGGCCGTTCTCGGCGGGTGCCAGAGGCGTCCGTTGGAAGATGCCTTCCACACCTCCCTCAAGGTCATCATCAAGTGCCTCTGGAGCGTCGAGATGTACCCCGACGGCATAAAGCCCACGGGCGTCACCTTCTACATCTTCCGCGACGGCCAGTTCTACTCCTCCATTACCACCGCGAACGTGGACTCCTGCGAGGTCCAGCTCCCCGAGGGCAGCTACCGCCTCTACATGATAAGCCAGAGCCCCCAGGAATACTGGAAGATGGAATTCGCGAACATGACCGACTTCAACGGCGCGGAAACCACCCTGCGCACCAAGTCCACCCCCAGCTGGGTGTCGTCCCGTGCCGGGTCCGGCTCCGACACCGTGGTCGAGAACCCCGAAATCCTCTACGCCGGCGTCTCGGAGAACTTCGAGATAACCGAGGAGATGACTGAGGAATACCAGTACCACTACTCCATCCTCAAGTCGCTGCAGTCCAAGGCCGCCGGCGGCACGAAAGCCGGCACCAAGGCCGACGAAGAGCTGGCATACTACACCGAAAAGGTGGAATACTACACCATACGGGTCAACCTGAAGCCGCAGAACATAGTTTCGCAGCTCTGGATTACCATCTACTCCGGCAACGCGGACGTCCTCAAGTCGGTGAGGGCCTCCACCAGCGGCATGGCCCGCACCTTCGAGCTCACCCGCTTCACCACCAACGACGACGAAGCCATCCAGATAATCTCCGAATGGAAGCTCACCATGGACGACACCGACCGCCGAGTGGGTCACTTGGACGGCCTCATCAACTCCTTCGGCCTTCCCGGCGGAGAACGCCCCTCGGCCGTGCGCGACTCCACCCTGAACGTGAGCGCCCTCCTCGTGGACGACGCCACTGTCGCAGACTACACTTTCAGCGTGGGAGACAAAATAGAGCTCCTGAGCCCGAATCCCGGCTACTTCAACCTCTACCGCCTCGTGTTCGGGTCGGTGGACAATCCTGCAATCACCCCGCCCGACGTCCAGCCCAGCGGCGGCGGCGGCTTCACCGCCGGCGTCACGGACTGGGGAGACGAAATCCAGGCGGATATACCGATTTAGGCAATTCATCCTGTCATTCTTTCCAATATGTCATTCCAATATGTCATTCTGAGCGAAGCGAAGAATCTACCAAAGAATCTCAAGGACACTATAAAACAAGAAACAACAAACAATCAAAACAATTTCAATAACAACAAATTCTTAAAGCTTTATGAAAAAATTTATGATCTTCGCGGCAACCGCCGCACTCGTCCTGGCCGGATGTGCCAAGAATGAAATCTTCATCCCCAGCGAAAACGATGGAAGCATTCCCATCGGGTTCTCGAACTATGCTCCCAGGAGCCTCACCAAGGCTGGTACTTCCTACATTGACGCCACCGCCACTGTCCTTCCTAATGGTTCTCAGTTTGTGGTTTACGGTTATGCCAACACAGCTGCCACATGGGCTAGCACCCTTGCACCTGCCTTCATGAACGGCGTGACGGTCACTTTTAGCGGTACCGACTCCTCTGAAGCCACCCAAGATTACAGCCCCGTCCGTTACTGGCCGGCCGGTGACGCCGCATCTCTTGACTGGCTGTCCTTCTATGGATACTACCCTGCCGGAGGCGCCGGGATTGCTCCCACCGTTACTACCGGACTTGGCACCTATGAGTTTACTGCTCAGAATGATGCGAAAGACATGGTTGATTTCATGGTAACCGATCTGGCAAAGGATTACGTTTACGGCACAGCGGCCGGTTCTGACCCCAATGTGGCAGTCGACGGTGTTGTTCCTCTGACTTTCCACCACGCTCTTACCAAAGTTCAGTTCGTATTCCAGACAGACAACACCGACGCCAACACAACCATCACCATCAACAGCGCCACCCTCAAGAACATAGTTAAGAAAGGTACGCTCACTGTGCAGGAGACCTTTGCAACCGCTACAAATACCACTAGCCCCTGGGCTCCGTCAACAGAAGCCACGGACAAGGGAGATTATACCGTCACTATCAACAAGGTAGCCGCAGACGTTCCTTTGACAAATGCTACTGCAGGTACTCCTGTTACTCCCCAGCCTATGACTGTAGACAACGAGGATATTTTCCTGATGGTTCCTCAGGAAGTTACCACTGGCAAAAATCTTGTCATTGTATGGACTGTTACTACCGGTGGAGTTGCCACGCAGAACACAAGCACTATCGATCTCAGCGACATCAACATTAAGGTTGGTGAAGAATCGTTGAATTTATGGAAGGCCAACAAGTCCGTGATTTACACGATTACCGTAGGTCTCAAGCCCATCAAGTTCACCGGAAGTGTCACTGCATGGGATGCTGATACCAACGCCGCCATTCCCGTCAACTAAAACTTTTTACCTCACCGGGCCTGACCGCCCGGCGAGGTGCAAAAATGATATTATGAAAACAGTTCCGGATACTTTTAAGCGCACGCCTTCGATTAAAGAAGAAAGAAGAGGCCTGTATCGCATACTAATCCCTTTATGTGCGGCCCCGTTCATTCTGGTGTACCCATTATCAGAGTGTTACTCATTGTTTGGAACGGAGGAATTGAAAGAATTGCTCAAACTGTTTATCCCTCTCAATATCGTTACAATATCAATCATAGTTGCGTTCTTCAGCCCTATAATGAAAGTTATCAAAAGCAAGGCGACAACGGAGTTTAATAAGCGGCTGGCAGAGTATAGAACTACTGCATACATTGAAGGGTTTATCTATTCTTCCATTGCTTGTTTTCTGTTGGAGGTGTTTTTCTTTGGTTTTGATGTTGCCGATTGGTTAAAACTGTCCATAATTGGTTCAAATATTGTCGTCTTCATGCTTTTAGTACTATGGATTAATCTCTCTATTGATCCGCTTTGGATGCGTAATTACGGCAGGATTAACAAGAAGAATGACATTAGGATATCATCAGTGGATTTTTTGGAATTATATGAGAAAACGAAGAAAGAATACGAGCGTTATGAAGGCCAGTTTGGAAGCAAATACAAAGAGACTTGGAAGAAGATAGAGGAGGAAGCACACGATGTAAAATACGCGGAAAACCGTTACTGTGCCTGCAGATGTATTTACTTTGACATGGAAAAACTTTATAACGAGATAACCCGATCCCTCTGCCCTCCGGAACAAACATCAAACACAACGGCATGACAGGTACACAGAACATACATTCCCTGCGGGGTAGATTCTTCGCTGCGCTCAGAATGACAGGGGAGAGATTCTTCGCTACGCTCAGAATGACAGCTGCTGCGCTGCTGGCGGCACTGTGCCTTGCGGGCTGCGCCAAGAGCATCATCCTGGACGACGGGGAAAGCAGCATACCCATGCAGTTCGGCGTGTATTCGGCCCGGAGCGCCGAAGCCACCAAGGCCGACGACAGCTACGTGGCCCCCGGAGTGACCACCCTCCCCTACGGCAGCAGTTTCGGCGTGTTCGCATTCTACCAGGAAGGCACCGTGGGCAGCGGCACCCCGGCCGCCTGGAGCGCCTCCCGCACCCCCGACTTCATGTTCGCCCAGAAAGTCTCCTTCGACGGCTCCGCCTACTCCTACTCCCCCATCCGCTATTGGCCCGCCAACGAGGAAAACACCATCAGCTTCTGGGCCTACTACCCCTACGGCGCCTACAGCACCGACAACACCGGCGCGCTGAAGTTCTACTCCGACGCCGCCTGCACCAGCGCCTACACCGCCTCCTCCACCGGCCTGCCGGTAGCCAAATACACCGTTCCGGAGAATCCCGCAAATCAGAGCGACATCCTTTTCGACAGTTTCACCCAACAGGACAAGACCTACGCCAACTGCAGCCCCACCGAAGGCACCGTGCCGCTGAGTTTCCGCCATGTGCTCTGCGCGGTGCAGTTCGCCGTGGCGATGCCCTCCGGAGCGGGCTCCCAGGGAGACCTTGACGAGAAGGTGGGCGGCAGCTACGCGCACGACTACAGCTTCACTTTCACCGACCTTACCATCAACGGCCTGCCCCGGGAGGGAATATGCACGGACGTTTCGGCCGCGACAGTCAGCTGGACCACCTCCGGTAGCTTCGATGCAAGTTCAACCGTCTACAACCCGTCCACCGGCCGTACCGACAACTTCATCCTTCTTCCCACCACCCTGGGCGACGGAATCACGCTTGATGCCACCATGGAGCTGAAATTCCGGGCCGAGGACGACCCCGACAACCGCAGCGCCGACCTCGTCTACCCCTTCACCGTTACCGGACTGAAGCTCAATACGATAGAGGATGCTTCCAACACCGCCATCACTGTCTGGGAAACCGGCAAGCGCTACGTCTACACGCTCCAACTCTCACTCGACCGCATCGAATTCAGCGCGGAGGTCTCCGACTGGGACTCTGAATTCACCGTAAGCATCACCGAATAATGAAACGCCTGCCTATCATAATGCTGCTCGGTGCCGCCCTCGTGACGGCGGCGTCCTGCGTCAAGACGGTCCTTGACGATTACAGCGTCGAGCAAATCAGCTTCGGGTCCTATCAGGCGAGGGCCACGAAGGCCAAGACCGGCAACTTTGTGGACAGCAGCACCCTCCCGGCGAACACTTCATTCGGCGTGTTCGGATTCTTCCACTCCGGAACCACCTCCACCCCGGGCAGCTGGAACACCGCCGGCCAGCAGAACCATCCCAACTTCCTGCTGAACCAGCAGGTCACCTTCGACGGCGCAAATTACAATTACTCCCCTTCGAAGTTCTGGCCCGCGTCCGGCAACCGCATTTCCTTCTATGCATACTACCCTTACGTTTCGAACGGCACTTACACCGCAAGCGGCGTGACGGACGGGTCTTCGGCGCAGTATCAGCTCTCCACCTACATGAACAAGACCACCGACGGCCAGGGTTCCTTCGGCTTTGACGTGGCCTACGAGGCGAAGGACCAGATAGACTTTATGATTTCCGACCTCTGCGCCGACCAGAACAAAAAGGACGGCGTCCTTACCAGCGGATCCACCACGGTGCAGTTCGATTTCCACCACGTGCTGGCCCAGGTGCGCATTGCAACGCTGAACGTGGCGATAAACAATTCCTACGTAACCGTCACCCCGAAGGAAGTGAGGTTCAGCGGAATCGCCGTGCACGGGGAATGCAGCGTAACCGAAGACTGGAGCACAATATCGCCTGGCGGCAAAGTGACCAACACCTTCGCGTGGTCCAACCATCTCACCGACCGCGTGGGCAACAGTATCAAGGGGGTTCATGTGGAATATACCGGGGCCAAGAGGACCGGAGAAACCGATGAGGAGTATGAAACCCGCAAAAAGCAGAACTATCTGATGATGATTCCCCAGACCTTCAGCGACGACGCCACCATCACCATCATCTACGACGTGGTGCGGGCGGACGGCGGTACGGGTGAGCATTATTCCTATACCGACAACGAAGTGTCGGCCCCCCTCAATACCGCCAAGGTGGGAAGTACCACCCTCTCCGCCTGGGAACAGAACAAGATTTACACCTACAACGCCACCATCACCCTGGAAGGCATAGAACTCAGTGCCACCTGCGTTGACTGGACAAGCGGCAGCGAAGACCTTGACCTCCAATAGAAAGATGAGAAAGTTACAGTATATACTTGCCCCCGTTCTTCTGCTCTCCGCCGCCTGCGGAAAGGAGCCCGTGCCGGAGGGTCCGGCGCTTTCCGGCGAGGAAATCGTCCTTTCGGCGAATCTTCCCGAAGACTGGAGCCCGCTGCAGACCAGGGCGGAGATTACTTCCACGTCCGACCTCCAGACCGCGGGCTTCGGAGTATATGCCTATTATACCGGTGCGAACGATTATACGAACATTTCGTCCGCCTCCGGCGTCATCTTCAACAACCGTCAGGTAAGCTACTCTTCTTCCGCCTGGAGCTACAGCACCACGGACGCGGGCAAGGAATACTGGCCCACCAAGGCCGGCGAAAAGGTGAGTTTCTTCGCCTATGCCCCGTGGGGCGACTGGAACAGCAGCGTGAGCACCAGCGGCACCGCCCCTTCCATTCAGTATACGGTCATCGACGAGCTGACAACCGATAAAATCTCCGGCCAGAAGGACCTTCTCTGGGGCACCCAGTCCAACGGCAGCCCTTACCGCAACGTCACCCGCGACGACGTGGACGGCCAGGTGAATTTCCACTTCCGCCACGCGATTTCCAAGATGAGGTTCTATGTGGCCGGAGCCAGCAGCGAACCGACCACAGGGACATCCACGTACGGTAGCTGGGGAGGTTGGAGTACCTATTCGGGGGGGAGCAGCGGAAGTACAACTCGCACCAGGCGGAGATCAGGATACCGTTATTATACGGTAACCACCACAAAAAATTATGTGAAAAGTCTGGTCGTCGGCGGCCTGTATGCTTCGGCCGACCTGAACTTGAATAATACCGGGGCTTATGTTCCCGAATGGAGCAATACTACGAGTCCCCGTTCTTATACGATTTCATCAAGCAATGTCCTTCGAAATACGCTTTCAAACACCAGCTCTGCGGGTATTGTGGAAGATTTGACCGCCGTAATGAGTAGCGCAGACTCTTATCTGTATGTCATTCCTGGTGTGGCCGCCACATTTACTTTGACCTATTTCCCCTGCGAAACATCCACAACTTACAGGATACAGGTATATCAGTATTGTAAGCAGACAAAAACTGGAAGGGACTGGCCTTCTGATGGAACTGGAGAAATATGGTATGAAGATTATGAAACTGCCAGTACTTATTCAACGTCAGCTTCCAATGGCTCCGACGTTACCGTTACCGCCACGATGCCCAGCGCCATACAGCCCAGCCGCAAGTACGATGTAAACCTCTACCTGCAGGGACCGAAAGTAGAGCTGGTGCTTGTGCCGCAGCGCTGGGAAGTGGAGGAGCAGACATACGACTACACCGACGACGAGAACCCCCGCATCCAGGAGCTTACCTACGACTCCGACTACATCGACTACGCCATCGGCGGGGATGTCTATATCAACAACCGCCTGGGCAAGTTCTACTTCTGCCTCGGGGAGGGAAAATACAAATACTGGCAGGCTTCGATGATTTCCTCCGACGGAAACGAAGTCTTCGGTTTCTGCGACAGCGACGGAAACTTCCTCTATGACGGGGAAGGTCACCTGCAGTCCATCATCCGCGGCCCCATAGACGGCTCCATGAGCAACATCTACATGCGTGCCCTGGATTCATCTTCCACCACCGGCGGACGCGCCAAGCTCCGCATCTACCTGTTTGACTCCGACGAGGTGCCCACCATCGCCCTGAACCTTGTAAAAATGGCCGGCGTGACCGAGTGGACCATCGTTCAAAATGCCAACTAAGATGAAACGTACAGCCTACACTTTATTGGCAGCCCTCGCGGCGTTTGCATCCCTTTGGGCATGCCAGGACCGTCTGGTTCCCGAAGTTGGGGACACGGTGGAAAAAGACTGCATCGTGCTGCGGCTCGGCAGTTCCCCCCTGTCGGTGGAAACCCGTTCCGGCTCCGAAAGGGGAGTCAACTACAACGAGAACCTCATCGAGTCGGTCGACCTCTTCTTCTATCCCGATGGAGCAACGGACCAGAATGCCGTGCTCAGTGCGCTCGGCCGCGGCGTGGAAGCAAGGGCGGAGACCGACAGCACCGTCTATTACGTGAGCGTCCACTACACGGCCTCGCAGGCGGGCGCCCTTTTCGGCAGCACCACCGGGGGCACCTGCCAGGTGTATGCGATAGCCAACGCCAACCTTTCCTATGGCGGCGACACGAGTCTCGATGCCCTCAAGCAAATGCTTGTCGAGAGGGATTTCACCATGGCCGAAGTGCAGAACAGCTTTGTGATGTCCTCCGACGGGACGGCCACCGTGACTCAGGATCTTGATTCCGATGACGACCCTTATGCCACCGGCCGCGTCAGGATGAAAAGGGCGGCGGCCAAGGCCCAGCTGTTCCTGCGTTTCCCGGAGAGCCTTCCCGACGACAGCGACAATAAACGCACGTGGAAACCGGACCTTGACGGCACTCACCATTCTTCCGGCGTTACCGTGAGGCTCACCAACATCTCCAGGAAAGGCCGCATTGATGCGGATTACGCGGTGCAGGAAGCCGACTATACTGATTATGAAGGCTGGGGTGCCGTCCAGCGCTCAAGTCTTCCTGCGTTCTCTCCTGCGATCGATGCCGGCTATGTCGATTACAACTACGCCACCGCTCCGTTCTATACCTACCCCATTTCATGGAGCGATATTGACGAGCGTGAATGTGCATATATCATCACCGTCCCGTGGTATCCGGTCGATTACGACCCGCTGACGGGGACATCGACGGAAGGAACTTACAGCGAGTCCCGCAAATACCAGGTAAGCGCAAACGTGATCGGGCTGGAGATGAAGCGCAACTACTGCTACCGCACTTTCGTCTACATCCAGTCGCTGGGCGGCGTGAGTGCCGAGCAGACCGAGGTGATTCCGGAGTGCGACTACTATATCTGTCCCTGGATCCTCGAAACAGGCTCCGGTGCGGGAAACGGCACGGTGTTCGGCTCCTTCTCGGACTACAAATATCTGGTAATCGACCAGCCGGAGGTGGTCCTGAACAATGCAGAAACCGCTACGTTCACTTATATATCGTCCAGCACGGTAAACAGCGTCACAATCACCAAGATAGTCTATTACGACAACACGCAGGCCACTCCTAAACAGGAACTTACCAGCGGGACTGCCTTCAATACGGCAAAAGGAAAAATCACAATCAATTACAGCAATTCCGGTGTCGTGACAATGACGCACTCCCTTAGCGACGCGCTTGGCCGCTACGGCCGGTGGGAGGTGTGGGCCACCGTCACCAACACCGACGGCATCAGCGGGAGCGTCCACTTTGTGCAGAACCCGTCAATCCGCCTGGAGCGCTCTGCCGATGCAGGCAACGTGTTCGTGAACGGCTTCTTTGCCAGGGTCAAAAATGCCACTTTCGGATCGACCTATTATCCTTATGTCTCTTCGAGTTATTCGAATTGGGATGGTTATTACAACTTTGTCTCAGATACACAGCAGTATTACCATTCCAACACAAATTGGAATTCTCCTACTGAACGACAGTTCAGTCAGGGATATCAGAGACAAGTCAATGACGGATATATAGCAAGCATACAGTCCGGCAGTTATGGAACCGTGATGGGAGACGTTCACAGGCTTGATGCTTCTATTGACAGGAATTTCTTTACGACCATTATAAATGTTTCGTCATTTACTTCGGGTAACAATACTTATCATGTAGGATCCAGTGATATAGAGTACGCAATAGGCGATCCAAGGGTAAAAGCCAGTGACGTTTATTCCGGGAGTACGGCATGGACGACCGTGACGAACTTCTATAAATACCTCACATCAGATACTCCTACTGCTGCAGAATGGAGTTCTCCGGGGAACATCCTTATCTCCAGCCAGTCCAGTGATATGCAGAACGTTATTGCACCCAAGTTTCTGGTTTCGTCTGCATTGAATGCGAACCAAGGACTGACTTTCGAGACTGCAGTCAAGCGTGCCGCCACATATCAGGAAGCCGGATATCCGGCCGGAAGATGGAGGCTTCCGACAGAGGCCGAGATGGCTTTCATTGTGGCCCGCCAAAATGATGGAACTATTCCTACCCTGTACGCTACTGACAGTCCATATTGGTCCGGCAGCGGCAGGTTGCTTACTCCTTCAACTGGCGGGAGTATTTCTTTCTCCGACGATGACGGTTCTACACACTCCGTGCGTTTCGTCTACGACCTCTGGTACTGGGGCGATACCGCTTCCACCACCAATGTTTACCATCCCAACGGACATATTTACGATTATGACGCCTCCGGCGCTGCAACCCTAAGATAAAGATGAAAGACATGACTGGAAGATTTTTTACATATCTGGCCTGCCTGAGCCTTCTTCTCTTTGCGGGCTGCGAAGTGGAGGAACGTTTTTCCGAGAGTCCCGCGCGTGAAGCGCAGGAGGGCAAGGTGACCATCAGCGGGTCCCTCTCCATCCCCATGGAGGAACTGACCGCACAGACCAAATCTTTTGGAGAATACGGCACCGGCACCGGCATCACCCATCTGTACATCGCAATCTTCAACGAAGGTGACATTCTGGAGGAGGTCGTCGAGGCGCGGCCCGGCACGAAGGAGCACCCGCTGGACAACTTCACTCCCGGGGATGCGGCCTCCAATTTCTTGACCGTCTTCCACGTCACCGTCACAGAGGCCCCGGCGCGCAAGCGTATCCTCCATTTCATCGGCACCTCCGTGGAGCGCCAGGATCTTCTTGCCGCCAACATCGTGGATGAAAGCACCTACGCCAAAACCCTGATAGCCACCGGCAGCGAGGACTGCTACTGGGGGAGGGCGGAATTCGCCGACGGCCTTACCGAAGACACTGACATCCACGATATTCCGCTGGTCAGGAACTTCGTGAAGGTCAAGGTACAGAGCTCCGATCCCAGCTTTACGATCAGCGGTTTCAAAGTGTTCAACGTGCCCACTTCGGGCACGATAGTCCCCTTCAACCCGAACACCGCCGAGTACCTCGGCTCCGGCGACAACCTGTCCGTGAACTTCAACCGTTTTGCCGATTACTCGGTCGCGGACATCACCTATCAGAATATGAGCGGGTCAGGGACCGGGCAGCAGCATTACGAAGGGTTTATGCCCTCCGGCGTGACATACGACAATCTCTCCGGGCTTTCTCCCGGCTACAATGCCTTCGGGACGACGGATTACGATTTCGCGGCCGCCAATTTCGTCGCCGCCGGCGGGGCGGATTATCTCTATGAGGCAACCCACCTGAGCAGCGAGAACAATCCCTTCATCATCGTGAAGGGCAGTTACAACGGGAACGCCGACACCTACTACAAGGCCGACTTTGTATATTCCGACTCCGACGGAGAGACGCAATACTATCATTTGCTCCGCAATTTCCAGTACACGCTGGACATCACCAAAGTGATGGCCGACGGGTCGGGCACCATTATGGAGGCCGTGAACGGCGTTGCGCTCAACAACTTCGAGGCGTCCACCCAGAGCCAGTACCTGACCAACATCTCCGACGGTGACTCCCGCCTTTTCGTGAGCTCTACGGACGAACTCATTGTGCGCGGCACGACGCTTACGATGTATGTCAAGAGCCTTAAAAAGAGCGGCAGCACGTGGGTGAACGACAATG
>FLNZ01000058.1_pt1 | contig 18667 bp, 12 predicted proteins | sample 1140391 | NCBI WGS metagenome assembly FLNZ01 (sample SAMEA3878171, study PRJEB12797) | bioreactor metagenome | biome: Moose rumen | place: Sweden | collected 2011-10
CGCCGCCCCAGCAGCAGAACAGGCACCCGCAGCGACCGCAGAACAAACCGCAGCGACCGTGCCCGCCGATACGGCACAAAAGGCTCCGGACAGCACCGTCGCCGCCGTGGCACCCGCAGATTCTGCAACAGGCGGATTCGTCGCCGACACGACAACTCCCCCGCCCACACTTCTTGAAGGTACCGAGATTGCCGGAGACATTCATGGGTTCCTGAAGTTGGACAAGTCTCCCTACATCGCGACTGAAACGCTCATCGTTTCTCCCAACATGAGCCTCGTCGTTGAACCGGGCGTAATCATCTACTTCAAGCCCGGCACCGGCCTGCAGGTGAACAAGGGCCAGCTGGTCATCGCCGGTTCCGCAGTTTCCCCGGTCACGTTCCGTTCGGCCTACGACCGCCCCAAGGCAGGCGACTGGCTTGGCGTAACCATCACGGGCGACCAGCGTGCAGAAATCCGCAACGTGCAGATTAGCGACGCGGCCGTCGGCATTGCCGTCGAAAACGGCTCGATGGACATAAAGGATGCAAAAATCGAGAACACTTCGGTTCGCGGTGTCTATGCGCGCAACGCATCCATCGCGGTGAGCGACGTTGAATTCAGGAACAACCCTGTCGCATTGCAGGTTGCAAATTACGCAAACGCAATTATCGACCGAGCCACCTTCGAAAAGAACAAGGTCGCCATCATGAATTCCGAACTCGCCGAAGCGCACGTTTCTTCCTCCAAGATCGAGGATAACGAAGTCGGCTTGCTCAACATGGCGAACAGCCTCATCACGTTCAACAACACCGAAATCACGAAGAACGGGCAGGGTGTATCTTCTGCCGAAGTTCTCGCGCCCGAAATCATCGAGCGCGTCAAGGGCAATACGCTCGATCTCAACAACCAGGCCGAAGCAACAGTATCCACACTCCCGCCCGCACCCGAAATTCCGGGCATCGAGCAAAGGCCGCTCCGCGCTTCCGACAAGATTGGCGACATCGTGGCGCAAAGGCTTGATGCCGAAACCAGGAGCGATTCCACGGTTGCCCGCTGGAGCGTTATCGGAAACGTAATGCTCGGAACCGGATACCACTTCGTGAACACGAGCAAGAACGACAGCGACGAAACAATCGAAATTGACACGGACACCATTGCACCGGGCGATAAGTTCAGCAACAATTTCCAAGTTCCGGGCCTCGCCTCACGCGCCAGTGTCTACATGTTTATGCAGTCTATTGATGGCAAAACAATTGAATTCAACACAGACCTCTCCATTGATTCGTGGAACAAGTTCTCCCCGAACCCAGTCTCCCTCACCTATACCGACGCCTACAACAGGGCGACCCTCGGTGACTTCCAGCTCATGGGCGGCGACACCTACATGGCTGGCTTGCCGATATTCGGTATCGACTACACACTTTCGCTTTTGAAGAACAATGCCGACCAGCCCCTGTTCCAGCTAGGCGGGTTCTTCGGCGAAGCACAGCGCAGCCTTGTAGAAGGCGCACGCCACCCCTACCTCTACAACGACTACATCGATGATGGCGAACTGCAGGCCCAGCGCCTCGCCTACGGAGGATTCATCAAGTGGGCTCCGGTACGCCGCTTTGACGCGAAGTTCGGGGCCATCTACGCAAACGACGAACTCAAAGACCCGCTGCTCCGCGACGGTGCCAGCGAGAAGTGGACAACGAGCGACCCGATGCAGGAATCGTTCACGCTCTACGCCGACGGTAACTGGCTATTCTTCCCGGGCGATATCGAACTTAACGGGCAAATCGCCGTCGGTCGCGCAGACACGCTCGACGTCACCCGCCAGCGCGCCATCAACAAGGTGTTCAGCGATGCCGGAATCAGCTCGGTTTCTTACAACACAATGCGCCAACTGATGCAGAACCAGAACCGCATCAACTCGCTTACCGATGCCGAACTGGCCTCTATATTCGGTGACAACACGACCCTCAGCAGGAGCGAAATGCGCGATTCCCTGCGAGTGCTAGTCCGCGAAGCAAAGGAAGTGCAGAGAGACGAAGAAGACGACCGCGACGAAGACCGCGTACTCGGGCTCAACTGGGGCAGCCAGAACTTCGCCATTGGCGCATCGCTCAACTGGAACATCTACAAGACCAGCATCAATGGCCATATCAAGTACGTGGGCGAAGACTTCTACAGTGCTGGCTCCCCGAACCAGCTTTCGGACACGCGTGAATTCGGAGGCCGCATCGAGCAGGACATTCTCGGATTCTGGGATTTGGGAATTTCGTACCAGATTAACGTCGAGAACGCAGCCAAGGGCAACAAGACGAACATCTTCGGGCTTGGCGAAGGTACCCACTGGGGCCTGTTCCCCGACGAGGACTCCAAGTGGTTCGACGAGCACGAACTTGACAACGACCGCACCAAGTACATCCAAAACGCAGGCATCGACAACACGTTCAAGATCAACAAGAATGTGGACGTGAGTGTGGGTTACAACTTCGAATACAAGACCCAATACAGGCCGTTCCAGTTGCACTACAACTACACGCTCGAAGACGGCATTTATAAGGACGACTGGTTCAATGCCCGCAAGGGACGTGACACAACGATGATTGTCGATGTCGATGATACGTCATACGTGGATGCCGAGCGCTGGAGCGAATACGTGGCCCTAGCCAAGGAGCCGTTCCTTGCGACACGATTCCAGGAACGACTCTTCAAGCACACCTGGAATCTGGGAACATCGATCCGCGCATACAATTCCGTGTTCAAAGTCGGAGGACAGTGGACATACCGTACCGACGGTTCCAAGTTCCACAGGGATAGCCTGATCAAGGACATGGATCTCGAAAACACGACATGGGACAAGCTGGGTTACTACTTCGGAGGTTCTGACTATTTTGAACAGACCTACCCCATGTCGGTAACTACGACGCTTCCGATTCTCCAGAACAGGTTCTCGCTCACTCCGCGCTTCAAGAGCTACAACCGCGACGACATGAGCGAATTCGAAATCACCATCGAAGACGAATTCGAGATGCCGTTCAAGAACAACTTCTTTGTGCTCGGCGTGAACGCAGGCTTCCGCTACATGACTACCGACTGGGAAGAAGAAGACGAATCGTACGACGAGACCGAAACCGACATCCTCGGTGGCGTGAACCTGCGCGTGAACCACAACAAGCGCTTCTACACGGAATGGTATACCGGCACGGCGATTTACTTCCGCCCGGACAACCTGAGCAACGAATACAACGATATCTACCTGGGCGTGAACGCACATTTTGTATTCTGACCGTTCGCGCTTAACTAGGGTATTAAATTACTCCGGTTAGCGCTCACTCTCGAACCGCCCCAGTTCAATAACTGGGGCTTTGTTGCTCACGGCGTGTTTTAACGAATAAAGGGAATTCTTGAAGCGGGCCGAAGGGCTCGCTTTTTTTATTTTTGGGAAAGATGTTCACGTACCGCTACAGAGAATTGCCTGTCGCCCTCGAAAAGAAGGGCGAAGTACGCAGTGCACTGGCGCGTGAACTTCGCCTGAACCCAGAACAGATTTTCAACCTGGAAGTGGAGCGATTCGCACTGGATAGCCGCCGGAAGGGCGCGCCCCACTGGAGCTACAACGTAATTTTTGAAACGGAGCGCCCGCTGCGGGCTTCGGGCAATGCGGCCCGCGGACTAATTGCGGCTTCACGGGAACGCGAAACTCTCGAAAGCGACGCGCTTACAGGCAGTGTTCCGATGGCAAGTCACGTGGATGTTATCGGGGCAGGCCCCGCAGGGCTGTGGGCAGCCCTCCACCTGCTGCGTCGCGGATTTACCGTAGACTTGTACGAGCAGGGCAAACCCGTGGAAGAACGATTCCGCGACATCCGCAGGTTCTTCGCCGAACGGAAATTCAACGAGCATTCCAACGTGCTGTTCGGCGAAGGCGGGGCCGGCGCATTCAGCGACGGCAAGCTCAATACCCGCAGCCGCAATATTTTCTCGGAAACCGTCCTGCGCGACATGGTGGAATTCGGCGTGGATGAAAACGTCGTGACCTTCGCCAAACCGCATATCGGTACCGACAGGCTCGTGCTGATGCTGCGCCAGATTCGCGCAGAGATTGCACGGCTCGGCGGGAAGATACACTTCAATACCGCGCTTGAGGATGTGGAGATAAAGGACGGACGCATTACCGCAATCAAAATGCGCGACGTTTTCAGTGTATCGCCGGCGTTAAACAGCGCAGCGGGTTCGCCGCACGCGTTAAACAGCGCGCCGACATTAAACAGCGCGCCGGCATTAAACAGCGCCGCCCGCTGGCAAAAGTGCGAGGCGCTGGTACTTGCCACGGGGCATTCCGCCCGCGGGATCTATGAACTCCTGGCTGCCCGCGGGGTTGCGCTCGAAAGCAAGGCGTTCGCGATGGGCGTACGCGTAGAACACCCGCAGGCACTTATCAACCTGCGCCAGCTCGGGAAGGGCGTAGACACGCGCCTCACGGGAGCCGCAGAATATTTTCTCGCCACCCCGACGCTTAACAAGACGAGCAGTGCCTACAGTTTCTGCATGTGCCCGGGTGGCGTGCTGGTGCCCTGCGCATCGGAACCGGGAACGCTCGCCACCAACGGCATGAGCTACAGCCGTCGCAACGGCCCCACCGCAAACGGTGCGATTGTCGTACCCGTAGAGGCGAGCGAAACGACCTTCGGCGGGCTCGATTTCCAGCGCAAGACAGAGCGCGACGCATTCGATGTCGGCGGCAAGGAATACGCAGCCCCCGCGCAGACCATCAAGGCCTTCCTCGCCCACCATGCAGACCGCAACCTGCCCAAGACAACTTACCCATGCGGGCTTGTCGCCTGCAACATGTGGGACTGGCTCGACAAGAAAATTTGCAACTCGCTCGCCGAAGGTTTCCAGAATTTTGACCGCAAAATTCCTGGATTTATCGAGCAGGGGCTGATTGTCGCCCCCGAAACGCGCACGAGTTCTCCGGTACGCATCACACGCAACAACGACACGCTCGAAAGCGTCAACACGCAGGGGCTATTCGTGCTCGGCGAAGGCGCGGGCTATTCCGGCGGAATCGTCACGAGCGCCGCCGACGGCGTAAGACTTGCCGTTCGAGCAAAGAAAAGCAAGTAAAACCGAATATTGCAATAAACGAAATTCGTGAACGGCAAACCCGCTAGCAATTTGTTGTTGCTTGAATGTGTGAACGTGTGAATAGACTCTTGAAGCACATCCTTCAAAAAAAACAGGCCTCGTGAAGGCCTTATACGAATAACACCTCTCCGATGTTTAAATCCCTATTGATTCTCGTAGAAGTCCGAAGGGACCAACAGTCACAAGGACTTCTGCAGAACCCGCCTATTGCAAATCCCTTGCGATAAACTAGTTTCTGCCGGAGCAAATGTTGTGTTCTTTGCGTAGAGAGGCTATTTACAAAGTGAACACTCGAACGAAGTGAATGTGTGAATGTGTGAATAGACTCTTGAAGCAAGCACTTTAACAAACTTTACTTGAATTTCACGGCAGTCCCATACACGATAATTTCTGACGACCCCGCCATGACAGATGACGTCGCAAACCGCACGTTTACCACAGCGTCACCACCGATACGGGATGCTTCCTCTATCATGCGCTGCATCGCGATGTTGCGGGCGTCGTTCAGCATCTCAGTATAACCGGCAATTTCGCCACCGATAATCGTCTTGAGGCCCGCAAAGATATCGCGCACCACGTTCTTGCTGAACACGACACTCCCCTTGACCACCTGAATGGTCTCTATTTCCTTGCCCGTAATAAAATCTGTCGTTACAATCTGCATGTTCCATACCTCCTTTTTGCACGAATATATAAAATTACTCCGGTGCAGAGTTTTTTTCAGGAGCGTCGCGCGACAAGACGTTCAATAAGCACGATAAGCAGCACATCGACCGCCACAAATATGGCAAGCCACATGGCGGTTCCACCCTGGAACCCGTAACTGTGCAGGCCAACCCCGAGCAAGTTCACGCCGAACCAGCAAAGGAACGTCACGATTACGTTGAAGCAGTTGAGCAAGGCAAATCCGTGCGTATCCACCAGGCGGCCAGCACGCAAATGAAGCAGGAGCATCGCCCACAGGATTACAAACAGCGCACCACATTCCTTCGGGTCGAACCCCCAGAAGCGACCCCATGCGAAATCGGCCCACACGCCGCCCAGGAGCGTACCGAGCATCGTGAATACCGCGCCAAAGACGAGCGTGCCATACAAGAGCGAATCGAGCGGGGTGCGCGCATTTTCCTTTTCTAAAGATGTGCGGAACAGCGCCATGTGCGCGACAACTCCCGAAAGAATCATGCCCGCAAATCCGAGCGCAATCGTGAACACGTGTATCGTGAGGAAAACCGAGGAATTCAATACGGCAGGAATCGGCCTGAACGTATCGCCCGGCTCCAGCACGAACTTCGCGAAAAACAACAGGAGTGCCGCCATGAACGTCACAGGAATCATGAGCGAGAACGTGCGACGCTTACAGAATATAAACGCACCCGATTCGAACGCCATCAATAGCATAGCCACGAGCAACACGATTTCGTACAAACTAGAAAGAGGAACGCGGGCAGCAACATACGTGCGCAAGGCAAACAGAACCGCAAGTATACCTGCCGTCGCGATGCAGGCCAAATTTGCGGCAACACCCAACTTCCGCGACCTGAAAATCATATTCAACGAAGCAAGCAGGCAGGCGATAAACGCCAAGATAAAGGCAATCAATGCAAAATTCGCCTTGTGGTAAAACACTTCCGCCGCAAGCCGGTTTTCATCAACCGTCACCGACTCCGAAGAAGATTCCTCGACAATGGAAAACGCAGTTCCATTTTTCACCGCTTCATATTGCAGCACATTCGCATAAAGCCGCTTCATTTCGGATGTTGCCGGATGGCTGTCATCCCGGCTCGCATAGAGTTCCAGCAAGTTCCGCGATGGAGCCAACTCCGCATAACTTACATAGCGAGAATCAGCCGGCAAACGCAAGGCTTCCAGCACATCGCTGCGCAAGACCTTGAACAGCGCAAGGTTTTTCGCCTCTTCGGGATTGTTCAGAATCAGACGCACGACGTTCCCGGCAGAGAGCTTTCGCACCTCCAGCCTTTCGCAGTATGGTACATTCCCGCACTTGTAAGTCACGCGCCCGCTCAAATCATCGAGGAATCCGCGGGCAAACGAATCGAACGAGCGCACCGCAGAATCTACCAGCACGGGGGAATCCGCCTTCAGGCCTTCCCAGACGGTCGACGGTTGCGCAGACGCCTGTGAATTGGCTGGCACCATCGCGACAAGGCTCGCAACACATGCAACTAACGGCACGATTTTTGCGCCCATACAAGCCGCCGACGTTTGCGCAACGCTCTTCCGCGCACTGCGCACCTTCACCACATAATGGAACACCGCTCCCAACAGGAACAGCACCATGAATGCGTACGGTACAAAATGCAACGGGTCGAAATAAACCTTGTACATCGAGATGACCTTGTCCTTCGACATAGGCAGGTCACCCCGGAAATGCGCGTAGTAGGGCCAACCCGCGAGCAATATGGATTCATCCAGATTCGCGGGCTCTGCGCCCAGGCTATCGTCTGCCGCATAGAACTTGAGCTTTTGCGCAGTTCCGCTAGAATCAGGAAGTTCGGCAGAATTCAGGGTGATTACCTCGAACCCGTTGTACTCCCGCTTGATTTCACTCCCGACAACACCACCCGCAAGCAACACGAGCAGGGCAACATGCATGAGCCAGAGGCCCGCGTTCTTCCAGCCTCGGGGCATCCGGAAAACCATACTCGCGACAAGATTCACGCACGCAAGAATTGCGATACTCTTGAACGCAGGCAACGGCACCACGCCCAGTGCCCATATAAAATAACTGTCAAAGAAACGGTCTACCGCTATCGATGCCGGATAACCCGCCGCCTCCGCATTCGCCTGCGCCAGGGTTCCCCAGAACGTGAGCACCAGGAACGCGACAAGCAAAACCACAGTCACCTTCAGCGAAGCCAACTTTTTCAAAAATTCTTTCGTTCTTCGTCTTTCCACTTTCGTCTAAACAGCCTCCACCCAAACGAACTTGCTTTCGTCGAGTTTCTGTTCGCCATCAAAACGATAAGCGACAAGCCGTCCATCGCCACGGTAACCCGCCACACTGTAGTCCAGGCAACACACGTTGTCGCGTATAAGCTTCGGGAGGCCCGTAAGCCAGTAGTGTCCGAAGAACACGGGCCGTTCGTTCTCGCCGTAATAGCCATGCCCAAGGACTTCCGCGGGCGCATCGCAGGCCGGCAGTTCCACTCCCGGCTGGAAGGCAAGTTCCCGCAGGCTGCAGCCCTTCGGGTCAATCCACCATTTTACCCGCGCCCGCTTGCGGAGCACGTTTTCCCCGTCGCGGAACGTGATTCCCGCGGGCAAGTTCATCTCGGGCCCCTTCAAGAAGTAGTTTATCGGGTCAAAGAGCGAATCGTCATATTCGTTGAACTGGTCGTTCGCGCGTGCAATAAGCTCGTCAAAATTCCCGTCAGCAAAACTGCGGATGCTCGCTGCATCTAGCGTACGTGCGGCACCCAAGTCGAAACAGGCGTGCTGGGCCCGGAACAAATCCTCTTCGATAAAGAACGGGAGCGTCTTCAAGAACAAGAGCATGTCCTCGAATTCTGCACGGCGCCCCTTGTAGCTTTCAACCGTCCTCGTGTGGATTGCCACCTTGTTGAAGCTGTGCTCGCGCAGGTAGCCCCCGGGAATGCAGTGAATCACGTGAGAGCCGCCGGCGCCGTTCAGTTGCCAGAAGCAGAGCGCATTGAATTCGTGGTTCCCCATCAGGGCGACCGCCGAACCTGCGTCGCGCATGGCACGCACCAGGTCAATCACTTCGCGCGACTGGCTCCCGCGATCGATGTAGTCCCCCAGAAACACGACAGAGCGCTCTCCACCCGGATAGCGGAATGCGCCTCCTGATTCCTCGTAACCGAGTTTCGCGAGCAGGAGCCGCAACTCGGTGCAGTGCCCGTGTATATCGCCGATAAAATCAACTGAGGAATTCATGACTGAAATATAATTTCTATTTGCCCGCCCGTCGGCATTTTTTATCTTTTTCGCATGTTCCACCCAATACGCCACTTTATCACCATCACAAAGCACAGGAACGAGGTCGTGCGCCTCTGCTTCAAGGCGGGAATCGGATTCCAGGGACTCTTCCACGACCTTTCCAAGTACTCGCCCACGGAATTTATTCCGGGAGCGCGTTACTACAGCGGCAAGGAATCCCCGAACAACGGGGAGCGCCGCGATACGGGAATGAGCCTCGCGTGGATGCACCACAAGGGCAGGAACAAGCACCACTTTGAATTCTGGTACGACTACGAACTCGCCACCAAGAAAATAGTGCCGATGGACATGCCCGACCGCTACATCAAGGAGATGTTCTGCGACCGCATCGCCGCATCGAAGACGTACAACAAGGCAGGCTACACGCAACGTTCCCCGCTCGAATACCTCGAAAAAAGCACCGCCAGGGAAAAGATGACGGAAAACACCTACCGAAAGCTCCTGTACCTGCTGCGCCTTCTTGCCGAAAAGGGCGAAAAGGAGACGCTCCGGTTCGTGCGGCACTGCAAGGTTCTGCCTCTCGCCGAGATAGCCTCGAGCACGTCCCCGTAAAATCCTATATTTTTGATGTCGCGGATGGTCGCGACCATAACCCCGCGAAATACCAAAGGCGGGCAACCGAACGGAAAGGCCAATATGGAAATCGGAAGAATCAATCGCGCGCGCGTCGATGCAGTCATGCCCCAGGGATTCTACCTGGAACTCGAGACCGGAGGCCGCGTGCTCCTCCCCGGAAACAAGAACCAGTTCACGCTTGAAGAGGGCGAAATCATTGACGTTTTCGTCTACATGGATTCCGAGGACCGCCCCATTGCGACTCTCGACAAGCCATTCGCGCAGGCGGGCGAATTTGCGGTACTTACCGTCAAGGACGTGAACCGCGTGGGCGCGTTCCTGGACTGGGGATTAAACAAGGACCTGTTCCTCCCCTACAAGCAGCAACTCGGCGAACTCGTGGAAGGCGACCGTTGCGTTGTCTACATTCTTGTGGACGAGAAGAGCGGAAGGCTTGTCGCCACCGAAAAAATCAAGACGTTTATCGACTACGACACCGAGGACCTGCACGTGGGCCAGCGCGTGGAACTTGCTGCCTACGAGGTGACCCGCGAATACGTCGACTTCCTGGTCGATTACCGCTACACGGGCAGGCTCATGCTTACCCCGGGAATGCAGCGCATATACATCGGCGATACCATGCCCGGATTTATCCAGCGCATCACAAATGACGGAAAGATTACGCTAAACCTCACGCCCGTGGGCTACAAGGGCGTAATCAACAGCGACGCCCCGAGCGCTATTATGAACAAACTAGCAGAAGCCGGCGGTTTTTTGCCCTACGGCGACCACACCGCCCCCGAGACCATACGTCAGGAATTCGGCATCTCTAAAAAGACCTTCAAGAAGATTATCGGCGGGCTCTTCCGCGAAGGGAAAATTACGATAAGCGACGACGGAATCCGCTCCATCTAGGGCCGGGCCCGCTTTTACTACTCGCTTTTTGCGTTCACTTCGTCCGGGTTCACGACGCGGATTTCGATGCGGCGGTTCTGCTTGCGGCCCGCCTCGGTGCCGTTGTCCGCCTTCGGGCGGCTGGAGCCATAGCCCACCGCAGTCACGCGGTCCTTAGAAATTCCCTTGCGAATCATGTATTCCATCACGCTGTTCGCACGATCCTCAGAAAGTTTCTGGTTCAGCTGGTCACTGCCTTCGCTACTCGTGTGACCCTCGATTTCGACTTTCGCCTTCGCATTCCTCTTGAGCCCCGCAATGGCGTTGTCGAGAGTCTTGAGCGAGTTCGGGATAAGTTCTGCGCTGCCCGCCTTGAAGTTCACGCCCGTCAGTTCCGCACGCGTATCGTCGAAAAGCACCGTAATGCCGCCCGTGCTCGCCGTCAGAGAAACATACGGCGTCGTACCGCATTCGAACGGTCCCGTAAGGCTCTCGCAGAGCACCGTGTAGGAATCTTCGCGCGGAATCATGAAGGCGGCCTCGCCGTACATGTCGGTAACTACGGTAATCTTGTTCTTGGGTTTCTTCTGCCCCTGGAACACAAGCTTTTTCCTTGCCTGCGGAACATCGTCGTAATTCGTGTAGGTGACATTCAGAACTGCGTGCGTCTTGTTGGGAGCAAGTTCAGCGGCAACAGAAAGGGCCGGAGCCATAAGGCCAATTGCGGCACACGCGCAGAGAGCAGTAGTCAAGCGGGAAAAAACGGGCATACACACCTCATCCATAATCAATAATCCGCGACAAAGATAAAAAAACGCGACAAATGGGGAAAGAGGGCATTTCCAAAACAGGTGCCAAATTCTATCTTTACGCGCGGAAACAATAAGGAGCCACGGGAACCGCGTGGCCATCATAGGAGAAACGATGAAACACCTAAAGATTGCGGCAGCACTCCTGACCATGGGGCTCGCCACCTCCGCATTCGCCATTGACGGCGAGTTCGGCCTCAAGGGCAACGTGCAGACTCAGGTTACCAAGTCCATCGCCGACGAAGACCACAACTTCAGCAGCGGCTGGATTCGCGCCAACGTGGGCGGCCAGTACAAGAGTGAAAACCTCGACGGGCTTATCATGCTGCGCATCTTCGCGCCGGAATTCGGCAACAAGATTGACGGCAAAATGTACGACAAGATTCTCGCCGATCTCTACTGGGTGAACTACAAGTGGAATCTGGGCGACAGCGACAAGCTCAACCTCAAGATTGGTCGCTGGAAGACAGACTGGTCGCAGTCCACCCACTTCGGTACCTACGTAGACAAGGACCTGACCAAGCGCGGGCTCTGGATGCGCGACTACAGCCACAACGCCCTTGAACTCGGCTGGAACCACGGGCTCAGCAACCTCACCGCCATGCTCGCCACGCAGGACGGCAACGCTAACCGCGGCTACCTGCGCGTGGAAGAAGACATGAAGTTCACCTTCCCGCTCGAAGTGAAGGTCGCCTACCGCGGAAACCTCATCGACGTCCTGCAGAACACCGCCTACGTGACTCACCGCGTGGCAGCCTACGCAAGCTACAACGTCCTCCCGATGTTCCGCGTCTACGGCGAATATGCCTGCGTGTACACACAGGACGACGACCTGAATACGAACGCAAGCAACTACATCGCCCCTGAAACCAAGTACTACCTGCCGGGCATCTACTTCCAGCCGTTCTACCTGGGTCTCGATTTCGCCCCGAAGAGCGGAATCTTGAGCACGCTCATGAGCAACCTCATGGTGGAATGGGAATACATCAACAAACGCGACAACCTTTATGCCGTAACCGAGCACACCTACGACGACTGGGCATGGACGGTTGCATGGAACAAGAAGATTGGTTCTTCGAGGCTCCAGTTCAGCGTTTATAGCGAAAACGAGATGAGCGACGTGGGCCTCGCCTTCCGCCTCACCACCACGATCAAGTAAAAATCAAACGGCTTCTGATAGCCGCGTAAACACATTTAATCCCCGTGCAAGCGGGGATTTTTTTGCAACAAAAGCAGATGTCGCCCCCCGATAAAATGAAAGCCCCGCAGCAATGCGGAGCTAAAATTATCACATAGGCGAGGATTACATCGGAACGTAGCCAGTCACAATCAGCTGGACAGACCAAGCCTTTGTATCGTTTTCTGTCTCAAGTTTATTCATGTCAAACGAGAAACGCAGGCCAATATCGCCAAACTTGTTGTTTCCGATATTGGCCGTATAACCCAGCCCGAACTGGAGCGCAACGTACACCGAATTGCATTCCCAACTATCAAGCGTCTCCTCGAAATCAAGTTCTTCGCTCGATACGGTAAACTCGCCGAACAAGTTCAAGGAGAACGCAGGACCAGCCTCGAGATAGAACTGGGGATGGGGATTATAGCGGACCATAATCGGAAGCAGCAGGTTGTACTGGTTCAGGTTTTCTTTCGTATCCGAAGCAGTGTAGCGCCAACCATAGTCATCAGTCCCCCTAACTACATAGTCGTCGCTGTCACGGAAATAACAGCGAACTTCAAAGTTGAGTTCGGGGACAACGCTCAGGAAACTATTGATATGGTAATTGAAAATGACACCTAAGCTAACTTGAACACCAAGCCATTCGGCATAGGGGTCGTAGGTCGTCCCATTGCCCATATCAATTTCTTGCCTATTCCAGAAGCCAGCAAAACCCGCAGAAAGTTTACCACCAAAATTGAATGGACGGTCAAAAATGGAAGACATCTCGCCTTCATTGCGGCTCACCTTCTTGCCTTCGTCCATGTTCTTGTATTCAACATCAGATGCTGGCTTTTCTTCGGTAGTGGCCTTGTCGCCACTGTCCATGTCGGTGTAGCCGTCATCGCTACTGGTGGAGGCTTCGGTGCCGTAGTCGTCACCGTAGTCGTAGTCGTCCTGTGCAAAAGCCATCGTGCTGACAAGGCTTGCCGCAGCGAGAGCGAGGAACATCTTTTTCATCGGATTTTCTCCTTATATAGGTGTTATTTATCAAAATTTAGAAATAATCTACCCCGAACCGCACTACTTGGTCAGTTCCTTGGTAACTTTAGTTATCTCGGCCACGGCCTTGCGGGCAAAATCGACCGTCATCTGGTCGTTCATCTCGCTGCAAGAGCGGAGCGTGATTTCGGTGTGCTTGCAGATGGGCTTGTACGCACGCGGGTCGCCGGAACAGCCCGCCACTATGCCCGACGACATCACGCCTACGCGCACGTCGGTTTTCTTCTTGACTTCGCCCGTCTTGAAGTCGAGAATCTGGATAAAGCCAGAGGTCGAGGCCTTCTTCGTGAGCGAGTCGGTAATGATTGTGGCATACACGTTGGCATAGTCGTTCACGTCGTAACAACGGAGCTTACCGTTTTTGAGCCTTTCACATTCCTGGTGGCTGCCGACCTTCACTCGGGCGGCATTTTCCTTCTCTTCACGGTCGCGTTCCACCGCACTTTCGTCGTCGGAACACACGTGCTTCTCGATGGAACCCGCGATGAGGAATTCCGCGGTACGGAGATTGCCCATCATTTCATCGCCCTCGCCTTCCTTGAAATCGCCCGAAGATGCAAGCGTCTGCTCTTCGAGAATGCGGTCCAGGTCGGCGCGCGTCAAGAACTGAAGGAATTCGGAAGCTTCCTTGTTCTTCTGGAGTTCGGCAATCAGGGCGGCATCCATGCGGCCACTGTAGTCGTTGTTGAACGGGTCAACCGCTACGCGCACCGTGCCGCGCTTCTTGCATTCCGCATAGAGCTGCTTGGAATCTTCGTAGTCGGCATGGTAGGTGAACGCCTTGCGGAAGTGGACTGCGGCTTCTTGCTGGGCAGCCTTGCCTCGCCCGTTCATCTTTTCGAGACCTGCGGCATAGTGCGATGCGGCGGCACTGTCGCGGGCGACCTTGATATCTTCGGGATTGACTTCCACACTCAGTTTGAGCTTGTCGTTACGGCGGGCAATAAGCTTCAGCTGCTTCGCGTAATCGGCCTTCTGCTCTTCCATAAACACGATCTTGTCCCAGCGCTTGGGGTTCGGGTCGTCGCGCTTCTTGAACATCGCAATCGTATCGTTCTTTGCGGCAATCACGTCGTCGAACGTCTTGTTCAAAAACTCGATGGCGGGCTTGTAGTCGGGCTTGATTTTCAGGGCCTCGAGAGCCTCGGCAATAGCCTTGTCGTCCTTGCCGTCATTGTACGCCTTCTGCGCGCGGTTAAAGGCATCCACGTGCGGGCCAGAAGAGGCGCACGACATAAACATAAACGCAGCGGAAGCGATTGCGGAAAGCCAAATCTTCTTCATTATTTAAAAACTCCTTTGCAAGTCAGGCTCGCTCGCCTACTTCAAGAATTCAAAAACGACCTTACCGTCGATATCATGCGGACCATCGAAGGACTTCTCGTCGAAACCGGGCTTGTCGCCAATCGCCTCGAGAATCGCCGTGCCGAGATCGCCCTTAGACCCCTTGAACGTCACGGAGTAGGTCACCACATCCTTTGCGGGCTGGGTCTGCGAATTGATGGTAACGACGCCCTTGAGCGCCTTCTCGAACGGAATCTTCTGGCTGCGGGCGGACTTCATCTTGCGGAGTTCCACCACAAACTGCGAGCCGTTGTCGGCCGCATTGATCCAGGCTTCCATCACCTGTTCCGAAAGCGTGCGGGCAGCAATGACGGCAGCCTTGTTAATGCCGCCATTGCGGGCAACTTCCTTGCTTGTGGCAACGGTATGCACGCCGTTCGAGAACGCGGCAATCACCTCGCCCGAATTCACATCGATAACCTCGACCCCAATCTGGAGCGAGGCCTTAATCTTGTTGCCCTTCACCTTCATGTAGCTGGTCACCGCGACTTCACCGCGGGCAACGAAGTTTACGCCTTCCTTCTCGGCATACTTCTTGACGGCAGCGCGGTCAGAAGGGTTAACGCCGGTCTTTGCGAGCGAGGGGGCCAGGGCAATGTTGCGGGCCATGTCGGAAGACTTCACGTTGAACTGCTGCTTCACGAACTGCTGCTGGAACTTGTCGACAATCTGGGCGTCGGGAATCTTTGTCCAGATATCCTCGCTGTAGGTTGCCTCGGTCGTTACTGCAGTCGTCTTTGCACGTGCCTTGGTGGACTTGCCCGATTCGTCTTCGGCAGAACTTTCCGAAACAGTTTCCTCGCTTTCGGAGTGGGTCACCTCGGTAGTGACTTCCGCGCCCTTCTTTTCCCAGGTGGTGAGCACGAAGGCGATGGAGGGGCGGGCCTTCTGCACGGCACCGTAACCGTTACCGGTCAGGTCGTAGGCAAACCCGAAGGAGGCCAAAGCAAAAATGGCGAAAAACGCCAGGGCAAAGACGGATATCTTTTTCACAGATAAACCTCGCAATAAAAAAATCTACTAGACTTAATTTAACTTTTAGAGGGGGGCAAGTCAATAGGGAAATGCGACACAAGTGTCTTTGAGCACACCTTACGGTGCCAAAAAAATATATCCCCGCCACAGGGCGGGGATAAAAAAGAACTTGAGAAGATCCCCGCCTTCGCGGGGATGACATCTGCTAGCGGTTAATGACGCGCACCTTCTTGAAGCCCTGGATATCCTTCACCAGGTAGATGCCGGACTTCTGGAACTTGGCGGCGATAGCCTCGTTAACGCTCGTGCCAGCGGAGATTTCCACCTTGCCGAGGGACTTGCCCTGCATGTCGAACACCTGCACGGTACGGGCGATGTTGTTCATGCTGACCGGTCGGGCAATCACAGTCGTGCCTTCACCACCTTCGGAACCCGGTTCAGCAGTGGTGAACACCAGCTTGACGTCACTAATCTTGACTGTACCTGTAGCTTGTCCCAAATTGATGGCAAACTGAGCGGCATCATCAGAATCTTCTTCCATAGCAAAGATAAATGTGTATTCCTGTTCCGTAGTGGTGATGTCAAATTCCTTAGTGGCGTATGCACCCCAGGGGTCTACGGATTGTTGGAAATTAACTTCAATCTTGCGATCTACATCAGCGCTAGCCTTAAAGGACAACTTGTACTTCATGCCCTTATCAAGAGCCAGATTGTACTGAACAAGCTGCGGCTGGTAACTTTCTGTACCAATAGTGGTAACGTCAACCGTAGCCGTGCCACCAGAAACAGATGTCTTTGCAGCAGAGTTACCCCAGTTTGTACCCTGACCCAGGAACCAAGATGCATCTTGGCTTGTAGAAATCACGTTGCCGCTCGGGAAATCACCATCCTTAAGAAGGTTCACTGTGGTTTCGCCGACCAATTCAAACTTGGCGACCACATCCTTTTCCTTGTCCATGGTTACAGAAATGGTTTCGGTAGTGCCGGTAACAGCACCTTCCCAACCCACAAACTTCCAGCCTTCGTTGGCTTTGGCGGTGAGCTGAACAGTTGTCTTGGGGGCATAATAGTTAGCGCTGGGGCTCTTTGTCACAGTACCTGCAGCGGCCGGAGATGCAGTTACATTGAGGGCAAGTTCATCGGCACTGCCACCAATTTTCAGCAGGTTCTTCTTAACTTTAGCATAACCTTTTGCAGAGCCCGTATTTCCGGTGTAGGATTCAATTTTCATGGAGGCAACTTCATACAGTCTACCCATCTTCATACCCGCTTTAGCCCATTCGCTAAAGTGCTTGGAAATAGAAATGGTACCCTTGGTGCGATGCTGGCTCGTATTCGACGGGATGGACCAATACTGCTTAAAGGTGCTGGTACCCGAAAGAGAAGGTTGCTGAATACGGTCGGTCGTATAGAAATCGTAGCTAATACCATCGATAGTTGCAGAACCAAACTTTTTACCGCCCGAGGTAGGATTGTAGCTTCCGCGATCCTGGACAATGTAGTATTCAATTTCATTGCTGAAACCACTGGGAATGTCCTGCTGGTCGTAATAGCCCCAACCATAGACACTGACATACTTCACGTTGTCGGAGGAGCTCCATTCCACTTCAAATTCGGCGGTAATATTACCCACATTCTGTACGGTAACATTGGAGTTAGACCCCCAACGCTTTCCGGAACGGGCCAACATGTTGATAGTACCACTCCACTCAACTTCGAAAGCACCACCATTTTCGGTGCTTGGGTGAAGCGTCATAGTTGCGTTACCGGCACCATTCTGGCTCCAGAGTTCGTAATCATAGCCAGAGCCGCTACCAAACTTCTGGGACGTGCCATTAGAGCAGTTAAGGGTAGTCTGCCCCCAGGAAATGGATGACGAAATTGCGGCTACGGCAATCCCCATCTTGATAATTTTATTAAAGCTCCTATTCATTTTCTAACTCCTGAATGTTTAGGTTTCTGCCCTAAAGATATATCTGCAAATTCCAAATTGGAATAGTTACAGCAAAAAGGCGTTGTTGCAAAAAACAACGCGCAACGAGCAAAAATTGCCGTTTTTAGCGAAAATTCCCCACTTTCGCGGGGAACTTCGTTCAGGAGTATCTGAAGATTAAGCGTTTTTTACGGAGTCACCTTCACGCGGAGGAAGGTCTTGCCCTGCTTCACGAGGTAGATGCCCGTATTCTTGAACTTCGCCTTGATGGCAGATGCAACCGTAGAACCGGCCGGCACATCGATTGCGCCAAGAGAGCGGCCCTGCATGTCGAACACCATGAACTGGCCATCCATAGTCGCGAGAGCCTGGGTCATGAACGGGAGAGCATCCGTAGCGCTACTGCTGTGGCCCCAGTTCCACCCGCCACGGCTAGAACTGGATTTAGCGCTACCGCTGGAGCTGGACTTGGCAATAGAAGAACTGGACTTCGGAGCCTCGTACTTGTCGGTCATGTCGAAGTAGGTGTAGTCCACGGAACCCGTAGCATTGCCACCCGCTTCGGTCATGAGCATCACTTCGGTCACGTTACCGAACTTGAGCGAAGCAGATCCACCGCCCTTCGAACCGCGAAGCTGCTTCTGCTGGCCGGTGAAGAGTTCATCCCACTTCTTGAAGTGGGCAGAAATGTCAATATGGCCACACTGACGCGGAGTCTCGCGAATGCTGAAGAACTGCACGAACGTAGATGTGCCCGACTTGGAGGGTTCCTGCTGGCGAAGGAACGCGTGGATAGAGTACTTGGCGCCATCGACGGTAATCTCGCCGAACTTCTCGCCT
>FLNZ01002936.1_pt1 | contig 18571 bp, 17 predicted proteins | sample 1140391 | NCBI WGS metagenome assembly FLNZ01 (sample SAMEA3878171, study PRJEB12797) | bioreactor metagenome | biome: Moose rumen | place: Sweden | collected 2011-10
ACACCAAGACGATGATTCGGATGTGGGAGAATGACACAATATTCATTTGCCCTGATATTGATGTCAACGCCGAACTGAACGTTGAAGAGAAAAAAGCCTCTTCTGGACGGAATATCTCTTTTGCCGAATGCGTAGAAGATGTTCGCAAAAAGATACAGAATCTGAATGAAGAGGGCCGTAATGAGGAGGGGGATAATAAAGAGTACACTCGTGATGATTTTGATCCTGAGTACATTGACCTGTTAAAGCACGATTATGATCTCATATGCGAGATGTATGACCGTTGGTCAATGAATTCAGAAGATCCTAAATTTGATGAATTCAAGGAGAGCCTCCGTTATCAGCTCTTTGATTCTGAAAAAAATAGACCTCACAAGTTGGTTATCTTTACTGAAGCAATTGATACAGCTGATTCTATTGCTGCTGCAGCGAAGGGCAAGGGTTATCGAGTCCTTCAGATTACTGCCGGCAACCGTGATAAGTATGAAGGTATCATTAAAGAAAACTTCGATGCCAATTACAAGGGTGAATGGAAGAATGACTACGACATCATTGTGACCACGGATGTCCTTGCAGAAGGTATCAATCTCCATCGTGCAAACTGCATACTCAACTACGACACGCCATGGAATTCCACCAGGCTGATGCAGCGAATTGGCCGTGTTAACCGTATCGGTAGCACGGAACCATTCGTCTATGTCTTCAACTTCATGCCTTCCGAAGAGGGCGATGCAGAAATCAACCTGGTGCGCAAGGCACACACAAAACTTCAGTCGTTCCACACGCTGTTTGGCGAAGACAGCAAGATCTTCTCAGAGAACGAAGAGATTGCCCACTATGACCTGGACACCGTCGTAAACGGCGAAGAATCACCGCTTGAGAAGTACGTCTATGAACTCAAAGAGTATAAGGCTGCTCACCCTGCAAGATATGCCGAGATAGAATCTGTTGATAAGGGGCTTGAGATTGCCACTGACGCCCCTGACGCATGTGGCTACTTCTTGGTCCGCACGCCCAGGATGGCCGGGATGTTCGTCAAGGTTGTCCCGACAGAAGATGAAGGTAAGGTTATCTCTCTCATAGATCTTCTCGCCACAGTGAGGCCGGATACTTCAGCCGAGAAGGCTGCTCTACCCGAGAACTGGGATGCGATGAAGGCCGAGGCAGAGCGAGTCGTGACAGCTGAACTGGCAGACGCAAAGTTCCGCCGTGGCAACTCTAAGAAAGCGACTGAGGCAAAGGGCATCATAAAAGACATCAAGGAAAGCCAAGCCATGTCGGCCGAATCCAAGAAGCTCCTCTCTGCTGCCGATAAACTGGTAAGGCAGGGTAATAACGACATCATCAAACGAATTCTTAAACTGGGACAAGCTGTATCTGAAAGGAACGCCATCTTCCCCTTTACCCAGGAAGAGTTTGATGCCTATCTGAATGAGGGTATTGCTTTGATGGTAGCAGACGTACAAATGCGCCAGGGTAAGCCTTGTGTATATATCGGTATAAATAAATAATAATCAATCATATAATGGATAACATTGCACTGCGGGAGTTCCTCCAGAAGAAATATGAGAATCCCGAAGCCTTCTTGGAAAACGTCATCTATCCTGTCTTTGGAGAGGAGAATTATGACACGTCTGGCAATTACCACTGGTTGCGCCGGCACCCGGAAGATCAGGCTGCGGCGGATAACGCTGGAATACTGGATATACTCGTTCTTGGAAGTATCTTTGTTGAAGGATCTCAGCTGGATGTTTTTGATGTGACCATAGAATCCAAACGCCAACTGTCTAACAACAGAGTTGGGATCCAGCAGCTTATCAGGAGGATAATATCCACTCATTCAGGTGCATTTATCATCTTCCATTATAAATCTTCCGACAGGTGGGATTGGAGGTTCACCTTCTGCCATAAGGGCGCTTCCCAGCTTGATTCTACGGATGCAAAAAGATATACTTTCCTTCTTGGTCCTGGACAATCGTGCCGCACGGCTGCAGACAACTTTTGCAAACTTGGCAAGACTGTGTCTGAAACAGGCTCTTTCACAATGAAGGACGTGATAGAGGCGTTTGACGTTGAGGCCCTTTCGATTGAATTCTTCGGGAAATACAAGGAGCAATACGAGAAGTTTGTCTCGTATATGACAGACGAGAGTAATGGGATGAGAGCTTCGTTCATTGATACTGTTTTCGATAGAACAGGTCTTACTGAAGAAGAGATTAAAAGTCGCGAGGAAAAACCTTTGCGCGACTACGTAAAAAAACTCTTGGGCCGGATAGTGTTCCTCTTTTTTATCCAGAAAAAAGGGTGGCTTGGTGTGGAACCGGGCAAAGATTGGGGAGAATGAGACATGGAATTCATGTTACATTTGTTTGAAAAGGCCGATGAAGAACAAAAAGCCAATTTCCTTGACTCTGTCCTGGAACCACTGTTTGAAGATGGCCTAAATACCAATCGCTCAAATAATGGGGATTTATTTGATACTGGAATAAAGGCGCTGCCCAACGGCGGTGTACTCAAAATACCCTACCTAAATGGTGGATTATTTGAGAGAGACGCTTCGGATGAACCGGATTCTGTGTTTCCAGCAGAATACTTCAAGTCATTGCTCACTTTCCTTTCTCAGTATAACTTCACAATCGACGAGAATGATCCTAATGATGCTCAAGTTGGGATTGATCCTGAAATGCTTGGACGCATCTTTGAAAACCTTTTGGAGGACAACAAGGACAAAGGCACCTTCTACACTCCAAAGGAGATTGTTCAATACATGTGCAAGGAATCCATAATATCTTTCCTGCAAACAGATAAGAGTGATCAAGAGAAACAGCTTATTCGTGATTTTGTTTTAACTTACGATACAAGCCCTCTCCCGTATGCTTTACGATTGGAAATAGATCAAAGGCTTAAAAATGTTAAAGTCTGCGATCCTGCCATTGGCTCTGGAGCCTTCCCGATGGGGATTTTGAAGGAGATTTTCTATTGTCGAGGCGCAATTGAAAACTTTGAAGAGGCTGCAAGAATCAAAAAGGAGATCATTAATAATAACCTCTATGGAGTAGATATTGAAAAAGGAGCTATTGATATCGCACGTCTCCGTTTTTGGCTTGCCATCGTCGTGGATGAAACAAATCCGACGGCTTTACCAAACCTTGATTATAAGATTATGCAGGGGAACTCACTTCTCGAGTCCTATAGGAATGTTGACCTAAGCCATTTAATGGAAGATGAGAGGTATGACGATGGGACGAGGCAGGGATCGTTTTTCGATGACATCATTGAAGACACGAGAGAAGAACTGACCGTGCTTCAGAGGGATTACTTTGATTGTTCCGATCATACTGAAAAGAAACATATTGAGTCCGACATTAAGACAGTCATTAATACCCAACTGTCTGCAAGACATATTGCATTAGATATGGCGGATATTGATAATATTGCTGCAAATCAAGACTTTTTTCTCTGGCACACTTGGTTTTCAGACGTATTTAGCGACGAGAACGAAGATGAAAGAGGCTTTGATATAGTTATAGCGAATCCTCCGTATATCGATTCAGAGACAATGACGAGAGTAATGCCCCATCTTAGGGCACGCTACGCTTCTCTGTTCTCAACAGCTAGTGGAAACTGGGATATGTTTATACTTTTTGTAGAGCAAGGTTATAGGCTTCTCGCAAAAAAAGGAGTGTTCTCTTTCATTATCCCGAATAAAATAATCGCCGCGAAGTACGCCGTTGCAATTAGAGAACTTCTTGCATCAACAAAGATTAATGAGATAAGAGACTATAGCCGAGTAAGGGTGTTTGAAGAGGCAGCAGTATATCCTTGTACGATTGTAGGTGAAAAAGTAGACTCGGAGAATAACGAATTCATTACGAGGTTTACTACAATGTCCGACAAGACCACCATTGAATTATCAGTTACAACACCTACTCTCTCTCTCCAACAATTCTCCTATTGGGATGTATTTTTCAATGATGAACAAACCGTTGAGCGAGTTCTTCATATGTTTGCAAATAGTAAAATTGAAGATTTTGGGGATATCGAGATATCGGGTGCGGCAACTGTAGCTGAAGCATATGTTGTTAAAGAGCACATATTTGATGCTGAACAATCTAAGAATTCTTTTAAGATAATAAATACTGGCACTATTGATCCGTATAAGGCATTATGGGGGGTATTCCCCATGCAATACATAAAAGGGCGCTATCAGTATCCCCGAATTTCATGTAGTGCCGTTAAAGACATGAATGTTTCTAGGTGGGCGCAAGCAAGGAGTCACAAGATCATTGTAGCAGGCATGTCTAGCCGAATAGAGGCAACGATAGACAATGGCGAGATTCTCGCCGGAAAATCAACGACAATCCTTGTTTCCGACAATGTAAGAAGATTGAAGGTATTGTTAGCCGTATTGAATAGTGACATTGTCTCTTGGTACATGAATATTATTTTCCGGTCCCTAAAGATGGCCGGTGGATATTTGAATTATGGTGTGCGGGAACTCTCTGTTGTTCCTGTCCCGCACCTTACAAATGATGAAGAGAATACCATAATTAGTGCGGTTGATACGATCTTATCAACCACAGATGATGTTCAATTTGAAGCAACTACCCAGGTTATTAATAGTTTAGTGGCCGATGCTTTTCTTAGATAAACTCTGAAGCGTTTTACTATTTACGGTACTCTTTTTCCCAAATAAGTATGTCCAAACTAGCAAAACTATATGCCATGATTACCAATGCCCAGGAGCTGGGGATTGACTTGGGCGATGACGTCTTTAAACAGACCGACAAACTAGAGGAAGATATTATACGAAAGGAGATACTTCCCGTGGTCAAGGAGCGTATTGAGCCCGCTCTTAACCAAGTTCAGCGCGAATTGGTAATCGTAGTCGATTATGCTCCTGGAACTCCGTTAAAAGTCAAGCTCTCAAGACGTGTAAAACTGGATAGTATTGCAGACCTAGTAGATCTGACCCCTGATCCTCAGGCCTCGCATTCCACACATGTTATTGCTAAACCTCCAGTAACTCGTGCGAAAGCCTCAAAGCTTATCGTCCACCTTCCAGATGGGAAGGTTATTCAGGAAGATACAGCTGCCGCTACCCTCGTAGAGGCAATTAAACGAGCAGATCCAATGAGAGTTCGTCCGCTTGGTATTATCTGCTGTCGTGTCCCTCTCGTTTCTACTACAAAGGATAAGAAATACGGCGACACACAGGTTGAGGTCGGGAACGGTCTTTACGTAATCACACATTCTAACAATAAAATGAAAAAGGGCTTTTTAGAGAAAATCTCAAAAGACCTTAAGCTCGGTTGGATAGTTGAATTATTCTAATCACACAAGATACTATGACTCAGGAAATTACTCCAGACAAACAATCGGTTCTATCCTGCCTTAGTCAGAAGTCATACTATATTGACTTTTATCAAAGGGAATATGTATGGGAGAGCAACACCGTTAATGTCTTACTTAAAGATATCTTCTATTCCTTCAATCTTTCATACAATGAACACAAGGATGAAGAACTGTCTCAGAAGACGATAATGAACTACAACTGGTATTACCTGAATGTATTCATTACCAACAAAGTTGACGGCAAAGTCTATATTGTCGATGGCCAGCAGCGTCTCACAACATTGACGCTCATAGCTTGTAAGCTTTTCCATATGACATCGAATGAGAACCTTCGTTCGATACTCCTGGGCTGTATTTTCACAAAGGATCTGTTTCAAGGGAATATCTTCTGTATTGACCATGACAAACGCAAGGATGTTATGCAGGCAATCCTAGATGGGAAGGAATACAAGGAGAAGTTTAAGAATAAGACAGAGGAGACCTTAATTGAACGCTACAAAGATGTCAGCGCATATTTCGATAAGTTGAATATGGAGGAGGACAAGGTAGAGGCATTCATCTACTATTTCCTCCAGAGGCTCGTACTTGTTGAGCTTTCAATCGATAAGGATGATACCCCCATGGTATTTGAAGTAATCAATGACCGTGGCGAAGCACTGAAACCCTTTGAAATCTTGAAGGGGAAGATGATTGGCCTTCTCAGCAAGAGTGACACTGATCTGTATTCCAGCAAATGGGACGAATCTATGTTGCGGTTGCCGGAGATACAGGACACCTTCTTTATCGACTATATACGCTCCCGTTTCATTTTCAGAAGCAATGCTTCTGTTGAGTCGGCAATCAGTAAGTCATATCATCGGTACATATTTGACAATAATGATATTGCTGATACACTTGCTTTCAGGAAAACTGACAAGATGCACATCACTAATATCAAGAACTTCATTAACAACGAATTATCATACTACTCTAAGCTTTACGCAAAGATTACAACAAGCAAGAACACATACCTTCGTTATGAGAAAGAAATTAACTCTTTCTCTGGACAGTACCAAAACATTATGGCTGCTTGTTGTGTGAATGATGTTAATGAGGATGCAAAGATTGATGCTGTAGCCAGAGAGGTAGACCGCATGTGGGTTATTCTCACATTAAATGGTGCTTATGACAGTAATGAATATCAGAATATCACATACGCTCTGAATGAGCAGCTACGTGGAAAAGACATTTCTGAGTATCGAGACATATTTAATCAGTTGATTATCGATGCTATCCGCCACAAGCGCAATATTACGGACGAAAATGCGGCAGTTGCCCTGCTGGATTACAATACATTCCAGAAGAGAGGATATAGTAACTTGAATACTCGATTCCTGCGTTATTTCCTTTCCCGTGTTGAGGATTACATCTGCACCGAATCAAAGGTTAAAATGCAGAACGACGTTTTCTATGTGTCAACCAAGACGGGCAACATTACTGGCTATCAGATTGAGCATATCCTCTCAAATAATGACGAGAGCGTGAAGTACTTTGATAATGAGGACGAGTACAATGAGCGGCGGAACCAGTTGGGAGGATTACTCCTTCTCAAGGGTTTGGACAACATCAGCTCAGGTAATGAGCTTTATGTGGATAAACTTAAGACTTACGGAAATGGTTTCGTTTGGGGCCACACACTCTGTAAGGATTTCTATCATGCCAATCTTGATTTTGAGGCATTTAATAAGAGGCTGAAAGATCAGACGGGCGTTGAGTTTAAGCCCTACGACGTTTTTGACAAACAGGCTTTAGAGGAGCGTTGTACTCTTCTCTTTAACCTGGTTAAGATCATTTGGGACATCAAGTAGTTTATGGTTGGTAAATATCCCGTCATAACCCTTTGCGGCAGCACGCGCTTTAAGGAAGCATACCTTGAAGTCCAGAAGCGCCTGACGCTTGCCGGCAACATTGTCATCAGTGTGGGCTTGTTTGGACATTCCGGTGATAATGAAGTCTGGACGGAAGGAACAAAGGAAATGCTTGATGATATGCACAAACGCAAGATAGATATGGCCGACGGCATCTATGTTATCAATGTTGGCGGCTATATCGGCCAAAGCACCCGCTCCGAAATAGAGTATGCCATTAGGAATGGCAAAACCGTAGAGTATCTGGAAAAAGTATAATCGCCCTATGGGACAGACCATCACTCTATATCATGGTACTGATGCTCGTCTTGTTGATATGTCAAAGGATGAGAGGGCGATTTTCTTCGCTATGGTCGACCGTGTCATCTCACGGCTATGGGATGTTTATAAGCCGTACTACACGGAGCGTGTTTATAAAGAGAAATTACTGCCCAACAGAGAAAAGATTCTTATAGAACGTCGTCGATTCGATCTGCTTAAGGATGTTTTTGTACAATGCGATAAGGAGGTAATCTACAATACATTGAGCGAGAAGTTAAACATGTTGGAATGTCGTTACAATGGTTCGGGATATTACCAATATGGAGGTTTGTATTTAGCCGCTGTAAAGGAAAGTGCCGAGGGTTACGCACGGCGCTCATATGCGGGAGGAGAATTGGGTAATATCTGCTATTGGATGATTCGAGGGATGGACATCCTGCGACTCCCAGAGTGGAAACCAGACGATGAAACCAAAGGAGAAATCGCTCAGTTAATGGCTTTCGCTTCTGAAGAAAAGAGAGATCCTGTTGTCATTACTATTGAGAACGTAGATTCAGACGAACTCCTCGCTGAAAGTGGCAGTAATGCAGCCATGTTCTTTGACTTGCTTGATAAAACTGGCCATATATTGGATTTTAAGTTTAGGTTTAAGGGGGAATTGGATTTGTCAGCTTACCCCATGGAGCATTTAAAGAAGTCTTAGCTATGGACCAACCCAAAATAGAACGCCTACTGCGAATCATGCAGATGCTGTCCGGCCCCACTTATTACACGCTGGACGACATGAAGAAGTCCCTGCAGATGTCTGAAAGGACCATCTACCGCTACTTTGACACATTCAAAGCAGCGGGATTCTCCGTCTTCAGAATTCACGGGAGTGTCTTCCGGATGGCCACTATGAAGAGGCCCTATCCAGATCTGACCAAGATTGTGTATTTCTCTGAAGAAGAGGCGTACATCGTTAACCGGCTTATTGATTCCCTGGACAACACCAACGCCCTGAAACAGGGCCTTCACAGGAAGCTGGCGGCCATTTACGATACCACCACGATTGCAGACTATGTGGATAAGAAGACCAACGCCGCCAACATCCAGGCACTGGCAGATGCGGCAAAGGCAAAGGTGTTTGTTATTCTCAAGAACTACGAATCCTCCCATTCTGGCCAAGTCCGTGACCGTAAGGTAGAACCGTTTGGTTTCACTACCAACTATCTGGACGTCTGGTGTTACGACCCGGAGGATAGCCGTAACAAACGGTTCAAGATTGCGCGTATAGATGAAGTGGTGGTGCTGGATGAGTCCTGGGCACACGAAGCCGACCATAACTCATCTGAGATAGACGCCTTCCGGATGAGCGGTCCGGAGAAATACCACGTAAAGCTGAAACTATCCCTTCAGGCCAAGAACCTGATGCTGGAAGAATACCCGCTGGCAGAAAAGAGCATCAAGAAGAGTGGAGACGCATACATTTTTGACGCCGATGTGTGCGCCCTGGAAGGTGTGGGACGCTTTGTAATTGGCTTAGCTGCTGATATTGATATTATTGAAGGAGAAGAACTGAAGAAGTACATCCACCAATACGTTGCCGAAAACCTCGCAAAATATTAGCAAAAAATTGCGAAAATTTTTCGGGCCTGTCAAAACTTGACAAAACGGGGCGATACCTTTGCACCGTGAAATTAAAAACGTGTTGGACATGAAAACCTACATTCTTCTCTGGAACCCCGCCATCTCGAACTACTCTTTCAAGAGTTATAGCCGGGAATATCTTCGCAATGTTGGAACTGTCATCACCTGGGAACTGCGTGAGTTTGAAAACGTAGAACCCGGCGACCGCGTATTCTGGCTCCGCTGCGGAGAAGGGAATACCGGTATCCTGATGGCCGGCAGCATCTACGAGTCTCCTTTCCAGGAAGCTCATTGGAAGAATCCTGGCGAGATGACCTCTTATGCGCCCTTCCTGGTGGAGTACGCCGTAGATCCGGAAGAGGTGCCCATCATCACCACTGAGATGCTCCAGAAGGAAATGCCCGAGTTTGATTGGAGCGGTGGCCACAGCGGCCGCCTTCTCAATCCCGAGTACGCTGAGAAGCTTGAGATGATTTGGGCCAGGTACGTTCTCGAGAACACGGATATGTTCGAGTCCAAATCCGTGGCCGCCTGCGACGAGCCCGTTCTGGACAAGTTCCAGCCCGCCAACGCCATTATTCAGGACCATATGGTACGCGTGAAGGGTGGCACCTGCGAGATCTGCGGATATGACTACTACAAGGTGTTCGGTGAGGACGTAGACAAAGCGTGCGAGTATGAGTTCCTGTACCACGACGGTGCTATCTGTGAGAACATCGAGGATAACTTCCACGCATTCTGCCCCTCTTGCAAGTCCGTCATTGGCTATCCCTATGACAAGTGCATGGTGGAGCATGAGGCAGGCAGGAAGCTGCTGGAGAACCATGGGGAGAGGGTGAGTATCCTGATTGGGATGAATACAGAAAAGAAGTAATTTGACGTATAATCTATATGGCACACGGTTTTTCCAAATCCCGTTACACGACCTTCCGCGCATGCGACAAGGCTCTCTGGCTGAGCATTTTCAAGCCAGAGCTGGCCGTTGTAGATTCCAACACTGAGGCTCGCTTTGCCGCTGGTACGGAGGTGGGTGATCTGGCCAAGGGGTTGTTCGGCCCCTATGAGGATATGACTGTCCGGAAAGAGGATGGCCACCTGGATTACAAGGCCATGATAGCCAAGACGCAGGACGCCATTGAAAGAGGAGTCAAAGTGATTTGTGAGGCAGCGTTCAGCTATGAAGGAAACTACTGCGCCGTGGATATCCTGCGCAAGGTTAAGGGCGGCTACTCAATCAATGAGGTGAAGAGTTCCACTCATCCGGACAATGAGGTCTATGCCTGGGACGTGGCCTATCAGGAATATGTCCTTACCAACTGCGGCATCAAGGTCAAAGGAACGAACCTGGTTTGTATAGATAACAGCTACGTCCGGCACGGAGAATTGGAGCTGGACAAGCTATTCCTGGTGACGGATATCTCTGATGCCGTTGATAGCGAGTTGCCGTATATCGAAGATAACCTGGAGGACGCCAAGCAGGTCCTGGACGGAGGCGAACCGGGGAACGACATTTCGGCTGAATGCAACTATCCATATCCTTGTGCATTCTGGGATTACTGCACCAAGCATTTACCCAAGCCGTCGGTGTTTGACCTCTATTTCATGAAGAAAACGAAGAAGTTTGAGTTGTACAATGCCGGCATCTTGGGTTACGAGGACTTAGACGGCGTGCCGCTGACCAGGATTCAAAAGATGCAGGTGGCCGGGGCACTAAACGGAGAGGTGTTCATTGACAAAGAAGGTATCCGTGCTTTCCTGGATACGCTCAGTTACCCGCTTTATTACCTGGATTTCGAGACCATCCAACCTCCGATTCCACTGTATGATGGGACACACCCGTATCAGCAGATTACCACCCAGTACTCACTCCATGTCCAGGAGAGAGAAGGCGGCGAACTCAAGCATTTTGAATTCCTGGCACCCTCAAGGGAAGCACCTATGCGCTCCATCGCTGAGAGCCTTTGCCGGGATATTCCGGAGGACGTTTGTGTTCTTGCATACAACAAGGGCTTTGAGTGTGGACGTATAGCAGAGCTGGCAGAGATGTTCCCTGACTTGGCAGATCATCTGCTGGCAATCAGAGACAATATCAAGGATCTTCTAGTCCCTTTCCAGTCCGGTTGTTATTACCTCCCGTCCATGGGCGGTTCCTTCTCCATCAAGAGTGTGCTGCCGGCACTGTTTCCGAATGATCCGGAGCTGGATTATCACGCCCTGGATGACCTTTGCCAGAACGGTAGCGATGCCATGAATCTCTATCCGATGCTTAGGAATATGACACCGGAGGAGGAAGCAAAGGCCAGACGCGCTCTGCTGGATTACTGCTGCCTGGACACTTTGGCTATGGTCAAGGTTCTTTCCAAGCTTTATGAGGCTTTGGCAGATTGATGCCATCTTCTTGCTCGCCAAAAGCAGAAAAATCAATCTTTTATGTAAATATTTTCTTTCTGTCAAAAGTTGACAGAAAAGAGCAATACCTTTGCCAGCGTAATCTTAAAACAAGAAGCGATGAAAAAGGTATTTGTTTTACAATGGAACCCCGTTATTTCGGACACCAGCGAAGACTATTTCGCCAAGATTGTTGAGAAAGGAACCTCCCGGTTTGGATGGGAAATCCATGACTGGAAAGAGGCTGAGATTGGCGACCTTGTCTATATGGTCAAATGCCGTCCGGCTCCCGATGCCGGTATTGTCATGCAGGGGCATATTACCGGAAAGCCTTTCCTTGGACCTCACTGGTCTGGGAAAAGAGGCCTTCGGACGCACTATGCATGTATGTCGCCTGACTACTTAATCAATCACGACGAGAGTCCCATTTTATCGCTTGAGGCATTGGAAGCGGCTATGCCTGATTTCCAGTGGGATGGCGGGCATTCTGGCCGACTCTTGCCCGTGAAGGAGTCTATTATCCTTGAGAGGATGTGGTTGGAATACCTTGAGTCCCACAAGGAGTATTTCGACGGTATGCGTGCCAGATCAAGAAAGAAGATTAAACAATAAGCAGTTAGAATCATGAGCGTATCACTTTGTACCGTAGGACATCATCACTTAAAGACGGACAATGTTGAAATAGTTGCCCGCCAGCTCAGCGAAGTCTTCGATATCAATATCTTTTGGGGATATTGGGATCATGAAGCAGATAACTTCATTGAACAGGGGCGAACCACTAAGCATGAAGACCGCCCTTACCACGAACTACAGGATAACTCGGATGAAATTGATCCTGTGCTTTACCAGCTGGATTGCCCAGATGATGATGACGAATCCGCTTTGAATCATTTCTTCTTCATCAGCGTCCATCGCGAGATGATAGATATTGCCATGTGTGACTGGCCTTACCGTTCATCAGATTATGAGCGCTGTTTTTGGGAAAGCGAACCTCCAATGGATGAGGAGGCAAAAGAGAGGATGCGACATTTTAGACTCAACTGTAAAGAGGTCTTTGGCAAACTGGGAATCGAAAGGATATTCTGTTTTGGGGACAGTTATTCTGGTACTGGATTCTTGGAAGAAGATTGCCTGAATATGCCTGGAGCAGAGTATGAAGACTACATTCTTTCGGGCCGGTACCTAGATGATGTCGAGGAAAAAAGCTGGAAGGAACATTCTATGATTGTCAATGTTTCGGACTTTATTTCCGGAAAGAATCCTACCAGATGTCTTGACTATGCAGACGTTTTTGTCGATGATTTTGCAGATTTATAGTTAATAGTCCAGCTTCTGTCAAAAGCTGACAAAAATGCGCCTTAACTTTGCCCCCGTAAACTAGAAGGATATGACCGAGCAATTAGCACTCCACAAATCTACCGCAAAGCTCCTCCACAGGTTGGAGGAACTCAAGCGGGAATCCGCCAGCCTCTTCAATAAGAGGGATGAGATGATTACTTATGAGGCACCCCATCTTTATTCCGTCTATTTGACTGAGATTGGCCAGCTTAAGTATGAAGAGTTCGCTCTCCAGACAGATGTAAAGATCCTTTCTCTACGTCTGTCGCTCATCCAAGCCTACATCAATAGCAACAAGACTCCGGATTTCGAGGCCATAGAGGAGCAGATTCAGATAGAGAAGGAGAATTATAAGAAGATCCTGGATGAAAAGATGGCCGACATCCGTGCCGCCAAGGAATACATGGCTGCGCCCTTGATGTCACCTGAGGAATGCCGGGAGCTCAAGGCCACCTATCAGTTGCTGGTGAAGAAATTGCACCCAGATATCAACCCCAACCAGTCTGAGAGGGACAAAGAATTGTTCCTTAAGGTGGTAGCCGCATACAAAATGCAGGACTTGGACGCTCTCCGTCAGATTCTTTTGATGTTGGACACGGACTCTATCGAGGACCTTCCTGCAGATACATTGGAATCCCAGATTGAGAAGCTGGAGAAGACCGTCGAAAACATCAAGCAGCGGATTGCCGAACTGGAAGCCTCCTTCCCGTTTGACCACCGTGACAAGATCTTCGACAAAGAGTGGGTGGCACAGCAGCAGGAGATGTTGAGAGAGAGCATCAAAGCCCTTACCGTAAAGAAACAGTCCCTTGAACAAATCTTAATGGCATACAGATCATGGAAACCGGAATCGTTAAATTAAACCCCGAGCTCCTCGCCCTCCTGGGCGGGGGTGCCGGGATGGGCATCCAGCCCTTTGCCCGTGAAATCTTCGTTTTGAACGAGTTCGTTGCCGGCACCACATACTGCGAGAATATTGATGACGTCATTGATCAGGTGACGCCCGGAACGTCCTTGAAGATGCGCAGAGACCCCGAAAACGAGGTGGATGAGTATGCCATTGGTATCTACATTGGGACTACGCGGATAGGATGGGTCCCTATGAAAGACAACTTGGTTATTGCCCGTCTGATGGACGCAGGAAAGGCCTTTACCTGCAAGGTGGTGAAGGTGACCAACCTGGGCTCCTGGTGGAAAATCAATGTGAGCATCTACATGATTGACTCCTAGATTCTTTGATTTACAGGCAGAAAAGTGTAAATTTGTTGTCATCCAACCCGTAATTACTGAGCTATGACTACTTATAAGCAAGATCTGAATCTCCCTTCTCACGGCAAGAGAGCAAAGGCTGAGAATGCCGGTACCATTCGTGTAAAGATTACACGCAGCACAGGCCTGTTCTATACTGCTGACCCGGAAGGATTTGAGTTTTATCTCAACATCTGCCCTGGCCAGAAGGTGTACAACGCCTCTGTCGAAAACGAAGACGGTATTCCGCCCAAGAAGCAGGTTATCCCTGTAGAGGTTCCCAATGAGGTTCTTGATGCAGTGGTTAAGCTTGCCAACGATATGGCTTTCATGTCCATCAAGAACGATGATATCTTCCCGGATATGATGATGATGATGGACGGTAATGAAGTCCATATCAAGATCAAGTCCGATGTAGGCAGCGTTTCCCTGGACAGCAATATGTTGGATGACACCCTTCTCAATGGCTTTATTCCCACCTCGAAGGGGGATTTTGACACGCCCATCCACGAGCTCGCCGCTATAGCTTGCGAGAAGCTTGGTATCAACCTGGAAGAAGGTGAAGAGGAAGAAGAATAATGGCAAGCAAGTATCCCAATTATTACCAGAAGGCAATTAATGCCACCTTCCGTGCGAACGTAGATAAGCTCCAGCAGCTTATTGATGAGGGGCATTTTAACCAGAGGTTGTTGACAGATATTGGGATGATGTCCAGGCCTTTTCCTATTTGGCGCATTTCTCAGTGTTGGAATAAAATAGCCTCCATGACCGGCTGGCGGGAAGATGTCCAAGAAGCGGTCGAGGACTTCCGAAAAAGGAATGAGGCAATCATGAAAATATACCAGGAGCAGTTTGGCGTAGAGTTTACTCCTATTGATTTTCAGCGTTATCACGATGACTTCTATTGTGATGATCCGGACGAAACAATAGATACCCAACTCGTGATTGATTCTGTCCAGGAGCTCTTGGATGCTGGTGTACGGCAGATTGATATAGATCTGTATAGCGCAGGAGCCAAATTCTACTATGAGGAGGTGAAGAAACTGCTGATTGCAGGAGCAAATCCCGCTGCCTGGTTGCCTGATCCTTTTCCTTCAGGGTTCCAATTGGATGATAGGATAGGTGCAGAGTGTTCGTTTTTAGATACAGAAGTAGCATACTTCCTGCACGATAAAACCATTACCAGAGCCGTTGACAGGGAGGATATCTGTCATCTTCTAGGCTGGGCTGCCTATGAAACCATGTACGACCTGATTGAGGAGTACCGGCAATTTCCTCACTACTCGTACGAAGAATAAGGCCAATCCCATTACAAATGTTCCGCGCTGTTCCACCCGTTACAGGGCCGGAACGCGCGGAACACATGTAACACGTGTTGCATATCTGATTTTTTTCTTCTACATTTGTAGCAGTATTTAATAGATGTATTAAAACCTGCTATTAATGAACCTGCTGTATTGCGGAGATGTAAATACTCGCAAGGGCATAGCGCTGTCGCTGTTGTCCGTTGCCGACAAGGTAAGAGAGCCTCTGCATGTTTGGCTGATGACGATGTCGCTGGACCTGAGTGACGTGGGCACGCGTCATCAAAAATACGGCCTGGAAAAGACCTTCGACCCGGAAGGCGCTGCTGCGAAGGCAGGAAATGTAGCCCCTATAGATAAATCCTTTGCCGAATATATGCAACAGGTACTGCAGGCCAGTAATCCTGCAAGCACCGTCACGCTGGTGGATGCGACTCCGCTTTACGAGAGCGAGGTGCCGGTTGCAAACGTCAATACGCGTTTTACCCCGTGCTGCATGCTCCGGCTCTATGCCGACATGGTAAGCCCGGAGCTTCCGGACCGCATCCTGTATCTGGATTATGACGTGCTCTGCCGCTGCGACTGTACGGATTATTATTATCAGGACATGGAGGGGTACGAATATGCGGCCACCCTGGATTATTACGGCAAATGGTTTTATTCTCCCCTCAGGCACAATTATATCAACTCGGGCGTCCTGTTGATGAATCTGTCGTATATGCGCAGGACCGGCCTTTTGCGCAGCTGCAGGCAGCTGTGCCGGGACAGGGAACTATTCCTTCCGGACCAGCATGCGCTCAACCGCTGCCGCAGCAGCTGGAAGAAAATGCCTGCCCGATACAATTCGCAACGGAGACTGCTTCCCGATACGGTTTTCCATCACTTCAGCACAGTACTGCATTTCTTCCCGCCCCGCTTCGAGAGCATCAAGCCTTGGAATGTGCAAAAAGTGCACGATATACTGGGAATCTACGAATACGACGGCCTTCTGGACCGCCTGTCTTCGATAATAAAAGAACTAAACCTCTAACAGAACGAATTACAACCATGAAACATTCCGGACCTATACCTGTTTTTTTCTCCATAGACGATGGCTTTTCGCCATGGCTTTCTGTTTCTCTCAATTCGCTTGTCAAGAACTGCTCGCCAAGGTATGACTATGAGATTTATATCCTGCATCAGGGTCTCCGGCAGGAAAACATAGATAAACTCGCTTCCCTGTCTTCACCCAATGTGCACATCAATTTCGCGCCCATAGAAGAACAGTACGAAACTATCAAATCGGATTTCACCGGCAACAAACTCAGGGCGGATTATTTCACGCTCACCATTTTTTTCCGCCTGTTCATCCCGGACATGTTCCCGCAATACGACAAGGGAATATACCTGGACGGCGACATATGCGTCCCGGGAGATATTTCCCGGCTGTTTGAAATCGATCTCGGGGATAACCTGCTGGGCGCATGCCCTGACTATAGCATACAGGACGCACCGCCGCTTGTCGAGTATGTTACAAAAGCCGTCGGAGTGGACAGGGGACTGGAATATATCAATTCGGGGGTCTTGCTGATGGATTTGCGTAAACTTCGGGAAGTACACATGGGAGACCGCTTCCTGGAGCTTATGGGCAAATACAATTTCGACTCCATCGCGCCCGACCAGGACTATATCAACGCCATGTGCAAGGGCAAGATTTATTTCCTGGGACCTGAATGGGACGCCATGCCCAATCCTGCCCGTCCCGAGCTGCAGAATCCCCAGCTCATACATTACAACCTCTTCGAGAAGCCCTGGATCAAGGACGGTGTCCAGTACGCGTCTTATTTCTGGGAATATGCAACCGACAGCGGTTATCTGGAGGAAATAAAAGCTTTCAAGGCCGCTTATCCGCAGGAGCAGATCGAGAAGGATGCCGCCCAGCTCGGCGTGATGTGCGGCCGTGTACCCGAAATACTTGCCGGAGAGTTCACATTCCGCAAAGTGTTTGATGGCGGACTCGAGAAACGATTGTAAATAAGTCCTATGGACCGTACAAGAATACAAGTCATAGAGAATATCAAGGCGTGCGTGGTGGCCGGGGAGTTCAACTCCAAGGTGGAGCCTGGCGACCCGCAGCTGGATGAAGAGCAGACCAGACGCATGCTTTACAAGATAGTAAAGCACCGCGAATCCACATCGTATGCCTTCAAGAATCTCGCCGCCCTGATAATAGCGCATGTCGGGACTACCATCTACAACAGGGAGACCGTCATAGACGGAATGCCCAAGATTACCGGCATACGCGGAGCGGCGATAGTGACGAGCAATCATTTCTCTCCGCTCGAAAACACCATCATACGGTATATGGTCCGCAAGAACCGCAAGGGACGTCTGTTTGCCGTAAGTCAGGACACCAATTTCGCGATGACCGGCATCCTGGGCTTCCTGCTCAAATATGCGGACCTGATCCCGGTGAGCGGAGACCGGGGTTTCATGAGTACGTTTTTCCCGTCCATGCTGGAGGACGCGCTTTCATCGGGGCATTATGTCCTGATATATCCCGAACAGGAAATGTGGTGGAACTACCGCAAGCCGCGTCCGCTCAAAAAGGGAGCCTACCACTATGCGGCAAAATTTGGGGTGCCGGTCATTTCCTGTTTTACGGAAATCGTTGAAAAAGACGAACTTGACAAAAGCGGTCGGCACAAATTACGCTATGTCCTGCATATCCTTGACCCTATCTGGCCGGACCCTGCGCTCTCCGTCAAGGAGAACAGTCTCGCCATGATGGAGAAGGATTATGCCCAGAAAAAAGCGGCATATGAGAACGCTTATGGCAAGCCGCTTGACTATACGTTCGAAGACTGGGATATCGCCGGCACGGTAAAGAAATGAAGGCCCGGAAGGAAATACACTACTTAAGCTATGGCCAGGATTTCGTGGTGAACGGCTCGCAGGACAAGCCCCTGCCGCCGGATTACCGCTGGATACGCCCCGGCCGATGCTCCGCTGCACTGTACCGGCTGGGCTGGTGGGTGTATCTGTGTGTCTCCTTCATTTATCTCCGGGTGATCAAGGGAGTCCGCACCGTCGGGCGCAGGGAGGTGCTAAGGCGCATCCCACGGGGACAGGGAGCGTTTATCTACGGCAATCACACCATGG
>FLNZ01002560.1_pt1 | contig 18505 bp, 11 predicted proteins | sample 1140391 | NCBI WGS metagenome assembly FLNZ01 (sample SAMEA3878171, study PRJEB12797) | bioreactor metagenome | biome: Moose rumen | place: Sweden | collected 2011-10
TTTTGAGTATCGCGCGTGCAATGCTCACACGCTGCCGTTGTCCACCGGAGAGCCTTCCGCCACGGTCTCCCACACTGGTGTCGTATCCCTTCTCCGATGCCATGATAAACTCATGCGCATTGGCAATACGGGCGGCCTCCTCTATCTGTTCCTGGGTAGCATCGGTCACACCGAAGGCGATGTTGTTGCGGAAGGTGTCGTTGAAGAGTATCGACTCCTGATTGACATTGCCAATTAATTGGCGTAAATCATAAAGTCCCAATTCACGCACGTTGATACCATCGATGAGCACCTCACCCTCCTGCACATCATAATAACGCGGTATCAAGTCCACCATAGTCGATTTTCCACTGCCGCTCTGTCCCACCAATGCGACGGTCTTGCCTTTTTTTATGGTGAGGTTGATATCACGCAGCACCCATTGCTGACCATATTTAAACGACACATGTCTGAATTCTATGCTGTCCTTGAACTCCGAGACATGCTTGGGATGCGCCACCTCCTTGATTTCCACCTCTGAGAGCAGGATTTTGTCAACACGTTCCATCGACGCGAGACCCTTAGGAATATTGTATCCCGCCTTGGAGAATTCTTTCAGCGGATTGATGATACTATAGAGCATCACCATGTAATAGATAAAGATAGGCCCGGAGAGAGTCTGATTGTTCAGCACCAACATACCACCGAACCACAATACGATGACGATCATCACGGTGCCTAAGAACTCGCTCATGGGGTGCGCCATCGACTGGCGTATATTCACTTTCATGATATCGTTGCGATAGGCAGTGTTGATCGCGTCGAAGCGCCGGTTCATTTTCTCCTCGGCAAGGAAAGCCTTGATAATTCTCAGACCGCCCAACGTCTCTTCCACCTGGCTCATGGTGTCACTCCACAAAGCCTGCGCCTTGATACTTTTCTTTTTCAGTTTTCTTCCCACATATCCCATAAACCATCCCATAATGGGTACGATAATGAGTGTGAAAAGCGTAAGTTGCCATGAGATAAACAATAGCATGGCAAAATAGCCAACAATCAGGATAGGGTTCTTGAAAAGCATGTCGAGGCTTGACATGATGGAGTGTTCGATTTCCTGGACATCACCACTCATACGGGCGATGATATCGCCTTTGCGCTCCTCGGAAAAGAATCCCAGCGATTGTGAGGTGATTTTCTGATAGAGTTGGTTGCGGATATCACGCACCACGCCAGTACGTACGGGCACGATAGTGGCAGATGAGAGAAAATAAGCACCCGTCTTGAGGAATGTCATCACCGCCAAGAACAAGCCGATGACCAACAGTGTCGTCGTGGGACCGATATTATCTATCATGACGTTGACATAATAATTCATGTTGTTCATCAACACGTCCTGCACATGCCCCCAGTCCCATGCCATCAACGTGGTGGCCGTCTCGGCATCACCTGTTTTGAAGATGATTTGCAGGATGGGGATGAGGGCGGCAAAGGAGAAGATATTCAATATCACGGAAAGGATATTGAACAGCACCGACAGAAACAAGTATTTCTTGTAGGGCGGTATAAACCGCCTCAACACTTGCAGGAATTCACGCATGAAGTGATTTCTTTATGATTGATGGTTAAAAACTATTTACAGGTGTGTTCTATTAATTCTGATTTTTATACAGATGGTCAATCTATGATTACATAATCGCCTCGACATAATAAATAGAACCCACCTATAGTGTCTGTTGTCACTCATTGTCTACAGCTTCGCCCAGCAGGGTGGCACTGGTAGACCCGGTGATTTTTACACTTACTGTCTCACCGATATGATGCTTGCCTTTGTCGAATACCACCGCCTTGTTTTGCTCATTGCGTCCCATGAGTTGCTGGCGTGAGCGTTTGCTGAAACCCTCGACCAGCACGTCGAACGTCTTGCCCACATCCCTGGCATTGGCTGTTGCAGACAATTCCGTCTGCAGGTGGATAAGCTCATTCAGTCGACGGATTTTCTCCTCCTCAGGCACATTGTCGGGCAGATGTTTCGAAGCATAGGTACCCGGTCGCTCACTGTATTTGAACATGAATGCGGAATCGTAGCCCACTTCTCGCATCAGCGAAAGTGACAGTTGGTGATCCTCCTCTGTCTCACTATGATAACCCACGAAAATATCTGTCGACAATCCGCAATCAGGAATGATACGTCGGATAGCCTCTACACGGTTGAGATACCACTCACGGCTATATTTTCGGTTCATCAGTCGGAGGATACGGTCACTGCCACTCTGTACGGGCAGGTGGATATGCCTGCACACATTGGGTGTTTCGGCAATCACATGCAACGTCTCATCACTCATGTCCTTGGGATGAGAGGTTGTAAACCTGACACGCATATCCGGTGCAGCCTCTGCCACACGTCGCAGCAATGCCGGAAACGTCACGTCAGTGCCTTCGGTGGTGGAATGATAGGAGTTGACGTTCTGCCCGAGGAGGGTCACCTCCTTGAACCCCCGTTTACGCAGGTCAGTGACCTCACGCAGGATGCTCTCCACATCTCTTGACCGCTCTCTTCCACGTGTATAGGGTACGATACAATAGTGACAGAAATTGTTGCACCCGCGCATGATACTCACATAGCCACCGATATGGCTGCCGGCAATGCGTTGTGGCACCACGTCGCGGTAGGTCTCGGTCGTAGAGAGTTCGATGTTGATGGCCTTCAGTCCCAATTCCGCCTGTGCCGTAAGGTCTGGCAGCGAGAGATAGGCATCTGGGCCAGCCACCAAGTCAGCATGATGTTTCACCAGCAATTCATCGCGCACCCGCTCTGCCATACATCCTAACACACCGAGAATCATCTTATGTCCCTTGCGCTCCTCAGCTCTCAAGGCTTCCAACCTCCTGTATATCTTCTGTTCGGCATTGTCGCGCACAGAACAAGTGTTGAGAAACACAGCGTCAGCCTCTTCCAGCCGGTCGCATACCTCATAGCCTGCCATCTGCATGATGGATGCCACCACCTCGCTGTCTGCCACGTTCATCTGACATCCGTAGGTCTCTATATATAGTTTTTTCATCTCTTTTCTGCTATTTGATTGCAAAGATAATGCAAAAAAATGGAAATTCCGCTTTTGACGTTTATTTGGCAGCTGCTTTCTTTCGATTCGTCATACCTTTTTCTGTATCAGCAGCCAATAGGATAACGCACCACTTACCAGTCCGGCGATGGCATCGATGGCATAATGAGCCATGATGTAGAAAGTGCCGAAAAACATGAGGATACCCAGTGGCAGCAGACAGAAAAAGAAAATACGGTTGCGTGTACGCCACGCCAATAAAAGCAACACGAGTGTGACACTCACATGGCTGCTGGGAAAAGCCGCCGTGGGCCGCTCTCCGGCGTCGTGGGCTGTTTGCACCAGATGATGGAAAACCCCATCTTTCCATCCAGGGATTGCCAGACAGTTGCCATCCCATTCGTTGACGTAAAAGTGATGAATATTGGGAAAGACACCCTGTGCTATCTGGTCTTCTCCAACCACATAGTAGTAGAATTGTGGTCCCGAGACAGGCAAAAGGTCGAAGATGACATAATGGATGAAAAAAACACCAATGATGACAAACATGCATCGCTCCAGCTCCGCACGCCGGCAAAACAGATAGAATAATATCACAGCGACGATGATCGGATAATAGGAACTATACCCCAAGCACAATAACTCACTGAGCACACGACTGTCACAGATCTTGGAAAACACAAGTGCCGGCTGACAGCCGAAGACATGCTGCTCTAAGGAGGCGAACACATGGTCGAGATTAGGGAAGAACATCTTGTTCAGCTCAAACGTATCGGGATACCACTTGCCCAGCAATATGAGATGCACAGCTACACGAAGCACCCGCAAAGCCAAACAGGGCCTTAGGCGATAGACACCCCATAATGCCAATGTGAGGGCCAGAACACCCACACGAAACCATATCATCTGCGATGCATCCGTTGCCCGCTCATGGAAAATCAGCACCACCACCAATGTGATGAGCAGATAAGCCATGATAATCCACTCGAATGCCATCAGCCCACGACGGGGATGTGCGTCTCTCTCAAGAAAAGAATTGAAAAAAGAATTCTTCATGTCCAACAATCTCTACAACCATTTGTTCTCCTTATACCATGCTACGGCGCGGCGTACGCCCTCCTCCAGTTTCACTTGTGGATGATATCCTAATTCCTTGATGGCAGGGGCGATGTCACAGCGCCAGTTGCGCTGTCGTAAGATATGGTATTTGTCATTGTTCAGGGCTGTCACCTTCTTGGTCATCCTACCCCAGTACTCACCACAGAAAGTCACCATGCGGAGCACCCATATAGGTGCCTTGATGCGCAACAGCCATTTGTCGCCCAACTCATGCTTCAGATAGTCACTGAAGGCACGCGACTGATACACCTCACCGTCGCTGAGGAAATATTTGCGCCCCTTCTCGCCATGGTCTACAGCCAGATAGACGGCTTGTACCACATCGCTCACGTAGACAAAGGTGATGTCCTGGCGACGGTATCCGACGGCGAAATCCACATGTTGCTTGATACTCTTGGCCATCATGAAGTAATCGCGCTCTCGTGGTCCATACACTCCTGTGGGGCGCAATATCACATAGGGGAAGTCTACACCCTCTGCCGAGAGACCGTCGAGGAAGCGCTCCGCCTCCAACTTACTCTTGCCGTAGGCAGTGTTGGGCCGTGGGTTGTCATTCTCCTGGATTTCAGTATATGGTTGTTGCTCACGGATAGCGCCATAGACACTCAGCGAACTGATATACACGAAGCGCCGCAGCGACTTTTGTGTGGCGAGCAATGCTCTCACCAGATTTTGTGTACCCACGGTATTCACCTTATGGAAATCCTCCACCTTCAAACATTTTGTCACACCGGCGGCATGCACCACATAGTCAAACTGATGCTCTCTCAACTGACTCTCGAGGTTAGTCTGATCAGAGAGGTCGAGCTGTATAAAGTGGATACGCTCGTCAGCAAGAAACGACTTAGAACTGGTTTTCCGCATAGCGGCCCATACCTCCATGCCTTTGTTCAAGCCTTCCTCCACGATATAACTGCCGATGAAGCCACTGGCTCCCGTGATTAAAATTTTATCCATATTTTATCGATGGGTATGGGTCTGAGGATAAAAACCAATAGAGATTTCAGTTTTTCAGACCAGATTAAAATCTTTTTTTGAAAATTGTTTGCAAAGGTAGCAATTATTTCGTTAATTTGCAGAAAACTAATACGTAAATACTATGGGAAAAGGTAAAAAAGGCGGAAAACGCATGAATAAGAAGCAGATGACCGAACTGCTTGTGAGTTTTTTCAAGTCACAACCTGAGACCACACACACCTTCAAAAACATATTCCGGACACTACATTTAGACACCCATCCACTGAAGATGCTGGCCATCGACGTGATGGATGAGTTGGCATGGGATGATTTCCTGAGCAAGGTGACAGACACCTCCTATCGCCTCAACCTCAAGGGTCAGGTACAGGAAGGCACGTTCCGACGCAAGACCAATGGAAAAAACAGTTTTGTGCCCGACGATGGTGGAAAGCCCGTGTTTGTGGCCGAGCGTAATTCCATGTTCGCCCTCGATGGCGACCGTGTCCGTGTGCAATTCAACGCGCGGCGAGCCAACCACATCAAGGAAGCCATCGTGACAGATATTCTCGAACATGCCCGCGACACCTTTGTGGGAAAACTGCAAGTAGAGCGCGACTATGCCTTTCTGGTCACGGAGAGCAACATTTTCGTCCACGACATCATGATTCCCAAGAAAAAACTGAAGGGTGGTAAAACTGGCGACAAGGCGGTGGTACGTATCACCCAATGGCCCGGCAAAGACTCCAAGAACATCGTGGGCGAGGTGATTGACATCCTGGGCAAGACAGGCGAGAACAACGCCGAAATGCATGCCATCCTCGCACAATATGGGTTGCCCTATAAATATCCAAAGAATGTGGAGGAGGCTGCCGAGAAAATCTCCGCCGAGATTACTGCCGAGGACCTGAAAGAGCGCGAGGATTTCCGCGAGGTCTGCACCTTCACCATCGATCCCAAGGATGCCAAGGACTTCGACGATGCCCTCTCCATCCGCCTGATAGAGAAAGGCCTATGGGAGGTGGGTGTCCACATTGCCGACGTGTCGCATTATGTGAAGGAGAACTCTATCATCGACAAAGAGGCACAACGGCGCGCCACCAGCGTCTACCTCGTCGACCGCACCATCCCCATGCTGCCGGAACGTCTGTGTAATTTCATCTGCTCGCTCCGTCCCGACGAGGACAAGCTGTGCTACAGCGTGGTCTTCGACATGGACGAGAACGCCAATGTGAAGAAATGGCGACTTGTACACACCGTGATACGCAGCAACCGCCGTTTTGCCTACGAGGAGGTGCAACAGATCTTGGAGGACAATGGTGTGAAAGACGGCACCGGACAACCAGCTCCCCCAGCACCCAAAGGCGGGTATACGGGAGAGCTCGCCACCGAACTGATTACCCTCGACCGGCTTGCCAAATGTCTGCGGGAGGCCCGTTTCAGGAATGGCGCCGTGAAATTTGAGCGTGAGGAACTGCATTTCGACATCGATGATACCGGCAAGCCTACACGCTGCTACTTCAAGATCTCCAAAGACGCCAACAAGCTTATCGAGGAATTTATGCTCCTGGCCAACCGCACTGTGGCAGAGAGCATCGGCAAGGTGAAGAAAGGGCAGAACGCCAAGACACTGCCCTATCGTGTCCACGACGCCCCCGACCCCCAGAAACTGGAGGGACTGCGCGAGTTTGTCGTGAAATTCGGCTACAAGTTGAAAACCTCCGGCACCAAGGGCGCCATCTCCAAAAGCCTCAACGCCCTTATGGCAGACAGCGAGGGCCGTCGTGAGCAAAACCTCATCCAGACGGTGGCCCTCAGGGCGATGATGAAAGCCAAGTACAGTGTCCACAACATCGGTCATTATGGTCTGGCCTTCGACTATTACACCCATTTCACCAGTCCCATCCGTCGTTATCCCGACACGATGGTGCACCGTTTGCTCACTCGCTATCAAGAGGGAGGGCGGAGTGCCAATAAGGATCACTACGAGGATCTCTGTGAACACTCCAGTGCCATGGAGCAGACTGCCACCTTTGCCGAGCGCGACTCCATCAAATACAAGATGGTGGAATTCATGGCCGACAAGATTGGCAATGTCTATCAAGCACATATCAGTGGTATACAGTCGTATGGCATCTATTGCGAGATTGACGAGAACCACTGCGAGGGTATGGTGCCCATGCGTGACCTTGACGACGACTACTATGAGTTTGACGAGCGCAACTACTGTCTGGCAGGCAGGCGCCATCACCATAAATTCCAACTGGGCGACCCCATCACTGTCAGGGTGGCACAGGCCAACATCGAAAAACGACAACTCGATTTCACACTGGAGGATTAAACCCGAAGAATCAACAGAAGTGATCAACTACACCCGTAAAGAAGAGTTTCTCAACACATGGTCGCATGCGGCGGGCATCCTGCTGGGTGTGGTCGTGGGAGTGATTTTCCTGGTGTGGTGTTTCCGGTCCGACAATGGATGGGCACGGCTGGGCGTCATCCTATACTTGGTGGGCATGATAGGCTCGTATATAACTTCTACGGTCTACCATGCCCTTCCACAGCGCAGCAAATGGAAAGAGCGGATGCGTAGATGGGACCATGCCGCCATCTACTGGCATATAGCCGGCTCCTACTCCCCTATCACTCTTGTGGCGATGCGCAATGACGGCTTTTGGGGTTGGGGACTCTTTATCTTTGTATGGGCATGCGCCATTGCGGGCACCATCACCTGTTTTATCCGTCTCAAGGAACATAGTCATTTGGAGACTGCCTGTTTTATCGGTATGGGGTTAAGCATTTTGGTGGCCTTCAAACCCCTCATCCACAATGTGTCGACAGCGGCGGTGATATGGATTGTGGCCGAGGGCGTCTGCTATATCACCGGTGCCATTTTCTACAGCCTCAACAAACGTCGCTATATGCATAGTGTTTTCCATTTCTTCGTATTGGCCGGCTCCTTCTGCCACATCATCGCTGTATGGGATGTGCTGCTGGGGGCTTTGAGGTAAAAATCAGCGCAAGCGAATGAACAGAACCCACCTAAAAGCGCCATCGGATTTGTAATTGCAAATCCGTTTTTGACGAACGGTCTATCAGTTGGTATCCGGACGATATTTGTGAGCGGTCAAAATAGTCGGTCGTGGAGAGCTGGACAATCAGCATGAGAGGAGCGCCGATATCTGCACGGGCAAACAAGGAATACCTGATACCCTCGCCATCATACGAGCGATAAGAATAATTGTAAAGCGGTCCGCGATCATAGCCATAGACGCGACTCTCATAATCGTCGGTATTGAAATAGCCCACACAAGCCCCCAGCCGTAGCCATGCGAGAGTATAGTTTACGTTTTCGGAAATCATCCACCCCATGCTGTTTTTCTCGAAATGAGAGGCGGCGATGTCTGCCGATGTGGCAAACGACCATGCACGCCGGGTGAAAGCCACCGTCAGTCGTCCACGATGTGTTGTCTTACCTGTCAGAGCTGTCTTCTCTGAATTGTCATATTCCCGCCATTTCAGACGATAGCGGGCGGTGAATGTCAGATTTTTCGCATGATATTGCGCCTGAAGCATGTTGTCCCATGCCCTCGACGACTGCAGGGCCTGGTATTTTGCCGATCCGAAATAGGCGAAGTCGGAATAGGCTGTGAGGAGCAACCGGTTCGTCGGCTGCCATCTTGCGCCCAAATAGAAACCCGTCTCGTTCTGCACCCTGCCCCCCTCGCTGAAACTGCGGCTGTGCATAGAATAGTATTCCTTTCCATAAAACCGATAAAGAGCCATCACCGACACATCCGACGACGGGGTGAGCGTGACACTGTTGACAGTGGCAAAAGCCTCACAATCTCCAGTGGCAGTCTCTCCGGATAAAGTCATGAGCGGCATTGTGAAACCATAGTCTACACTGACGTTCCAGAAGTTGTTGCCTTCAGGATAATACTGTCGATATGCCGCCGACTTGTCAGGCTTCAGCTCATCCCCATAGGAGGTGAAGGTGCCTGTGGCTCCTACATGGAAGCCATTGCTTCGGTAAGTGATGTTTCCACCCGCAGTCGTCTCCTCCGAATTGTTTTTCTTGTTCATCTCCGTCGCCGTGCGATGATAGCCCGTGGTGACCAGCGACGATATACAACTGTCGGCATTCATTGTGGCATCCACCTTCCGATAGGAGGCAAAAGCGCTCACCTCCAGTCCGTGAGCCACAGTCACCGTGGCCGCCGCTCCTTGCAGGTAGTCAGCGGTAGAGCGTGAGGTGTGTGCCCTGATGCCATACACGCGGTTTGAAAGCGATGACAGCACGGCAGCCTTTCCGAGGCTGAAGTCATTGTTCATCACCAATCCCATGCCAAACGAGGCACGGAATCTTCCCACTGCCAACGACTTGAGGCGCCCCATCCGATGTGCCTCGGCATAGAAGGAATAGTTGTCGTAACCCAAATTGTTTCTTCCTGCGAAAAATGGTTCTCCGGCATCCTGAGCGCCCAGGAAACCTATTTTCAAACGATTGGAATACGTGAAGCGGTATCTCACAGAATGGCTATACTGATAGCCCAGATATCCATCGTGGTCGCCACGCCGCTCATAGAAAGGTAGATTGCCTGTCACTAAAGCCTCATGGTGACCGTATTTGAGAATATTCTGCAGTGTCGGCAGGCTCTTTGCCTTCTGCTCACCACAGAAGACGAAAAAAGTCAGCAGCTTGCGTGTGTTGTAGTCTATCGACGGTATCATCGCCAGTTCACCCAGGGACCGCATAGCCCCATATTGATAGATATACGCCTGTATATCCTCGATTTGCCGGTCATTCAGAAAGGGGAGTTGCCGCAAGTCCTCACGCGTGGCGGTATTGATGTCGAGTGGACTTTGTTCTAAAGAGCATAGCAACTCATGACTGTCGCTGCTCCACTCCGCCTCCATATCCTCGGCCGTGAGCATCTGCTCCCAGTAGAATTCCCAGGGATAAGTCCCATCTTTTGAGGGGTCTGCCGTCTGAGCAGTGACACACAGCGAGCAGAGCCACAATGCGACATATAGGAGACATCGCAGCATCATTACGTCTGGTTTTATGTGTTGAGAAGTGTCATTATCTCATCGTCGGTTGCCAGGTTGAAATCGCCATTGAAAGAATATTTCAGCGCACTGGCCGTCAGCGAATAATCCAGACACATCTGGTCATCGCCGGGGAAGGCCCCGATGCAATGGATCAGTCCCGCGGCGAAGGCATCACCCACGCCCATCGGGTCTACCATATCCTGCACATCATAGATGCGGGTGGAATACAGCTCACCATCGCTCCATAATAATGCCGTGAGCAGATGATGGCTTGCATCCACCTGATTGCGCATACCCATAAGCCATTTCCTACAGCGCGGGAATCTGCGGTGTATGTCGTCAAACCATCTGCGATAGGGGTCGAGGTCCATCTTATAATTGGCATCGACGGCCTCGAAGGGGATTTTAGGATGTCCTGTGAGGAACTCAAACTCTATCACATCTCCAAACATCACGTCGGCATATTCCAGCATCCCACTCAGCGTCTCCACGGGACGGGCACCGGGATAGCGCCACAGGTTTTTGCGGTGGTTGATGTCAAAAGAAATGGTCAGCCCCATCTCGTCAGCAGCTCTCAGCGCCTCGAATGTAGACTCTGAGGCATTGGGTGTCAGTGCGCCGGCGATGCCAGAGGTATGGAATACAGAGGCGCCCTTGAGAATCTCATGCCAGTCGAACATACCTGGCTGGAGGAGAGAGAAAGCAGAGTTGGAGCGGTCGTAGACCACGGTGCTGTTGCGCAATGCCGCCGCTCCCTCGAAATAATAAGTCCCCATGCGGTCACCTTGTGTCAGCACATGACTGACATCGAGATTATACTCACGCAGCATCATCTTGGCAGCCAGGCCGATTTGTCCTTTTGGCAAACAGGTGACATACTCCACCTCATTGCCTAATGTGGCCAATGATATGGCTACATTGGCCTCACTTCCTCCAAAATTGCCCAACAGGTCTTCCCCCTGTGTAAAACGCCTGTGGCCGCGTTTTGAGAAACGCAGCAACAGTTCTCCGAAAGTAACGATTCTGCCGCTCATACGTATTGTTTCTATTTGTTCAAACCCCTGCGATGGAGGCGCTTTCTGTTTATACTACTCAAAAATATCTTGCAAAATTAGCAAAAAAAATGATACCGGGTCACAGAAATACAAATAAATTTGTAAATCTCTCGTTTAATCGATTTTTTGTATTACCTTTGCGGCAAATTAATACTAAATAGCACATTAACATGAGTTTTACACGTCTGACAGCTGTTGAGGCAGCTTCATTAATTAAAAACGGAGAGAATCTGGCACTTAGCGGTTTTACTCCTGCCGGAGTAGCTAAGGCCGTAACAAAAGAACTTGCAAAAATCGCTGTGGCCGAGCATGAGGCCGGCCGTCCTTTCAAAGTGGGTATCTTCACTGGCGCCTCCACAGGTCAAAGCACCGACGGCGACCTTGCCAACGCACAAGCCATCAAGTATCGTGCTCCCTACACCACCAACCCCGATTTCCGCAAGCATGTCAACATGGGAGAGATTCCCTACAACGACCTGCATCTGAGCCACATGGCGCAAGAGTTGCGCTATGGTTTCTACGGCGATATCGACTGGGCTATCCTGGAGGTGTGCGACATCGAGGAGGCAGACTCTTTCTATAAGGCCTATCTTACGGCAGCCGGTGGTATCAGTCCTACAGCAGCCCGCCTGGCAAAGCATATCATCTTGGAGTTGAACGCCTTCCACAATCCCAACGCCAAACTCATGCACGACGTCTATGAGCCACTCGACCCACCTTATCGTAAGCCCATCCCCATCTTCAACGTGGGCGACCGCATCGGTGTGCCATACGTGAAGATTCCCAAGGATAAACTGGTGGGTGTGGTAGAATGCAATATCCCCGACGAGGCACGTGCCTTCAAGGACAACGACCCTGTGACCGACCGCATCGGCTATCTCACCGCTGAGTTCCTGGTTGATGAGCTTCATGCCGGACGTATTCCCAAGGAGTTCTTGCCATTGCAGAGTGGTGTGGGCAGCACCGCCAACGCCATCTTGGGCGCCCTTGGCGCCGACAAGCACGTGCCCGATTTCAACATCTATACCGAGGTGATTCAGAACTCTGTGGTGGAGATGATGCTCAACGGCCGTGTGAAGGATGCCTCCGCCTGCTCGCTCACCGTCAGCAACGAGTGCCTGATGCAGGTCTATGACAACATGGACTACCTGAAAGACCATCTGACCCTGCGCCAGAGTGAGATCTCCAACAATCCGGAAATTATCCGTCGACTTGGCGTGATCGCCATCAACACCGCCATAGAGTGCGACCTCTACGGCAATGCCAACTCCACCCATATCAGCGGTGTGAAGATGATGAACGGTATTGGTGGTTCCGGCGACTTTGAGCGCAACGCCTACCTGAGCATCTTCACATGTCCCTCTACCGCCAAGGGTGGCCTGATCAGCTCAATCGTGCCTTTCGTCAGCCACCAGGATCACTCGGAGCACGATGTCAACATCATCGTTACCGAACAGGGTGTGGCCGACCTTCGCGGCAAGAGCCCCATGCAGCGTGCGCAACATATCATCGAGCAGTGCGTACATCCTGACTACAAGCAATTGCTTTGGGACTACCTGAAGATTGCCAACGGTGGTCATACACGCCATTGTCTGCCTGCAGCCTTCGCCATGCACGACACCTTGGCAAGGAAGGGCGACATGCGTCTGACCGACTATGCTGAATATGTGAAAAAATAATCATTCCTACACCTTGCTTAAAATCCGGGCGACGAGGCGACTTGGCCTTCGTCGCCCGTTATATTTCGGATTAGTCTTGTACGGCAGAGACACACAAGCACTAAAGAGCAGTCCTTCCACCTCTATCATTTGTCGAAAATTGGGAAAGACAACGGCTGCTGGGATGATGAAATGTGCGGAAAGTGGACTTCAGCAAAAAGAAATGTCCATCAATTTTTGGAAAAATGACAGCATATCAAGGAAAAATGATTATTTTTGCAAACACAATGATTAAAAAGATAAGGTGGGTTCTATTAAGGTGGGTTCTATTTATTATGTCGAGGCGATTTTTAGCTTTTAGTCGAGGGCAAAATGTAAGTTGACGAGGGAGCGTAGCGGGCATTATATCCTTATTTATTGGCCTTTTTCATTTTGATGGCCTGTGGCACCCAAGCACAGACTACCAATACACCTTCCACAAACTCTCTTGCGGAAGTTTGGAGATGAGCGGTGCGTCGGGCTTTTTGATTGATTGGAACATTGGCAAAGAAACGTAGAAAGCATAGGAGACAAAAGAAAGGATGGCGTCTCAAGTGGCCATCATGGAAGTGGGTCATTGCGGTGACCGCACTGCTCATGGTCGTTTTTCTCTTTTGGAAATGTCATGCAACACCTGAAGGGACGTATGAGAAAGACAAGCTATGGCCCTACAAAGACCTCACCAGTGGACCATACTCCAAGAACTATGACGGCATAGACATCTCCCGGCATCAAGGGCGCATCCACTGGGATGTGCTCAAAGCCAACAAGGATATCGGCTTCATCTATATCAAAGCCTCGGAGGGGAAGACAAAGGCAGACCCCATGTTCAAGACCAATGCCAAGAAAGCCCACGAGGCAGGATTTCAGGTGGGAGCATATCATTTCCTACACAAAAAGAGTACGGGGACGGCACAGTTTGAGTTTTTCCGCCGCGCGACCGCAGGCTGCCACATGGACTTAATACCCGTGGTAGACGTTGAGGATGACGGCATGCGGGGCATGGGCCGCGCCGCCATCCAGACCATCCTGCGCGACTTCCTCATGGCCGCCAAGGCGCATTACGGCAAGTCGCCCATGATTTATTGCAATGAGGCATTTTACAACAAATATCTCTCACCCGAGTTTGACAGTTATTACCTGTTTATCGCCAGTTACAACCACAAGCCCGTGCTGAAAGGCAAACCACACTACGACATCTGGCAGTTCAGTGAGCGTGGTCGCATACGTGGCATCTGGAACTGGGTCGACCTGAACCGTTTCGCCCCTGGCCGTTCCGTGAAAGACCTGAGACTTTAACTGGTTTTGGTTAAAATTTCCTAAATAATCTTGTGTATGTCTTTCTAATTCAGGAGATTTATTTACATTTGAAAGTTGGAAGAGTGTTGTGACCATGAAAATAGAAAATGGCACGACACGAATATGTATAACCTATCATCAAGATTTATTCAAAAACCTATTTGACTCACACTTATTTCTCAGAGAGAATTATCTACTAAATAAACCAATTAAAAACAATTGTATGAAGAAAATTTTTACGCTTTTTGCTGTTGCATTGTGTGCCTTCAGCGCTAATGCACAAGATGTCTACAATGCCATCGTCGATGGCAAATTGGCACCGGAGTTCTCTGCCGTAGCTGGTGAGAACGGAGGTTCTGCCAACAACACTGCCAATGGACAGTCTGTGGTCATTATGAACGCCGGAAAAGCCACTGTCACCGCCGTGGGTGGTACGACACCTGCCAACGACACCGAAATAGGTGGCGCCGCACAACAGATTGTACCAGGTGCTTCCGTAGAGGGAAAGGACAACACTTACGAAGTCGCAGCGGTGAATGCTTGGAACGACGTCAGCTGGGGAATGAAGAATCAGGGTGACATCGACTTCTGGTATATCACCGGAACCGGCAATCCCTATGTAGAAATGTATGCCGTTCAGAACACCAAGGACGGCGAACTGATTGAGGGTAGCTACAAGGCTGACTATGTGTACTACGAGCCCGATGGCTCTTTAGGCATGCCAATCACCGGTTTGTATTACAAATTCACTGCTACAGAGAAGGGTGCTTTCAAAGTGAAGGTATGGGCCAACAAAGGCAACCGCAAGACCTTCGTTGTCAATGCCAAGGATATGAAAGCCCAGCCACTCTATGCCTCTGGTTACATCAACGGTGTCAACGATGCCGAAGGCAAGAAGAGACTGCTCACTGTCGAGCAGGTAGACTCCGTACACCATGTATATGTCTACGATGCCTATGACAAGATGGTGAATGCCAATGCTGAGACTCCGGGCACCTACACTGAGGAAGAGCTTGCTGCTAAAAAGGCTGAGTGTGACGCTACGGCTGTTGAGCGCCAATATGTCATCGGCAATGGCAACCAGAATTTCTGGGGCTGGCTGACATTCGACATCGAGGCTGGCGAGGAATACTGGGTATTCCAGCACAGTTCACAGATTGGTTTCGGCGGCTTTGAGTTCCACGAGGGTAAGACCGCCGAGGAGCTCATCACTGGCATCGAGGCTGCTTATGTCTATACCACCAACTTCTCCACCTACGAGGATGAGGAGACAGGTGAGCGCGTGACATGGAAGGGCGAGAAGATCTATGGCGAAGGCAGTTTTGCCTCCACAGACGAGGAAGGCGCTCCATTTGGTGATTACTACCAGAATGTCATGGGCACATCTCCCAGATCCAACTATTGCCTGCTTCCAGAGGATGTGCTGGCACACTCCGGCAAGACCCACGAGCTGACCATTGCATTCTGGGTAAGCGCAGAGGGCTTCACACCCGACCAGTATACCTATGCTCCCATGTTCACTGCCTACTCACAGCAGAACATCCCCAACACCTGGCCAATGCTGGCTCTGCAGAGCCGCGGTCCTGTCCAGGTGAACTGCGCGGGATGGTGTGACTTCGTCGGCGCACAGCACGTGAATGGCAAGATCAATATCTACAACACCAACGCCTGGGAGGCTGGCGACGGCAACTACAACAACGCCGGCAACTGGCTGGAGGATCAGAAATGGCACTATTACACCGCTGTCTTCACAGACACCAACGCCAAAATCTTCCTCGATGGTGAGGTGAAGAATGAGTGGAACATCGACGGTGTGACCGATGGACAAATCCTCAGCGGTCTCTTCGACAATGGAGCCGACCTGAAATACGTTTGTCTCGGCGGTAACCAAGCTTGGGATTGGAACGACCTTGACTCTCCATTCCGCTTCGCTCGTCTGATGATCAAGAACAGCAAGATGACTGCCGGAGAGATCAAGGCCCAGATGCTGGCCGACTTCCCCAACTACGAGAGCTATCAGGGTGGTTCTGACGGTGTCACAATGACTACAATCTCTACTGGTATCTCTACTGGCGCCCTTTACAACCTCGCCGGACAGAAAGTGAACGAGACCTACAGAGGCATTGTCATCAAGGACGGCAAGAAGATGATCAACAGATAATAAATGATCCTCTCTCGTATTTCAGGTGTGTTCTATTAATTCTGATTTTTATACAGATGGTCAATCTATGATTACATTTCGGTCGCTTTTTGCTTTTGTTCGGTGCAAAGTGTCAAGTTTCATCGGTCGTGTAGCCCGCTACGCTCCCTCTTCAACTTACATTTTGCCCTCGACTTAAAGCTAAAAATCGCCCCGACATAATAAATAGAACCCACCTTCAGATAATTCAAGTTTCGCAAGTAATGAAAACCCCGTGTAGAAACGGCCTGAAAGGCCGTCTTTGCGGAACCTGAGAAAGTTGAGTCAGATAATCTCTGATTACATCTACAAATCGGACTGGCCATAAGGTCAGTCCGATTTGCATGTACACTACAAACAATATAATTGGACCTATAGGTCATTTTGCAGGCTGCGACAGCCCTCATAGACCGATATACACTGGCATTTTGCGTGATTCAAACGTTTGAGAGGACAGATTGGCGTTCAAAACTTGCGCTGAAAATGAAAGTTTTTCTCGTTTTTGTTTGGTTGAACGGCAAATATTTTTACCTTTGTAAAAAGTAACGGCCATTACGGTAACAACAACTACTATTTTATCGCCTATGAAGTTCTATGATAGAGAAAGTGAGCTGCAGTCGCTGCAGAACGTGCTCCAGCAGAGTAAGAGTGAGGCACGAATGACTGTACTGACAGGACGCAGACGCATCGGCAAGACAGTGCTTTCTGTTAGGTGTGGCGATGAGACAGTTCTGTATTTTTTTGTCGGAAAGAAAGCCGAAACGCTACTGTGCCAGGACTATGTGCGTGAGATTCGGGAGAAACTGGATGCGCCCATCCTCGGCATTCCAAGCACCTTCTCCGAGGTTTTCCGTTTTGTACTTCAGTTGTCTGAAAGTCGCCCGTTCACGCTGGTCATCGACGAGTTTCAAAATTTCCTGAAGGTCAATCCGTCCGTTTTCAGCGATATCCAGCGCGATTGGGATTTGCACAAGCGCAGCAGTCACCTGAACCTCATTATCAGCGGTTCGGTGTTCACGCTGATGACTAAGATATTCGAAGACAAAGAGGAACCTCTCTTCGGACGTGCCGACCAGAAGATGGTACTTGAACCGTTTACAACCGACGTGCTGAAGCAGATACTTTCCGACTACAACCCCGACTATAAACCCGAAGACTTGCTGGCGCTGTACAGTATAACGGGAGGTGTCCCCTGGTATGTCACACTGATGCTTGACAAGGGTTATACCAGTAGAGATAAGATGCTCGCTGCGTTGACCGAGGAAAACTCGCCGTTCATCAACGAGGGCAGGAATATTCTGATAGAGGAATTCGGCACCGACTATGTGACTTATTTCTCCATCCTTACCTGCATAGCCGGCGGTATGAAGACCCGTTCGGAGATAGAGAACGAGCTTGCCAACAATAATATCGGGCCTTATCTGGTGAAACTGGAAAACTACTACAAAGTCATCAACAAATCGCTCCCCATCTTTGCTAAGGAGAACAGCAAGAAAGTGAGATACCAACTCAACGACTGCTTTATGATTTTCTGGTTTCGCTTTTTCTACAAGTATCAGGCACTGGTAGAGAACAAGGCCCTGAAAGCACTTGGCGAGATTATCCGGAGAGACTACAGCAGCGTGTCTGGCTTCATGATGGAACGGTATTTCATGAAGAAATATCAGGAAGCAGGCCGTTACATCATCGGCAAATGGTGGGACAGAAAGGGTGGTAACGAGATAGACCTCATAGTCGTTGACCCGATAGCCAAAGAAGCCTGGATATATGAGCTGAAGAAGCAAGGGTATAGATATAAGGAAGATGAGTTCCGCGAGAAGGTAGACAACGTGCTGAGTCAGACACCAGAGCTGAGAAAGCTTACTGTCCACCTCGGCTCGCTGTCTTTGGAGGATATGTGATCTTATGCAGACAGGAAAAAGATATACTTTTGACAACTTATCGACATTTTCATAAAAATGAGCCACAAAAGGGCTGTTTGCTTCTATAACCAAAGATTCATTGAAAGAAATTTGTGTAATTTTGTAACCAAGGAACGACATAGACGACAATCCTCAATCCTCAATCCTCAATTTCCAATAAGGCAACACACAAGGGGCAGCCGGG
>FLNZ01002561.1_pt1 | contig 18487 bp, 17 predicted proteins | sample 1140391 | NCBI WGS metagenome assembly FLNZ01 (sample SAMEA3878171, study PRJEB12797) | bioreactor metagenome | biome: Moose rumen | place: Sweden | collected 2011-10
GTTTGTTTTCATTTCATGGATTAAATGTGTATTTTTGTCGTGCTAATTGGTGTGATGTGCTTATTCGTGCCACATTTCGCCTTTATTTGTAATCATTATGACAAAAAGACTCATATTCGGAGTACTGATGATGGTTTGCCCAGTACTCATCTATGCTCAAACCACTTGTAAGAAGTGGACCTTACAAGAGTGTGTCGACTATGCTTTGCAAAACAATATCCAACTGAAGAAAAGCAGTGTGCAGAGACAGAGCGCACAGGAAGATGTCTGGCAGTCGAAGGCTGATCTGCTCCCTTCATTGAGCGCCTCGACCAACCAGAATATCATCTACCGGCCTTTTGTGGCATCGGGACAGAGCACTGTCGCAAATGGGTATGTACAGTCGAGTATCGACAAGGTGTACTATAATGGCACTTATGGGGTCAATGCCAATTGGACGGTATGGAATGGCAATCGAAATAAAAACACGATCCTTCTCAACCAAATGAGCGTGCAGCAGGCGGAGGTTGACTCTATCGTCACCGCAAGGACAATCGAGGAGAAAATCGTACAGCTTTATGTGCAGATCCTCTACACCACTGAGGCCATCAAGGTGAGCAAACAGAGTTTAGAGACCAGCAAGCTAAACGAACAGCGCGGACAGGTGATGGTGGATGTGGGAAAAATGAGTAAGGCTGATCTCTCACAGCTCACCGCACAGCGCGCACAGGACGAGTACAATATAGTGGCGGCGGAGAGTAATGTGAAAAACTATCTCTTCCAACTAAAACAACTGCTTGAGCTGACAGATGCCGCCGACTTCGATGTCGAGGTGCCACAGTATACCGACGCACAGGCGCTGGAGGAAATCCCGGCCCTCAACACGGTCTATATGCAGGCGTTGGAGAAACGCCCGGAGATTCAAGCGGCTAAATTGGCCATTGAGAGTAGCCAGATCAGCATGGACATCGCGAAGGCCGGGAAAAGTCCCGTCGTGGGCGTGAGTGGATCGTTTGGTACCAATACGACCTCCATGAGCAACAAGGCATGGGGAACACAGCTGAAAAGCAATTTAGACTTGTCGGTGGGCGCCACGCTGAGTATCCCCATCTTCGACAACCGCCAGACCAAAACCGCCATCAATAAGGCAAGGTTGCAAAGGGAGAGCAGTCTTCTTGATTTGCAGGATAAGCAAAAAACACTGTACAACACCATCGAGGGGTATTGGATTGACGCCAACACCAATCAGAGCAAATACAAGGCTGCCCGTGTCGCCACTCAAAGTCAAAACGCAAGTTATGAGCTGCTTAGCGAACAGTTTAGGTTGGGATTGAAAAACATCGTGGAGCTGATGACGGGAAAAACCAATCTGGTGCAGGCACAGCAAAATGAGCTGGAGAGCAAATATATGACGATTCTCGATCTCTATATGCTAAAATTCTACCAGAGATAGGTGGATTGCGATGTGATAAGTCATCATTGTACTGGAAATTTCAGATAATAAGATAATGAAAAAAATTAGTAAGATTTGGATTTTATTGTTGATCATTGTGGCAGCGGCCGTGGCATTCTGGCTGCTCTCTGACGGGAAGAAAGACGAGATTGTCAACTTCACAACCGAGAAAGTGGCAGAGACGACGCTGCAAAACAGTGTGACGGCTACAGGCACGATAGAACCTGTAACCTCTGTGACGGTAGGTACACAGGTGTCGGGTATCGTCAACAAACTCTATGTCGACTACAATAGCGAGGTGAAAAAGGGACAGGTGATCGCTGAGCTTGACAAGACCAACCTCTTGAGCGAGCTCAACAACGCAAAGGCTAACTTGACGAGCGCGCAGAGCAACCTCAATTATCAGAAGGCAAACTACACGCGATACCAGACGCTCTTCCAAAAAGGACTCGTGAGTGCCGACGATTTCGAGTCAGCACAGTTGTCTTACAGTCAGGCACAGCAGCAGGTGACACAGGCCGCGGAGTCGGTGAAAAAGGCGCAGACAAACCTTGGCTATGCTACCATCACATCGCCCATCGATGGCGTCGTGCTGTCGAAATCGGTTGAGGAGGGACAGACGGTGGCGGCAAGTTTCAATACGCCTGAATTGTTCGTCATCGCCAAAGACCTGACCAACATGCAGGTGGTGGCGAATGTCGATGAGGCGGATATCGGTGGCGTGAAAAATGGTGAACGTGTCACTTTCACCGTCGACGCCTATCCGGACGATGTCTTCCAGGGGGTCGTCACACAGGTACGACAGGAGGCCACGACGACCAACAATGTGGTTACATACGAGGTGGTCATCAGTGCGCCCAATGCCAATCTGAAACTGAAACCAGGACTCACAGCCAGTGTCACTATCTATACCTTCGAACGGACAGGAGTGCTCTGTGTGCCTTCAAAAGCACTACGATTCACACCAACAAAGGAGACCATTGGCTCCCAAAGGAAAATCGTGGACTGTGAAGGGAAGAATAAAGTGTGGACCCTGGAGGGTAATACCCTCAAGGCGCATGCTGTGAAAATAGGAATGACCGACGGTAGCCACACCGAGATTGTCAGTGGTATCAACAAAGATGTCGAGGTCATCACGGAAATCAAAGTCACCAACGACGATATGCCGATGGAGGAAAATCAGGAGCAGAGTCCGTTCGCACCAGGGCCTCGTCCTAACCAGAAGAAAAAATAACCTATGGCACAAGACGTGAAGAAAGTTGTCATCGAGTTACAGAATGTCTCGCGTAACTTCATCGTGGGTGGCGAGACGGTACACGCCCTGCGTGGTGTCTCCTTCAGAATCTTTGAGGGTGAGTTTGTCACGATTATGGGAAAGTCGGGGTCAGGAAAGTCCACGTTGCTCAACCAATTGGGATGCCTTGACACACCCACATCGGGAGAGTACCTGCTTGATGGCGTCTCCGTGCGCAAGATGTCGAAATCCCAAAGGGCTGTCTTGCGCAACAGAAAGATAGGCTTTATCTTTCAGAATTACAACCTGCTGCCAAAGACGACGAGTGTCGAGAACGTCGAACTCCCACTGATGTACAATGCTGAGGTGAGTGCCCGACAGCGACATGAGAAAGCAGTGGAGGCCCTGAAAGCCGTAGGACTGGGCGACCGGCTGTATCATAAATCCAATCAGATGTCGGGTGGACAGATGCAACGTGTGGCTATCGCCAGAGCCTTGGTCAACGACCCTGCCGTGATCCTCGCTGATGAGGCCACGGGAAACCTTGACACACGAACGAGTTTCGAGATATTGGTGCTCTTCCAAAAACTGCATGCTGAGGGGCGTACCATCATCTTTGTCACCCACAATCCTGATATCGCCAAATATTCCAGTCGCAACATCATGCTTCGCGACGGTAAGGTCATCAGTGACGAGTATAACGACTATATCCTCTCTGCCGCAGAGGGATTGGCGGCACTGCCACTCAATACCGATGAATAAATGATTCAAATGAAGTTTTCTCAAGACATAATATATGAATTATTCCAATCTCTTCAAAATAGCCCTTCGTGCCATCGCTGCCAATAAAATGCGCTCTTTCCTCACGGCATTGGGTATTATTATTGGTATCGCCTCGGTCATCACGATGTTGGCCATCGGGCAGGGTACCAAGAAGAGCATCCAATCCAATATCTCTGAGATGGGGTCCAACATGATCATGATCAGTCCGGGGGCAGACATGCGTGGGGGAGTCCGCCAGGATGCCTCTTCGATGGAGACGCTGAAACTGGCAGATTATGAGGCCATCAAGGATGAATGCAGCTATGTCAGTGCGGTCAGTCCGCTCGTGCAATCCTCCGGACAGTTTATTTATGGCAACAACAATGCACCGTCATCGATTTATGGCGTCAATCAGGATTACCTTGAGATACGCCAGCTGACTGTGGCAGAGGGGGATATGTTTACTGATGCCGACATCAAGTCGAGTGCCAAAGTGTGCATCCTGGGACAGACCGTGGTGGATAATTTGTTCCCTGATGGCACCGACCCGATTGGCAAGGTGATACGTTTCAAATCCATCCCTTTCCGTGTGGTAGGGGTGTTGAAGAAAAAAGGCTACAACTCCATGGGTATGGACCAAGACGACCTGGTGCTGGCACCCTATACTTCGGTCATGAAACGTATCCTCGCACAGACTTATCTGAGTGGTATTCAGTGCTCTGCCATCACTGAGGGGGTGACTGAACAAGCTACGGAGGAGATTACGGCGATACTGCGACGTAACCACAAACTGAAGGACGCCGCAGGGGATGCGATGGCTGATGATGATGATTTCAACATCCGCTCTCAGGAAGAGTTGGCGAGTATGATGAACTCTACCACTGACATGCTTACCATCCTCTTGGGGGCAGTGGCTGGCATTTCACTTATCGTGGGAGGTATAGGTATTATGAATATCATGTATGTAAGTGTCACGGAACGAACCAGGGAAATCGGACTTCGCATGAGTGTCGGGGCAAGAGGTGTCGACATTCTCAACCAGTTCCTCATCGAGGCAATCCTTCTCAGCGTCACTGGTGGTATCATCGGTGTCATCCTCGGGATAAGCTTGTCTTATGCTGTGAATGCATTTGCCAATTGGCCGATATATATACAGCCATGGAGTATCGTCATGAGTTTTGCCGTGTGTACCCTCACGGGCGTCTTCTTTGGATGGTATCCGGCAAAGAAAGCTGCACGTCTGGATCCTATAGAGGCTATCAGATATGAATAATCGATACGCTGAACACAAGGAATGACCCCATTCTATAAAAATAATGCATTCTGGGCACAATTGGTGCTATGGGTGTCTTTGTCCATGATGCCGCTCATGTCTATTGAGCCCGACGAGGAAATGACCACCATCATATATTTCCGGAGATTGGACGTTCCCGCTGCCATGTTGGTCGTTTTCTATATCAACTATTTGTGGTTGGCGCCACGACTGTTAAATCGTCGAAACAAGACCCTGTCATTGCTGTTTGTCAATATGGCAATGATCGTTGTTTTGACGATAGGATTGAGCTTTGGGATTGAATACGATCATCAAGAACAGAGGAGAGAACGAATTGAGAAGGGAATTGATCCCCATCAACGGCGAAAACATATAAGGCGTCTTCATGTTCTCGATATTGTCAGTACCTTCTATTTCCTATCTACCATGGCACTGTTGGGCTGCGGCATCGTGATGGAGAGAAGATGGACATCGTCGGAGAAAAAAAGACAAGAGGCAGAGGTGGCACGACGGGAAACGGAACTAAAATACTTGCGCTACCAGATGAATCCACACTTCTTGCTGAACACGCTGAATAACATTTATGCACTCACCGCCTTTGACCCGGCGAAAGCACAAGAGGCGGTGATGGAACTGAGCAGAATCATGCGTCACATGCTCTATGACAATCAGCAGCCTTTTGTCAAATTGACCGACGAGGTGGATTTTATCAACAACTATGTGAAACTGATGAAAATCCGCCAGCCTTCCAATGTGGAGGTGAATACGAATATCCAGTTGCCTTCACCATGCTCCATACAGATTGCACCGATGATCATTATTTCTCTGGTGGAGAACGCTTTTAAACATGGGGTTAGTCTCATAGAAAAGAGTAAGATAGACATCAGCATCTCTGCCGACCAAAAGCAAATCTCGTGCGTGATACAGAATAGCAATTTCCCCAAAAATGCCAATGACCAAAGTGGACACGGTATCGGACTCGAACAGGTGGGGCGACGGTTGGAACTCATTTACCCGGGAAAATACGTGTGGGAAAAAGGTACTAACGACGACAATACAATCTATACATCTAAAATCATCATCTATGACACTTAACTGCATTATTATCGACGACGAGCCTTTGGCTGGACAATTACTCACAAGTTATGTCCGTAAAACTCCTTTCCTACATCTCATCGGCACATATAATAGTGCGGTGACTGCCATAAAAGACATTAAGGAAAATCGTATTGACTTGATTTTCCTCGATATCCAGATGCCTGAGCTCAGTGGACTGGAGTTCGCCACCTTGTTGCCGAAAACTTGCAAAATCGTCTTCACCACGGCTTTCAGCCAATATGCTATCGATGGATATAAGGTGAATGCTGTAGACTACCTGCTCAAGCCTGTCGGCTACGACGATTTCCTGAAAACAGCCAACAAGGTGCTGCAGATGTTTGAGGAGGAACAGTGTGACAAAGAAACAGACCGCTTCATTTTTATCAAAAGTGAATACAAACTGATTCAAGTGCAACTTGACGATATCCTGTATGTCGAGGGACTGAAAGACTATGTGAACATTTTTCTCGAGAGCGAACAGCAGCCCATACGTAGTCTCATGAATATGAAAAGAATCGAGGAATTCCTTCCCACACCAGAGTTTTTGAGGGTGCACCGTTCGTATATCGTACACATGTCAAAGGTGAAACTCGTGGACCATTTCCAGATTGTCTTCGACCAGCAAAGAATCCCCATCTCTGATAGTTACAAAGAAGAGGTCTGCAATTATTTCGACGCTCATACCTTGACCTAAGCAGGAGAATTGATGGTGCCTCAAGGAGGATTTCTTCCTCCTCATAGCATTCTATTTTGATTGTTATCATTTTCAAAACTATTAAAAAAAAGCCAAAAAAGACTTGCCAAAACTCCATGTTCTCATTCTTTTCAATTAATTTTGTCGTGAATAATTCTATTGCACATAAACTGATTAATTATAGATTAATAATAAAAATGAAAATAAATAACATCTACAAAACTCTGGCGGCATTGGCCTTCGGTATCGTCATGATGAGCGCAATGCCTGGCGATGAGCCTATCACTCGGAATGGAAAACAGTATGTCGTGAACACAACGACCATCTCCAACGGCGTGAAAGGCTATCTGGGTAACACACCTTTGAAAATTTATATCACCAATAATAAAATCGATAAAATCGAGGCTTTGCCCAACAAAGAGACCCCGAAGTATTTCCTCAAGGTGAAAAACCAACTGCTGAACAAGTGGGATGGAATGACCGTCAACAAAGCGATCAATGCTAAAGTGGATGGTGTCACAGGGGCCACCTATTCCTCTGATGCCGTAAAGAAAAATGTGAGGTTAGGACTTGAATATTACAAGAAACACAAATAATTCTGGTCTTCATGTCGCTCTGGTGAGACCAGCGACTGCAGACTGTATATGGCACGAGGGCTTGTTCCATTCCGAACAAGCCCTCATGCTATTTTGACCTGAATTGTGCGTATTCGACATGCCTGCCGCACTCAAGCACCTTTCTCAAATTTGAAACTCTTGTATTTTTCCTTCGGGAAGGTGAAGATATCGTCGCTGACACCACCACTGCGGAAATTGGTGATCTTCACTGTGGTCCAGAACCATAAAACCTTGATTTTCAAACTTCTGGGAACATAGGTGTCTTTTTCGATAATCGCTTTCAGATGCTTGATGCCACCCGCGTCTTTCTTGGCTTTCAGCGTGATGACATAAAAGTGCTGACTGCTCTTGTCCACACTGTAAATATAGTTGTTGACGTCAAACGTGAATTTGCTCATGTATTTGTCCTTGCGCTCGGCATTGGCGTCATATTCCGTCACTGTCTTCTTCTTGAGATCTACCCAATAGTCTTTGACACCATTGTTCCAACTCAAATAACGTTGTTCCTCAAATCTGCTTTTTTTGCCTTTGAACCAGATGGTGCCGTTGGTCTTTAATATGCCGATGATGTTCACGTCATAATGAAGGGAGCATCCTTGAGAACCATAGACCTTGTTGTAAGTGATGTCGAATATCTTCCGCGCTTCCTTCTGATTCTCGGCTGACTGCGACCACGAGACGGCCGGTATAAAAATGAAGAGCAGCAGCGAGAGTAAAAAAAGATTTCTTAGCAGTTTCCTGTTAGCTGTCATTTCCATGATTTTTATGAATAGTTTGTTAATCAAGCTTTTATTATTGTATTGATGTCATCAATCGTACCTTCAAACGGACCGTTATGCTCCAGTTTCAATGTGCACATCGCTGCCGCAAAACGGCCACATTCATCGTAGGGACGACCTTGGGCCCGGCAATAGAGATAGCCGGCGGAGTAGGTGTCGCCACAGCCGGTGGCATCAATCGTCTCATGGGGTGGGTAGGCGGGTATCTCGTAGAAATTTCCCTCGGCGTAGATCAACGAGCCGTAGCTCCCTAAGGTGACCACAACTTCACGTACCCCCCAGGAGGCTATCTTTTTGGCCACCTCACGAGGAGATTTCAAACCAGTCACCACCTCCATCTCATGCTCATTTAATTTTAGGATGTCGGTGTGGCTGAGAACCTCAAACTTGTCGGCCCAGTCAACGGCATATACATGCCGGTTGCGAACCTCACGGAGAAAACCCTGGACGTCGATAGACACCATTCCCCTTTTGGCCACATCCTTGATCAGATCTACGGAGAAGTCATCGTCAAGCAATGATCCAAAATGGAAAATCCTTGCGTCAATGTCCTTCAGCTGAGACTTCGTGAAGGGGTCGGATTTTGACAGCACACGTTGCGTGCGGTTGTTTTGATTCGCGCCGTATTTGTTCTCAAAAAAGACGGTGTCGCGACTCTTGTGGCATACGACATCAATGCCGGCGGCACGCATGTCCTCAACGACTGCCATGTCCTTCTCTGCCATGGAGGTAACCAATTTATAGGATACTTTCGATGGCAGATGATGGATACCATAAGAGAAATAGAAAGAGGTGCCGCCATTCATGTACACCTCATTATGGGGAGTGATGATTTTGTCTAAGGTAATATGCCCGATACAGCAGATGTCTACCTTGTCGTAACTATGCATAATGCGTGATTTTGTCTCGCGTAATTTGTACAAATTTTTGCAAAAGTACAAAATTGCTTTCGCCCATACAAATTTTAGCTGCCTTTTATGTCGAATCTGTCAAAAATGAGTTATCTTTGCATAAATATTAAGTAGGTGCTCAAAATCAGACAATAGTATTTTATGATTTGTTTGCAAATGGCCGGGCGTGAGCAATTTATGCAAAATTGCGATTGAGCGAGCGCCATGCAAGCTTGTTTGCAAATGGCCGAGCGTGAGCAATTTATGCAATAGATGCGCCAAAGAAACATAAAAGACTACACAACACCTACAAGAAAGATAGTTATAGATAATTTTGATAATCTACTTATGCAAAAAATGGCTAACTCAGACTTTTTTTCTGCGTTGTTGCAAGAGCGTGGTGTCAAACCTACTGCCAATCGGATTGTCGTTGTGAAGGCGTTGTCAGGGATTGACAGACCAATGTCGCTGAGCGAGTTGGAGGAGAAAATCATCACCATTGACAAATCCGGTATCTTTCGTGCACTCTCTCTCTTCCGGGAATGCGGACTGGTGCATGTCATCGACGATGGGGAGGGGACAAAATACGAGCTGTGCCGAAGCCGGCAGCACTCACATGACGATGATACCCATGTGCATTTCCATTGTGAGAAATGTCTTACCACATACTGTCTCGAGGAGATTTCCATACCATCTGTGGTCTTGCCCGAGGGATATGTGTCTCAGACTGCCAATTATATCGTCAAGGGACTCTGTCCACGATGTTCCAGAAGATAACTCCTTTATTCACGTCATCCATGGATGACTGAAAGCAAACCCGCCTAAAAACCTTGTCAAATGCTTAGAAAAATCAGGCTTTTCCTCGCGACGATTTTTTTTATCGGTATCACCTTGCTTTTTCTGGATTTTACCGGGACTTTCCATCATTGGTTGGGATGGATGGCAAAGGTGCAATTCCTCCCCGCTGTGCTGGCACTCAATGTGGTGGTGATTGTCGCATTGGTGATTCTCACATTGGTGTTCGGGCGGATCTACTGCTCTGTGATATGTCCTCTTGGCGTGATGCAGGATATCCTCGCGAGATTGAGAAGGAAAAAGAATAAATATTCCTATTCCAAACCTGTCTCATGGCTCAGATATACCATGCTGGGCGTGATGCTGCTGGCCATCTTCTTGGGCGTCGCCTCCATCGTCCAGTTACTTGCGCCGTACAGCAGCTTTGGCAGAATCGCCCAGTCTTTGTTGCAACCGGTATGGATGTGGGGTAACAATATTCTGGCGGGATTTGCCGAAAGAGCTGACAGCTACACGTTCTATTCGGTCGACGTGTGGATGAAAAGCCTGCCGGTGTTCATCATCGCCATTGCCACACTGCTGATTGTCGGTGGAATGGCTGTGAAGAATGGCAGGACATACTGCAACACCATATGCCCTGTGGGCACCGTGTTGGGATTCTTGGCGCGTTTCTCATTCTTCAAGGTGAGATTCGTCACGGACAAGTGCCGCAACTGTTCTCTTTGTTCCAAGAATTGCAAGGCAGCATGCATCGATTACAAATCGCATACCGTTGACTATACCCGTTGTGTGGTGTGTGGCAATTGTATCTCCAAATGCAAATTTGGCGCTTTGGCGTATGCCCATTCTGTCTCTGAGGGAAAGACCACAGAGGATGATGCAAAAAGTGAGCCGTCAAAGATGGAGGTGAAAAGTCCGGAGGCGAAGAAATCTGAGACTCCCGACAAGGGAAGAAGGACATTCCTCATGACTACCGCACTGTTGACAACGGCGGTAATCGCACAGGAGAAGAAAAAAGTGGACGGCGGATTGGCGGCCATTGAGGAGAAGAAAATTCCTGTACGCAACACGCCCATCACTCCTCCGGGATCTCTGAGTGCGGCCAATATGGCCAAGAGATGTACCGGATGTCAACTGTGTGTCTCCGACTGTCCCAACGGCGTGCTCAGGCCTTCTGCCGATATGATGACCATCATGCAGCCTGTCATGTCATACGAGCGGGGCTATTGCCGGCCGGAATGCACCAGATGTTCGGAGGTCTGTCCTACGGGCGCCATACAGCCTATTACAAAGGAGGAAAAAGCGGATACTCGTATCGGACATGCTGTGGTCATCACGAAAAACTGCCTGATGGTCAAGGAGAAGGATCGGGAACTGAACTGTGGCAATTGTGCCAGACATTGTCCGACGGGAGCCGTCGAGCTCGTTCAACTTGATGAGAATGACGAGAATTCCCCCTTTGTGCCGTCTGTCGATGAGAACCGTTGTATCGGATGTGGCGCATGTGAGAATCTATGTCCTGCGAGACCTTTCCCTGCCATTTATGTCGAGGGGCATGACGTGCACAACCCGGCATGATGGTGTCAATGACAATTTCACCGTAAACAGAAAAAAACATACGATATGTCCAAGAATATTTCGCGCCGCACATTCCTGCGTATGTTGGGAGTGGGGTCTGTCGCTGCCACCGCCACGCTCATCGGATGCAAGGACGGCATAAAAGGAACGGAGACGGATGAGTATAAAAACCAGGTAGAGCCTCCCAAAGGCAAGATGACCTACCGGACTTGTCCTACCTCAAAAGACAAGGTGTCATTGCTGGGGTATGGGATGATGCGACTTCCCACGGTCAAAGAGGGGGAGAAGGAGAAAATCGACCAGGAACAGGTGAACAAACTGGTGGACTATGCCATAGAGCATGGCGTCAATTATTTCGATACGTCACCGGCATACTGTCAGGGCGAGTCGGAAAACGCTACGGGCATCGCTCTACATCGATATCCCCGGGATAAGTATTTCGTGGCTACAAAACTATCTAATTTCGACCCTGCCACATGGTCGCGTGAGGCTTCTATGGAGATGTACCACAATTCCATGAAATGCTTGCAGGTGGACTATATCGACTATTATCTGCTGCATAGTATCGGTGGTGGCGGAATGGAAAACCTGCATCAGCGCTACCTTGACAATGGCATGTTGGATTTCCTCCTACAGGAAAGAGCGGCAGGACGTATACGAAACTTGGGATTCTCTTACCACGGCGACGTTGAGGTGTTCGATTATCTCTTGTCGCAGAACGACAAATACCATTGGGACTTCGTGCAGATTCAGTTGAATTACCTGGATTGGGACCATGCTAAGGAAGTCAATGAGAGAAATACCAATGCAAGCTATCTCTATGAGGAATTGCAAAGCCGGGGAATACCCGCAGTGATCATGGAACCGCTGCTTGGTGGCAGATTGGCGAAAATTCCGCACCATCTCGTGAAAAAGATGAAACAGCATGACCTGCAAAAGTCTGTCGCCTCATGGGCTTTCAGATATGCGGGCTCTCCTGAGGGCGTGCTCACCGTGCTCAGCGGAATGACTTATATGGAACATCTGAAGGATAATCTCTTGTCTTTCTGCCCCTTGAATCCTCTTGCTGAGGAGGATAAGGAGTTCCTGTATGGCATCGCGGAACAGATGCTTGAGGTGAAGACCGTGCCATGCAACGACTGCAACTATTGTATGCCGTGCCCGTACGGCATCAATATTCCAGGCATTTTCGTTTACTATAACAAATGTCTTAATGATGACGTGCTGCCACAGGATCCGGAGGATGACCAGTATGAGAAAAACAAAAGACAATTCCTCATCGGACTTGACAGGAAAATTCCTCCCCTCAGACAGGCTGACCATTGCATACAGTGTGGGGAATGTGTCCCTAAATGCCCACAAAATATTGACATCCCAAGGGAGCTGGCGATGATCGACGAATTCGTGGAGAAAGTCAAACAAGGATAATCGAGCCTCATTTCACGCTGAGGACGATGTGGTGATGAGTTTGGTATAGGCCATCTCTTACTATTGCTGAAAAGGAGTGCCCTTCGGGCAGAAATCTGTCAAATCTATCAAATCAGCGTTTTGAAAAAAACGCCCTGAAGTTTGCATAATTGAAAAATACTTTATATATTTGCATAAAAATTGAATCCTCATCCATCACGGGCTTTTTGTCGGATATTGCTGCGCTTGGCATGACAAATTAGATGATCAGACGGATGGACATGAACGTATCCGAGGAGGTACTTTGTCAAACCTGGGGCCAGACTGACACACTGGCCTAACCATAAATACTGAAACTATGAAAATATTGGCTATTAATCCTGGTATGATTTCAACCAAAGTGGGCGTATTCCACGATGAGGAAATCATCATGCATGCGTGTATCAACCATCCTTTCGAAGAGTTGTGCAGATACCCATTCATCATGGATGAGTTTGACTATAGAAAGGAAAAACTGCTCGAGGAACTGAAAAATCAAAACATCCCCATGGACTTTGATGTCATAGTGGGGAGGGGCGGACTGGTCAAACCCATTGAGAGTGGTGTCTACGAACTGAACGACAAGGTGATTGAAGATACCATGCACCCACGGCTTCATCATGCTTGCAACCTCGGTTCACTGATCGCACTGAGCATCGCCAGGGAAATTCCCGGATGCAAGGCGTTTACCGTTGACCCGGGAGTGGTCGATGAGCTGGAGGATATCGCACGTATATCGGGTATGCCTGAGATTCCTCACCAAACAATTTGGCATGCTCTCAACCAAAGGGAGATCGCTAAGAGGTATTGTCGGGAGCATGGCGTGAAATACGAGGAACAAGACCTCATCGTGTGCCACCTCGGAAGTGGCATCTCTTTCGCCATGCATCATCATGGGCGTGCCATCGCCTGCTCTGATGCCTTGAGTGGCGACGGACCTTTCAGCCCGTCAAGGGCTGGCACGCTGCCTTCCGTGCAGTTGATCAAGCTTTGTTATAACGGACAGTACACAGAGAAGGAGATGCTGCGGAAGGTGAATGGACATAGTGGACTGACGGCACATTTGGGAACCAATGATGTCAGAGAGGTTGTCAAGCGGATTGAGGAGGGGGATGAGCACGCTAAATTAGTGCTTGACGCAATGATTCTTTCTGTGGCAAGATATTTGGGCTCATTGGCTCCGGTCACCGACGGACATGTGGATGCGGTGATTCTTACTGGTGCGATGTCGCAAAGCAAATATGTCACCGACGGCCTGGTCAAGCGTCTCTCATATCTCGCCAAGGTCTTTATCTATCCCGGTGAAGATGAGCTGACGGCATTGGCACACAATGCTTACCGTGCCATGACAGGACAGCAGGAAATCAAGGTCTACGAATGACTCTGACAGGGCATGTCGAATGGATTCATCAACATGCCTTATTTATCGTACTTTCACAAACTCCATCGGGACGGCCTTTCAGACTGTCTCTACATGAGTTTGTCATTAACTGCTACACTTTCGTTATCTGATTTTTACAGTCTCTGTGCCGACCTTCAGCACATAGATCTGATTGCGCGATGGCAGCGGGATACAAATGTCTGTACCGTTGCCGTATGCTTTTCCGACGAACATGCCACGTACGACGTAGAGCATGACGCTGGTGCCGGTGCTGTCCATGTCAGTTCCTAAAAATAAAAAGATGAAACAAATCATCAACAAAATGATTTTTTTGAACATGATGACATGTCATTCTTTATTCCTTACCTCATCCGATATATCACATCATAAAACCCCGAAAGCAAGCATGCTCCCGGGGCATATAGGGGGATTGTGAATACTTTTGGGGAATTGTAATGCTTAGAACACGTGCAATCCTAAGAATACCATCAGACCATTCATCAGAATCCAGAAGATGGCGAATGGCATCGTCTTGCGCATGATTTCACCATCCTGGCCTTCCATGTCGCAGGCGGCGGTAGCGATGGCGATACTCTGTGGTGACAATAGCTTACCACCCTCAGAACCCGCACAGTTGGCGGCTGCGAGCCAGTTCGTCTCATTGCCCGGCACTCCAAAGAACGTACCGTCGTTGACGAGACCAAGGTCGCTGGCGGCGGTGGCCTGGAGCTTACCGAAGAGGATATTCGCATTGGTGGCGCTACCCGTCACAAACGTTCCAATCGAACCGATCAATGGGGCAAAGAATGGGAATACAGAACCTGTCAATGCGACAAGACCCTTGGCGATGTCGTTGGTCATGCCTGTGTTGTTCATCAGCATGGCCATTGCGACAAGACAGCAAATGGTCACCACGGTCTTCTGAAGGTTGATGGTGGTCTTGGCAAGGATTCTCATCAGATTGCCAAAGCTCAATCCCTGGATCAATCCACCGATGGTGGCACCGAGGAATATCATCAGACCGGCATTGGAGAGCCACCCGAAGGAGAATTTGTTGCCAACCACTGGCAGTTCAAACTCTGTGACAAGGGTGGATTTGAGCAATGTGTTGACGGAAGGTACTATCTTGCTCGAGATAAGAATGAAGAAAATGATGAGGCCATAGACACTCCAGGCTTTCAACGACTTTCCAAGTGTGAAAGACTTCTTCTCTATCTTGATGGTCTCGTCTGAATTCTCTTCCTTCTTGATAAATAGCTTGTTGTAAATCAACATGGCGATGATGGCGGCTACACTTCCCAATATGGCTGGTGTCTCAGGACCAATGAAGTGAGCGCAGCAGAACTGTACTATGATGGAGAAAACACCCACAAACAGTGCCAAGGACAGGTTTTTCCATATCTTCTTCCTGTCGGTCATCATCAGAATCAGGAAGGGGGTGATGAAGAACATCAGCGACAACTGCACGATGATGAAGGTGGCTACCTCACAAAGCATGGCTGAATCGGCTGTTCCTGAAGCTGCTACTTGGTTGGCAAGGGTGGTGGCAGGAAGACCTACGGCACCGAAACCTACAGCCACTGTGTTGGCTATCAAACAGATGACAGCGGAGAACATGGGCTTGAAACCAAGACTGATGAGGATGGCTGCCGGAATGGCTACGGCAGTACCAAAACCTGCCATACCCTCAAGCACACCGCCAAGACCCCATGTCAAAAGAAGCACGAGAAGACCCTTGTCTGATGTCAAGGAGATAAACTGTGATTTGATCGTCTCAATCTCTTTTGTCTCACAAAGAATGTTGTAGCTGTAAATAGCACAGATGATAATGAGGATAATAGGGAAACAGGCTTTTAGCAAACCCTCTATCACCGACCATAACGTGATGCCATAAATAGAGGCTCCTGTGAATTTCTCTGGGATAATACCCATAGCCGGAGCGGCAAACAACGCCAAGAGAATTGTTACGAGAAGTGTCGCCATGGCACTTTTGTAGCCGGACACTTTAAAACCCATCATCAAGACAATGAGCAATACGATTGGGATAACCGAAATTAAAGCTGACATAAGTTTAGATTTAGTTAATACAAGATTTTGTGGCCGTAAAGTTAAGATTTTTTTTCTGACTTTGCAAACATTAACCACTTTTTTTCATTTATTATGCCCCAAAAACATTCTGTGATCTTTTCTCAACAAGAAAGTGAGGCAAGAGGACTGTGTATATCTCGTGTTGTCATTATTGAATACGAACAGCCTGTGTGTTCCATCTTGTGAGGAATCCGGCATCAGGGCATCAACCACCAGATAAAGATGAAGAGAAACAAACAAGCGGCAAGCGTGAAAAAAAACTTCAAAAAGCGATGGCGTCACAGGATTTATTCGTATCTTTGTAGCATCCAAGAAAGGACTCTGACTCACATGAACACAAAAGAAAATGTTATGAAAAGTAAGGTTTTGATTATGGCATTTCTCCTGTCCATCCTTTGCCTTAACGGATGGAGCACGGAACAACAGTCTGGCAAAAAACTTGTCTATTCAGTTTCTGGCGACGGTTACGTGAATGTAAGGATGGCACCAAATTCCAGTTCTAAGATTATCGGTGTGCTTGCTACCAACCGGCAGGGAGCCACACTCCTGAGCAGTAAGGGGACATGGTGGAAAGTACGCATCGATAATGTTGTGGGCTATGTGCACAGCAAATACGTGAAACTAAGCGACACACCTGTCAAAGTGAAGGACTTGCCAACCTATTATTATACAGTTGTTGCCACTTGCGACACGAGGGAGGAGGTTGATCAGTACTTCTACCGTTGCCCTGATTTTTTTGACGGCTCTCCTGTTTACAAAGACATCGTGGACGGAAAGACCGTCTATAAGATTTGCACTGCGTGTTTCGCCACATATAGCGGCGCAAAGGAATGGAGCGACACCACAGACCAGGTGCTCGGTTACAGCACCTGCACAATTTGGCGCACTCAGGGACTGGCAGAATGTGTCTATCTACCCATGACCCCTGCTGATGAGATGGCCATTCCACTCACTCCTCAATAAGCCACTATGTGGCTGTGTCATCCGCATTCGTACCTCCCGTTGGTCGGTGGGTCTACGACAAATCTCGTGATATGGAATCATTTCGAAAATTCGTGAACGGATAGAACTTCTTATTCCCGATGTGGAATCAGACTTTGATAATACCGCTCTTTCACATCCGCTTCAATGTCTTCGATGGCACGGTGAGGGTTGCTCATTGATTTGATTATCACACAAATGACGAACACGACAATCGTGATGCCGATGCTTGCCGCCCAGCGCAGGATTTCGTGACGGAGGGGAATCGTCTGCATGCTCACAATTCCAGCCACAACGGGAATGCCAAAGAGCAACCAGTCGGCTCCGCTTTTCATCTTGTAAGCCTCCACGGCTTGCTTGTATTCATCATCTTCATTCAAAAGCCGCTTCTTGTTCTCAAGCCATTTGAGCTCGAAAGCCTCATCATACTGTGGTTCCTTTTTCATTTGTTCGTGAATGTGATTAAATTGTTGCGTGCAACACGTTGGATAATAACTCAGATATATATTAACTCACTCATCACCATGTCGCTGACATGAATGCCAGCCAACGTGAGACGCAGACGACCTTCCTCCATCTTTAAGTATCCCTCTCTGACCATCGTATCAGCGTTCTGGAGAAGGTAGTGATAGAGGTGGTCACCGAACGTCCTTCTCATGTCCTCTATGTCAATCCCCGTGCAGGTTCTCAGTCGTGTGGTGATCATGTCATTGTAGTGCGTCTGCAGGTCAATTGTCTCATACTCAGAGGGTATCTTGCCTTGTGAGATCGAGGTGATGTATTGACGCACATCCGCCACATTCCATTGCCTCCTTTGACCGTCGTAGGAATGTGCGCTGGCACCCAATCCAACGTACGGCACATCGTCCCAGTATAAGCTGTTGTGGCGAGAGTGCATCCCTTCATGGGCGAAGTTGCTGATCTCATAGTGGTGATAACCGTGAGTTTTCAGCCTATCCACGAGCACGTCATACATTCTTATATATAACTCCTCTTCGATTTCCGACACTTGTCGCTTGACAAGCAACTGATGGAGTGGGGTGCCTTCCTCATACATGAGACTGTAGGCTGAGAGGTGGTCCACATGAAGGGAAAGCGCCTGCTCGATGTCTTCCATCCATTCGTCGAGGGTCTCGTCCGGAAAGCCAAACATGAGGTCGATGCTGATATTGCGGAATCCTGCACCTCGAAGTCGTCGTACGGCTTCCATGGCCTCAGAGGCGGTATGACGGCGCCTGAGAAATCGCAGACGCTCATTGTTGAATGTCTGTATGCCCAGACTCACCCTGTTGACAGGCAGGGTGCTGAGATGAGCTGTGAACCCCTCGGTGACATCATCGGGATTACATTCCATCGTGATTTCAATGGGATGGCCGTCTGGATGTTGCCATGCTGCGCCATACACCTCATCCATACACCGGAATAGTTGCTCCAGTTGG
>FLNZ01004110.1_pt1 | contig 18485 bp, 13 predicted proteins | sample 1140391 | NCBI WGS metagenome assembly FLNZ01 (sample SAMEA3878171, study PRJEB12797) | bioreactor metagenome | biome: Moose rumen | place: Sweden | collected 2011-10
CTACGATGTGAGTGGCGGGGATTTTTTGTGGTATCGTTTATAAAACATCTTAAAAACACAAAAACTTATCCACTACCCTTGCTCTTTCGACAATATTTATTATTTTTGCAAACACGAAACAGGATGTCCCTGAAAAGACACCCTGCTTTTCACAGTGTTTTGTAAATCTAAATACCAATAAAATGAATTTGAATCTCAGTTCTCAGATCGTTCTGAACAACATTCCGGAAGAATTCTATCGTCCAAAGACGGCTGTGGACCGTTCGGAGATCACACGCTGTGAGAAGATACCCACCGACATCTTTGCTACAATACAAGAGGGAGCCGTTACCATTGCCGATCAGGTGCATCAGGAAATACTCTCCAAACAAAAGCGTCAACATTATTGTGTGCTCGGATTAGGCACGGGAAAATCGCTTATCCCTATCTACGAGGAACTGATCAGGAGGCATCAGGAGGAAGGACTGAGTTTCAAGAATGTCATTGTATTCAACCTTTACGAATATTTCCCCCTCAAGGAAGGGACGACCGTCAGCAGTCTGCAGCAACTGAAAAATAATCTGCTGGATCATGTGGATATCAACCCCGTACACATCTTCTCACCCGACGGAAGTATCCAGCAGGAATACGTGCAGGAACACTGCAGGAAATATGAAGAGAAAATAAAGAGTTGCGGAGGGATGGACATGCTACTGTTGGGTATCGGGCGCCTGGGAAACATCGCCTCTAATGAACCTGGTTCCGGACTGACATCTGCCTCACGACTGATCCTTATCGACAATGTGTCGAGAGAGGAGATGACGATGAGCTTCGGAACCAACGAGGTTGTGCCACCCTGTTCTATCACCGTGGGTGTGGGTACCATTCTTCAAGCCAAGAAGATTTATCTGGCAGCATGGGGCGAAGAGAAAGCCGACATCATACAAAAGACTGTTGAGGAGAAGATTACGGATACCATCCCGGCTACGTTCCTGCAGACACACAACGATGCGCATGTGGTCATCGACCTGCCCGCCGCCTCAAAGCTGACAAGGATCATCCACCCATGGCTCGTCTCCTCCTGTATATGGACCGACAAACTGGTGCGCAGCGCCTTGGTATGGCTCTGTCAGAAGACGAAGAAGCCGATCCTGAAACTTACCAACAAGGATTACAACGAGAACGGATTGTCGGAACTGTTGGCGCTCTATGGCAGTGCCTATAATGCGAACATCAAGATATTCAACGACTTGCAGCATACCATCACAGGATGGCCGGGCGGAAAACCGAATGCCGATGACACCTACCGACCGGAGCGGGCTCTGCCCTACCCCAAACGGGTGATTGTCTTCTCTCCCCACCCCGACGACGACGTAATCTCTATGGGTGGTACCCTCAGACGATTGATTGAGCAGGAGCACGACGTTCATGTGGCGTATGAGACATCAGGAAATATCGCCGTGGGCGATGAGGAGGTGGTGCGCTTCATGCATTTCATCAACGGATTCAACCAGCTCTTCGGCAATAACGAGGATCGAGTGATACGAGATAAATATCAGGAGATTAAGCAGTTCCTGAAGAACAAGAAGGAGGGTGACCTCGACAATCGTGACATCCTGACCATCAAAGGACTGATCCGAAGGGGGGAGGCGCGCACAGCATCCACCTTTAATAATATTCCACTGGATCATGTGCACTTCCTGGATCTTCCTTTCTATGAGTCGGGAAAAATCGAGAAACTCCCTATGTCGGAGGCTGACGTGAGGGTGGTTCAGCAACTGTTACAGACGGTTCAGCCCCACCAGATATACGTGGCTGGTGACTTAGCGGATCCTCACGGCACGCACAGGAAGTGTACGGATGCTGTATTGGCTGCCATTGATGAGGAGAAGAATGCGGGTGCCGCATGGCTCAACGACTGCAGGGTATGGATGTACCGCGGTGCGTGGGCTGAGTGGGAGATTGAGAATATCGAGATGTGCGTACCGATGAGTCCGGAGGAGTTGCGCGCCAAGCGTAATGCCATCCTCAAACATCAGTCGCAGATGGAGAGTGCACCATTCCTCGGAAAGGATGAGCGACTGTTCTGGCAACGGGCGGAAGACCGTAACAGGGCCACGGCACAGTTGTATGATGACCTCGGACTGGCCTGCTACGAGGCGATGGAGGCGTTTGTGGAGTGTAAGATAGTGTAGAGTTTAGGGTTTAGGGTTTAGAGTTTAGGGTTTAGAGTTTAGAGTGTAGGGTTTAGAGTTTAGGGTTTAGAGTTTAGGGTTTAGAGTTTAGGGTTTAGAGTTTAGGGTTTAGGGTTATACCTATTAACGTCCCGAAGGGACAAAAGATTACAGCCCAGGGCAACGCCCTGTGGTTCTAAGGGCAACGCCCTGTGGTTTAGAGTGAAGAGCTGATGAAAATTACGATAGTACAAACGGACATAGTATGGGGCGACCCGGCAACCAACAGGGAGCGGATCATGCAACAGATAGAGGGACACGAAGGAGATCTCTTTATCCTGCCGGAGATGTTCTCCACCGGCTTTGCTACAGAGCCGGAAGGCATCGCCGAAGAACAGGGAGAGACACTGCATTGGATGCGGCAGATGGCTGCCGAACGTCAGGCGTCGTTCGCAGGGAGCATCGCCGTGAAGGAAGGAGAGCGATACTATAACCGCTTCTATTTCGTGAAGCCCGACGGCGACGTGTCCACTTACGACAAGCGCCATCTCTTCACCTATGGCCACGAAAACCGTTATTACACTGCAGGCACCGGACGTACCATCGTGGAATACCACGGGGTACGGTTTCTCTTAGAGGTGTGCTATGACCTGCGCTTCCCCGTATGGAGCAGGAACAGGAATGACTATGATATGATCCTCTATGTGGCCAACTGGCCTACCAGTAGGATGATGGTATGGAACACACTACTCAAAGCTCGTGCCATCGAGAACCAGTGTTTCGTGGCAGGTGTCAACAGGGTGGGCCATGATCCGGTATGCGACTACAGCGGCGGCTCGATGGTCATCGACGCCTATGGGAAGGTGATTGCCGACTGCGGCACCAACACACCCTGCTGTCGTACGGTGACACTCGACACCGACCGCCTTCTCACCTTCCGGAAGAAATTTCCGGTACTTAATGATGCTGACGACTTTAATATCTCACTTTCATGACAACAACGTTTATCATTAGGATGTTAGTAGCCGCGCTGTTAGGCGGCTTAATCGGCTTAGACCGAGAATACAGAGCCAAGGATGCCGGGTTTCGCACCCATTTCCTCGTGGCTTTAGGCAGTGCCCTTTTTATGATTGTCTCTCAATTCGGCTTTGATGAGATCAAAGACAGCAGTGGTTTGGCCGCCGACCCCTCGCGTGTCGCCGCCCAGGTGGTTTCCGGCATCGGTTTTATCGGTGCGGGCACGATCATCTTTCAGAAACATGTATTGAAAGGTCTTACCACGGCAGCTGGTATCTGGTGTACGGCAGCCATCGGACTGGCCTGTGGCTCAGGTATGCTCATCATTGCCGGTGTCGCCACCCTACTGACGATTCTTTGTCTGGAGGCATTCAACCGTCTCCTGCACCGGATAGGCAGTAAGAATATCTCCATACGTTTCACATCTCCGTCACGGGAAGTGGTGAGGCAAGTCATCGACAAGATGGAGCATACCGGCATTACCATCATCAACTATCGCATGGAGAAGGAGGATCATCATGAGGATGAGTCCTGCTACATTGTCACGATGGAATTGCGGGCACCCCGTGAGGGATATGTCACACGGATGATAGAGATGACCCATGATGTGGAGGGGTTCACCTTGGAGAATATGGAGTGACCCCTCGTCGGACAGTAAAGAACAAGAATATCATGGACAAGAGCAATATCGCCATATTCGTATCGGGGGGCGGCACGAACTGTGAGAACCTGATACAATACTTCAAGGATAGCGACAGGGTGAGGATCACGCTCGTTGTCAGCAACCGCCCCGATGCCTACGCCTTGGTAAGGGCGGCGTCCCACAATGTGCCCACCACGGTTATCAACAGGAGTATGCTGAACGACCCTGACATAATACTCCCGTTGCTGGACCAGTACCGCGTGGACTTCATCGTGTTGGCTGGGTTTCTCCCCATCATCCCCGATTATCTCATCGAGGCATTCCCGCGGAAGATCATCAACCTGCATCCCGCCCTGCTCCCGAAATATGGGGGCAAGGGCATGTGGGGGCATCATGTGCATGAGGCGGTGAAGGCTGCCGGTGAGACAGAGACGGGCATGACGGTGCACTATGTCTCCAACGTATGTGATGGCGGAGAGATCATCCGACAGTTTCGAGTGGCACTGTCACCAGATGACACCGCAGAGGACATCGCGGAGAAGGAGCATCAACTCGAAATGGAACACTTCCCTGCGGTTGTGGAAGAAGCGATTCAATTGATAATGGAAAATGGATAATGGAAAATTGATAATGGAAAATGATTCTTCACTCTAAACCACAGGGTGTTACCCTTAGAACCACAGGGCGTTGCCCTGGGCTGTAATCTTTTGTCCCTTCGGGACGTTAATAGGTATAACCCTAAACTCTAAACTCTAAACTCTAAACCCTAAACCTTAAACCCTAAACCCTAAACCTTAAACCCTAAACCAATATGATACAAGGTCACGGCGACGATATATACGAATATACAGGCGATATAAGGCATAACTTCAGTTCGAATGTGTATCTGGGAACACAGATGCCCGGACTGAAAGAATACCTGCGGCAACAGTTGGATGTGATTGACCATTATCCCCCATCGGTACCCAGTGAACTGGAACGCCGACTCTCCATCTGTCACCGTATCAGACAGTGGGAGACGATAATCACCAACGGTGCTACCGAGGCGATCTATCTGATAGCACAGGCTACCAGCGGCTGTCGTTCGGCTATCCTCATACCTACCTTCAGCGAATATGAGGATGCCTGTAGGATGCACGGGCATGAGGTGCGGTACATCCGTTCGCTGCAAGAGGTGGATGATGAGATGAATGTGGTATGGCTCTGTAATCCCAACAATCCCACAGGTACCGTCATTCCCCGTCAGGATATTGTCAACACTGCTTTCAACCACCCGCAAACCGTGTTTGTCATTGACCAAAGCTATGAGTGGTTCTGTCTGGAGGAACAGTTGCAGCCACGAGAAGCTATCTCCATGGGGAATGTCATCCAACTGCATTCCATGACGAAGAAATATGCGATCCCCGGTGTCCGACTGGGATATTTCACGGGTCCACTGCCATTAATGGAGACAGTGCGGCAGTTCAGGATGCCATGGGGCGTGAATGCCCTGGCGATGGCTGCCTGTGAGTATATCCTCACCCATCAAGAGAAGATCGACTTCGACCTTACCGGTTATCTGGAAGAGGCACAACGTCTGTGGCATGCACTGAATGCCATCGATGGCATCACCGTCCTACCGACCCAAACGAATTTCATGCTTCTGCATCTTCCTACAAAAGATGCGATTGTGCTGAAACGTCAACTGGTAGATAAGTACGGTATCCTCGTGCGTGCCGCCCATAACTTTAAAGGACTGGATCGCCACTTCATTCGTGTGGCAACCCAGTCCGTGGAGAGTAATGAACAGCTGATACAAGCTTTGCGTCAAATCATGTTGTCTGATTAACAATCTATCTACTTCGAACGACTCAGCAGTTCGTCAGGCAATACCGGCATGGCACCGTTCTGCGTACATACGTAAGCACTCACGGCCACTGCCAACTTATGTGCCTCAGCAACACTCTTGCCGTTTAAGATAGCGGCACAGAAAGAACCCGTAAACGAGTCGCCGGCACCAACGGTGTCAGCCACCTCCACGACAGGAGTCTCCTGTACTGACATCTGGCCCGGTGTGAACACATAGGAGCCATTCGTGCCACAGGTGAGTACCAGCATATCCAGGTTGTACTTACCTAAGATGAGCCAGCATTTGTTCTCCATGTCAAGACCGGGATAGCCGAACATCCTACCGATCAACACCAATTCCTCATCATTGATCTTCAGCACGTTACAACGCTGCAGTGACTCCTTGATGATCTCCTTGTTGTAGAAATTCTGACGCAGGTTGATGTCGAAGATCTTCATACATTCGGCCGGGGTATTGTCGAGGAAACAATGGATCGTCTCACGGCTCACCACGTTACGCTGTGCCAAGGAACCGAAGCATACCGCACGACAGCTGCGAGCCACCTCCATAATCTCCTCACTCTGTGGGATGTTATCCCATGCCACATTCTCTTTGATATCGTAAGAAGGAATACCCTGATCATCCAAGGTTACCTGCACCGTACCTGTCGGATAAGGTACACGTGGCATCAGGTAAGACAATCCGTGCTCTTTCAGCGACTCTATCGTCTCTTCTGCCAGACGGTCCTCGCCTAAAGCACTCACTGCCAATGTATTCTCCTGTCCGAGGAACTGTCCTGCATGATAGGCAAAGTTTGCAGGTGCACCACCCAGTTTCTTACCTTCCGGCAACACATCCCAAAGTGCTTCGCCTAATCCTACTACATAACGTTTTGTTTCCATATCATTGTCTTTTTAATGTTTTACACGTGGAATATAAGTGAAAAGATAGATTACACCGAGAGCCATCACTGCCACCGCACCTGCCTGACCCATTGCATCGCTGGCAAATCCCATCAGGAGTGGGAAGATGGTACCGCCGAACAGACCCATGATCATCAGTCCGCTCACCTCATTCTGCTTCTCAGGAACTGACAGCAACGCCTCAGAGAAGGCCATTGAGAAGATGTTACTGTTACCGTAACCTACCAGTGCGATACCGATATAGAGCAATGTCTTGGTGTCACCCACGAACATCAGCACCATGGAAGCAGCCATCATCAGTACAGAGATGATGAAGAACACGCGAGTCTTCAATATACGCAGGAAGAAAGAACCAGTCAGTGCACCGATGGTACGGAAGATAAAATACAGAGAGGTAGCGAAGGCCGCCTCGTTAAGCGTCATACCTACCCGCTCGATCAACAGTTTCGGTGCGGTGGTGTTCGTACCCACATCGATACCTACATGACACATGATGCCAAAGAAGGAGAGCAGTACGATGGGTTTACCCAGCAGTTTGACACAGTCCATGAACGAGGAAGCCTTTCCGCCCTTGATCTCCTCCTGAATAGGTGTCACCCAGAGCAATAAAGTTGCCAAGGTACCCACTATGAAATAGATCAGGAAGAGCACACGCCAGTTGAGGCCGAAATCGGGAATTACCTGTGTGGCACCCCACATAGCCAGATAAGGTGCGAGGAATGAGGCGATGGCTTTCACGAACTGTCCGAAAGTAAGTGTAGAAGCCAGGTTCTTGTCACCGATAATCAGCATGGCGAGTGGGTTAATACTCGTCTGCATCAGTGCGTTACCGATGCCGAGTAGTGAGAAGGCCACCAGCATCATAGCGAAACTGCTGCCGAAAATAGGAATGATCAGTGAGACGATCGTTACCAGCAGAGAGAGTAAGACGGTCTTCTTTCTACCGATCTTATTCATCAACATTCCCGTAGGTATAGAGAAGATCAGGAACCAGAAGAAGACGAGTGACGGGAAGATGTTTGCGACAGAGTCGGTCAGTCCGAGATCTTCTTTCACATAGTTGGATGCAATGCCCACCAGGTCAACGAATCCCATGGCGAAGAAGCAGAACATCACCGGTACGAGATAAATACTTTTATTCTGTTTCATATTTCTGAATTATTTAAGTTCATAGATGGTTGCCTTTGCTCCCTTCACCTTCAGTTGGCTGTAAGGCTCGGTAGGGAATACTAAGTTTGTCATGGCGATCTGTCCCTCAGTATCGAGCACCTCGATAGAGCAGCGGTCGATGAAGAGGCGCAGCTGACGCACATTACCCTTCACGTTAGCGGTTGTCACACAGGGGAATGCCTCACTGAAATCGATCTTACCGCTCAGCATGCGGTCGAACGACAGGTTTCGCGTCTTGGCATCATACTGCAGGATTACCTTCTCACCCTTAGCGTTAGAGAGAACGAGTTCTGTCGTTCCGCGCACGTCGAGCACCACCTCACAGGCTTCTGTTGGGTTTTTCAGTTTCTTGCCGCGCATCGTCAGCAATTCTTTGGATGGGGAAACGCCGCAGTAGGTCTCACCCTCAAACTCATAGAGATCCAAGTCGCGTGGAACGGAGTTTCCCGAACGATACTGACGGGTAGGCACCTGGTTGGCATACTGCCAGTTGCTCATCCATGCCAGGGCGATCTTTCTGCCATCGGGAGCATTGTCGAAAGTAACGGTAGCATAATGGTCCTTACCGTAATCCATCCAACGGGTATCCTTATGCTCACAGGTGAAAGTATGTCCGTTGAACTCACCGATGAAATACTGAGTAGCGGAACCACCGAAAGGACCGCCCGGGTTGATGTTACAGATAAGCATCCATTTCTGTTTGTCGGTGCCGCGCACCTGCAGCTTCATCAGGTCGGGACACTCCCACACACCCTCATGACAGCCATATTCCTTACCGAAGCTACTCTCGTATTTCCAGTCTTTCAGGTTGGGAGAAGAATAGATACGCATCTCCTGACCCACAGCCAGCACCAGGTTCCAGCGCTGTATCTCCGGATTCCAGAAAGCCTTCGGATCACGGAAGTCGGGCTCGTTGCTTACCAAGATAGGATTGTCTGCCACCTTCTTGAAGTGCATGCCGTTATCGGTGGAGTAAGCCATCGACTGTGTCTGGTGCTGTCCGGCAGAGGTATAGTATGCCACCACGGCACCCTTGCCGAAGCCGGCAGTGTTCTGCTTATCCACTACACACGATCCGCTGAAAATCGTACCGATGGCATCAGGAACGATGGCCGTTGGCTGTGCCTCCCAATGCAGCAGATCTTTACTGGTGGAATGGCCCCATGTCATATTCTCCCACATGGAACCGTAGGGATTCCACTGATAATAAAGATGATATACGCCATCCTTATAGAACATTCCGTTAGGATCGTTCATCCATCCATAAACGGGTGTATGATGATAGACGGGGCGATACTGCTCCCTGTTGGTGGTATCGAAGGTGTCAGAAAGACGAGTCTCTTTCCAACACACGAAATTCTTCACGGAACCCGTCTTATGGCGATCCACATGGAAGGTAATATCGAAAAGCAGTGGTGACTGACGGTCGGTGTAGGCTGCCAGATCCACCGGCACGAAATAATCCACTTTGTCAACGGCCAGCCGCACGTTGAAGTCCATCACTGCCTTGTTGTTACAAATTAAGTTCACGTGCGCGATTTCCTCTTTCTCCTCTACCGGGATAAGGAGGAATCTGCTGGTAGGAGTAACACGCAGCATGGTGTGTTTATCACTCAAGTGCTCTGCCTTGATCGTCTGTGCACTTAAACTGCCACAGCCCGCCATGAAGAGGAATGTCAGTAATAAGGATTTAAGTTTCATATCGATAAAATTCTTTTAAATACTACTGCAAATATAACGCTTTCCGCACAAAATACAAATCAATTATGTTTCAAATACTATGATTTTTCATTCAATCCACCACAGATGTAACAAATGTTATCCTGAAAATACAAAATCTTACCTTTAAGGCCAACTACCTGTTTATAAAATCCAATGTTACCGTGATTGTCTTCTCCTTACCCCTACATTTCACACGTAAGGGATAGGGATAATGATTCAGTCCTTTGGGTGTCTTTGAATCAGGCGAGAAGACAATGGGAATGCGCTCCTGTTGATTGCCATTCTCCTTATGGAGAACCACCACCGTACGCTCTTTCTTCTCCCCCACGTGCATGATGCCAAGGTCGAAGCGATCAGCCGACAGTCGGAGGTTCTCATCAACGACAATGGGGAACTGTCGCATCAGGGTTTCCTCTGAAGTGACACAATTTCCTTCAAGAGCCATCTGAATATATTTACGTGTCTCACCGTAACGGATGGTACCCGACTCGTAGAACTCCCCACCCTTCCCTTTCGGATCAAAACGGAGGGTAACGGCAGTGGTGTCACCGGGATCCACTGTCTGCCCCACAGCAAAATCTATCGTGGTACAGCCGCAAGAGGTGTAACCCTGATGCAGCACCACCTTCTCCGATCCTACATTACACAACCAGAAGATGTGTTCCTTCACGCCGTCAGCCTCCTGGATGGTGCCCAAGGAGACGGTTGACAATCCTACTACGATAAGTGAATCAATGAGCAACATATTTCTTACCTTTGGTGATATTGATACCTTTCTGGGGGCTTCCGTTCAAGCGGTGTCCCTGCAAGTCATAAAAAGTGTTGTCATCATCGGTTCCTGCCGATAGCTCCATGATGCCGGTACCACCTTGCTGAGAGGCATCCAATGTCCAGGCACTCACCTTTACTGCGGTAGAGGATGTAGCAAACACCTCGGCATCCACGGCATTGGCATCCGTTGGAAACACCCGTACGCTATATGCCCACGTATCGTTCACGAAGATATCAATGATGGAACCGTCGAGGAAGACATTGAGTTTCAGCGTCTCACCCTCATTCACCTTCTTGGGAAGGGTGGCTGTATAGATGCCGTTATATACTCCTGCATCGTTAACGGTGCGAGCCAAGGATGAGAGATCAAGGGTAAGTGTTCCCTTGGAAACATCATAGGTAAGAGAAGCCTGCTTGTCGCCCGACTTCAGGAAGTTGAATCCGCAAGTGCCACTGGCTATCGTAAACTCACCCAACAACTCTATCTGTCTGCCACTGACTGGTGAGAGCAACTCAGTGCCAATCAACGTAAGATCTTTCGACAAAGAAGTGGATGTGCGCATGGAGGCAAGACCACTGTAGGGCTTCTGTACCAACAAACCGTTAGCATCCAACGACAGCTCGCGTGGCAGTGAGTAGTTGTGTGCCCATCCCATTCTATAGTTGACATCAGAAGCCACCTTGTCCGGAACGATACCCAACAACAGTGTCTTCCCGTCATGCTGACAGATAGACGGTGAGAGAAGTCCGAAACCATCACGGCTCACACCACCCATCTCCAGATACTGCACGCCGTTAGCATCAGGCGTAAACTTACCGTCGCTGCCGATGGTTCCTACCCAGCAGAGGGTGCGCACACCTACGTTTGTATTCTGCGGAGTACAGGTAAAGAGCCACTTGCCGTCACCCATCGGAGTAATATTCGGCATCTCCCAGAAGGTGCCGTGCTGACTGGCAGAGCCACCCTGAAAGAAGATCGCGCCGTCATTGCTCCATGAGGAGCCATTCAGTTTGTGCAGCGTACAGGTACCTATACCATTCTTGCTGGTTCCCACGATGACATATTTGTTGCCGTTAGCCTCAAAGTAATAGGGATCACGGAAATCATCCGAGAGTCCTGAGGGGCGCCCATCGATGATCACCGACTTGTTCTGCCAATCAATAAGTTTATTGTCATTTGCTGTTGTCTTTACGATGCGTGCCTTTGCGTTATCCACACCCGTGTATAAGATGGTGGCGGTGCCATTGTCATCATAGATACATCCACTCCAACAACCCTTGATATCGAACGACTCACCGGGATAGATGGCGATAGGCTCCTCTGTCCACTGATACAGGTTCTCGCTGGAGATATGTCCCCAGTGCAGACGCGACATATACGGACCGTTGGCATTCTTCTGGAAGAACAGATGATATTTCCCGTTGCTGTATGTCATACCATGACTCTCATTGGTCCATGATCCACTGGGCATACCATGGAACACCGGCCGCCACAGACTCTCTTTATAACGTTCTGAGGGGTAGTTAAAGTCAGCCGTTTGGGATGTGTAGATTACAGGGGTCTTTACCGTATTATATATAACAATGTCATCTATGGCTCCACAGAAGGTGTTGATCAGGAAAGGACCGCTCTTCGACTCCGTGGCATCCTTGCCGATATAGAAATCCGTCTCGGGGATAAGCAGATCAACGCGGTTCGTTTTCTTAAAACCGATGCTATTACCGTTCAGATAAAGTGTCACGGCATTGCCCGCCTTGTCGTATGTCATCGTCAACTCATTCCACTGTCCGCGCGGCAGTTTCCGATCACCGTCGATAGCAATCTGATATCCGTTATTATAATTCACGCCCACCACTAAGCGCAGGTCACCCTGTGAGGAGAGCTGGAAGGCAAAGCCCTTCTTTCCCGTCTCATCGAGGTTTCCGCATATGGTAGCGTAGGTAGGGGTAGTTTCTGCCGCATCCACCTGCATCATCGGATAGGTCTCTGCCGCCAGGGTAACAGTTACGGTGAGCGTCTCTGTACTGAGAGTACTTACCGGCAGACCTGCCTTGACATAACTGCTGTAACCATCTAAACGCAGGGCTTTCCCGTCAACGCCCTCCACATTGCAGGCAGGTAGCTGTGAGGTAACACTGTAGGAAATCTTTGATACAGATTCTGTTATTTTGCCTTCATTGAGCGTCATATCGTAATGGGCTACTGCGTTTTGGGATTTAATGGTTGTAGAAGAAGCAACCATCAATAGGAACAAAGGTAAAGATCTCAGATGCATAATCAATTCTTTTAAGACATGAATATCACCTGGGGACAGTTCTGATGATGACTCAGAACCACCCCAAGTGATAATCAGATAATTATTTATTTCAGATAACTGATACAATTGGCTGTGAATTTCTCCAACTGATCCTTTTTCTCGTTAGCACCACCACCCAGGTTCCACTCATAGGCAGCCAGACCTACTGCCAAGATACGTCCTGCAAAGGTAGTAGTAGGAGCAAAGTCAACAATACCGGCACAGCAGTAGTCAACTACATGGTTCCATGTACCCAGCACGGTAGAGTTCGTCATGTCCTCCCAGGCTTTCACCACATTGGGGTTAGGAGCCAGTCCGTAGCTGTTCAGGTCCCACATACAGTTGTGGTCACCTTTCACACCGGCACCCTCGAAGGTGTAGATGCTGCGCTCATAGAGTCCGCTCACGAAGTCCATACCCCAGTAGATGTCGTGTTTAGAATGGTCGTAAATCTGTCCCTCAGTATTACCGATGACCGGCTGACTGCCCCAGATATCATTGTTCTGACCACCCTCACCACTACCGAAGATACCCGGTTTGTAGTTCTCTGTGATGCGTCCCACTGCCACAGTCAACTGTGTGGCATGGTTGGTGAGAAAAAGGTTACCGCCGTCGGCAGTAAAGGCTTTCAGTGCCTCAATGGTAGCTGTTGATGCCAGTCCGCCGGGCAGGTTCTCCCAACCCATGGCTACACCGATACGGTCGCACATCACCCAGCACATCGGGTTCTGCTCCACATCCAGATCATCAATCGTGGCAGGTGTATAGATAACACCCTTACCGGCATCCACATAGTTCTTCTGGAACCAAGCCACGGCTTCTTTCTCATCATCCGACTGTGTATAGTCGTTAGCAACGAGCATAGCCACCTTCTGTTCAGCAGGAGTACCTACATATTTCAAGCAGTTAGCAGTGAATTTCTCCAACTGATCCTGCTTCTCATTAGTGGCACCACCCAGGTTCCACTCATAGGCAGCCAGACCTACTGCCAAGATACGTCCTGCAAAGGTAGTAGTAGGAGCAAAGTCAACGATACCGGCACAGCAGTAGTCAACTACATGGTTCCATGTACCCAGCACGGTAGAGTTCGTCATGTCCTCCCAGGCTTTCACCACATTGGGATTAGGAGCCAGTCCGTAACTGTTCAGGTCCCACATACAGTTGTGGTCACCTTTCACACCGGCACCCTCGAAGGTGTAGATGCTGCGCTCATAGAGTCCGCTCACGAAGTCCATGCCACGGTAGATATCATGACCGGAGTGGTCGTAGATCTGTCCCTCGGCATTACCGATAACCGGCTGACTGCCCCAGATATCATTGTTCTGACCACCCTCACCACTACCGAAGATACCCGGTTTGTAGTTCTCTGTGATGCGTCCCACTGCCACAGTCAACTGTGTGGCATGGTTGGTGAGAAAAAGGTTACCGCCGTCGGCAGTAAAGGCTTTCAGTGCCTCAATGGTAGCTGTTGATGCCAGTCCGCCGGGCAGGTTCTCCCAACCCAGGGCTACACCGATACGGTCGCACATCACCCAACAAGCGGTGTGATTCTCAATATCCAGGTCATCCACATTAGAAGGAGTCAGCAACACACCCTTGCCTGTGTTCACGTAGTTTTTCTGGAACCAAGCCACGGCGTCTTTCTCATCATCCGACTGTGTATAGTCTGTTGCTACGAGCATGGCAATGAGGTTACCGCCCGTCTTCTTTTCGTATGCGATATTCATGCGTACGGTCTGCCCCTCACTCACACGACCGTCGCTATACTTAGCCTTAACGGTGTAGGATACAGGCTCGTTCACCGGAACCTTTTTGATATAATAAGAGTTTACCACCTCATTGATATCGATGACATCCTTATCGTTTTTGATAATCTGGACGCCAGACTGTCCTGCCATCGTTGGGTTTGTCCAAGAGAGTGTCACCTCACGGGTTCCCTCCGGATTGATGAATGTCAGGTCTGTTACTGCCTCAGAGTAGGTAGCTTCATCGTATTCCACATCCTTACAAGATGTCACGATGCAGAGCAGCGCAATAAAACCTAAATATATCTTTTTCATAATGTACGTGCTTTAGTATTGTTTGTAAAGTCCATTGGAATTGTCAATCTCAGCAAGAGGAACAGGAAGGAATATCTCGTTTGCGCTGACAGAACGGCCCTGATAATAAGAGCGGAGTGTACTCTCTTCCGTCATATAAGTATTCATGGTAGAAATCAGGTAGTCCGAGCCCCACCTGACAAGGTCGAACCAACGGTTTCCCTCAAGAGCAAGCTCCAGACGACGCTCAAAGCGTACTGCAGCACGGGCACGGTCCTTAGTCCAATATAGGTTGCCATCCCAGTCTGTAGGATAGGTCTTGACATAGTAGTCGGCAATGAAAGGATCCAGATCCATCGGTGTGTAATCAGGATCAACACTGTTGGCTGCGCGCTGACGGATTTGGTTCACCAAGCTGCGAGCCTCCGCCAGTCCTGAATCCTCTGCAGCGTTGTTTGCGGTAGCTGTCTCGATGAGAGCCTCTGCCTTGAGCAGCAGGATGTCGGCGTAGCGGATGAACATAAAGTTCAGTGAGTTACATCCCCATGGCCATGATGCCAGAGCTTTCTCTGGAGCAGGCCATGCCTTCTTGTTAGAGTACTCTCCGTATACGTCGTATGCACGGCACCATCCCTGTGTATAGGTATGTCCACGCCATGGCATTCCGATACGTCCTACGGTGTAGTCCAGACGAGGATCCACTGTTCCGCTGTAGTTAGTGGTCACGTTCACCTTGTTGAAGGTACCGTCAAGATAGGGCAGCCCAGTATTCGGATCTGTACGGAAAGCGTTCACCAAGTTCTGTGAACCGTAGAAGAAGTCATCACCGGTTCCATAGAGGTTGCCGTCGCTATAGGTGCAGTTCAACAGGTTCGACCAGTTGATGTGGGCGTTATCATTAGCGGTAGAGCACTGCAGGGCGAAGATTGACTCCGAGCCGTTGTTGTTATCTATCTGAGAGAGATCACCGAAGTTGGGATACAGACTGTACTGTCCGCTGTTGATGACAGCATCGGTGTAGGTCTTCACATCCTCCCAAGAGCTGGTGAAGGCACATACCTTAGCCATGATAGCCTGCGCTGTCGTACGGGTGATACGTCCTGCGCTGCTCTTCTGTGCAGGCAGCATCTCGATTGCCTCGGTAAGGTCACGTTTGATAAATGAGAAGATCTCATCACGGGAATATTCATCATTAGGTTTCGTATTCACGTCCTCCCCCTCTGTAAAGTAAGGGATGCGGTTGAAGATACGGATCAGGTCGAAATAGTACCATGCGCGGAGTGTCTTCAGCTCACCCATGATCTCATCGGCATTGCTGATAGAAGAAGCCTGCTGTACGGCCAGCATCGCATTATGTACGCGTGAGATGGCATAATAGTTGTTCTGCCATTTGTTCAGACAGCTCACATTGTCGCTGTTCACCTCACTCACCTCCAGCAGGTGGATATTCTCTTCCATACCCGTGCCGCCTCCACCTTTGTAGGCATCGTCAGAGCGTACATCGAAGATCCAGTTGGTCGAGGGTCCGGCGAATGCCTCGTTGTTTCCGAAGAAGTGTGCTTCCAGACCTGCGTATGCGGATGCCAGCAGACCCTCCACGGAACTCTCATCCAGTTGTTCTGCGGTAAACTGGCCTTGCGGAACAGTATCAAGCATGTCATTACATGATGTCATGCCACCTAACAACAAAGATGCAAAAATGAATTTATATATTGATTTCATAATGATTATTTTCTTAATTGTTACTTCTTAACACCTGTCATATATTAGAATTGAACGTTTAATCCCACAGAGAATGTACGGGCTCTTGGATACGGACCGTTATCGATGCGTGCACCATATTCGCTGAGTGGCACCTCAGGATCCAGACCGTTGTATTTGGTCATGGTGAACACGTTCTCCACCTGACCGTAGAGGTTCAGTGCTGAGAGTCCGAGGGTCTTCATCCATGGCTGCTCAAAACGATAACCGAGTTTGATATATTTACACTTCAGATAAGAGCCGTCCTCCACAAAGTAGGTTGACATACGTGTCTCGTTGTTGTCATCTACAGTGGTAAGGGCAGGGATGGAGCTACCGGTATTCTCCGTTGTCCAAGCGTTGAGGACGTCAACACCTCTGTTAGTATAAAGGTTACCATACGTCATAAACTCCAGCTGCTTACGCGTACCATTATAAATATCGAAACCGAACTCTCCTGAGAAGAAGGCAGAGAGCGACCAGTTCTTGTAATTAGCGGTCAGTGTGAGACCCATACCGAAATCGGGATTCGGATCACCGATGATGCAACGGTCGAGCTCATTGACGGTACCATCACCGTTGATGTCACGGTATTTCAGGCGACCAATGCCCTTACCTTCCTGGATGGCGTGGTTGGAAACCTCATCCTCGTTCTGGAAGATACCGTCGCTCACATATCCATAGTACACACCCATCGGCTGCCCCTCGATAAGACGGAAATCGCCTCCTATGATACTTACCTCATCATTTAACTTTACCAGCTGGTTGCGATACATTGACATATTGAAGTTTCCTTCCCATGAGAAATCCCCATACTGCGGAGAGTGATAGCCCACGTTCAGCTCGAATCCGTGGTTTTTCATCTCACCGGTATTCATATACTTGGCAGCATTCTCACCAGCCACAGAGAGCACCGGTGGTATTGTGATCATATCCTTGGTATTCTTCCAGTAATAATCAAGTGTCAGGCTAACTGCTCCTGAGAACAGATAAGCATCGATACCGATGTTCGTCTGTGTTGTCGTCTCCCATTTCAGGCCTGGGTTACCTGTCGTTGCCACTTTGATACCGCTCACCACATTTGTGTTTGTTCCATTCAAGTCATAGGCACCATTCCCCAAATCGAATACATAGGTAGAATATGCCGCATAGTTATTGCTGATGGCTGAGTTACCGTTTTGTCCCCATGCTAAGCGTAGCTTCACATTGTCTACATAGTTGTTTTTTGGCCAGAAAGCCTCCTCGCTGATACGCCATGCGCCGGAGAACGCAGGGAAGATTCCTGAGTTGTTATCCTTGTGGAGACGTGATGTCTGGTCACGGCGCAAGGTAGCGGAGAAGAGGTAACGGTCGGCGAAGTTGTAGTCGATCTTTCCGAACAGAGAGAAGAGTGCCCACTCCTGTTTGCCTCCACCGTTGGTCATGGTGCCTGCTCCTGCACCAATCTGCATATAGTCGGCATCCTCAAAGGCATAGTCTTTTCTTGTTGCGGCGAGGTCCTCATATACATATTTGATAGCCTCAGATCCCAACAGCACGTTGAAGTGATGCTGTCCCTTGATATCCAATAGATAGTTGGCTGTGTTCGTCCAGGTATAGGTATCACCCTGTCCGTAGCCGCTACTCACCGCACGGTTGCTGCTGTCGTCGGTGGCACGCACGTTGCGTGTGAGTGTCTTGTTCAGGAACTGCACATGCTCCACACCGATGTTGCTCTTCAGGGTGAGGCCTTTGACTGGCATGATGTCGATATATGCGTTTCCGAAGATACGCCATGAGGTATTGGTGTTATCACGCATGTTATAGAGTGTCTGCACGGGGTTCTCAATATCCGAGCCGATCATAGCCACAGGGTCAGCGTAAACGCCAGCCGACTGGAATACGGGGATGGCAGGATGCTGGCGCATGGCGGTGTAAGGAATGCCACGGTCACCGTTGGTGTCGGCACCACGGTTCTCCCAACGGGCAATCATCAGGTTCTCACCCACGCGCACGTACTTATTGAAATTATAGGTAGAGTTCACACGGGCAGAGATACGTTTGTAGAACGTGTTTGTCATCAAACCGTTCTGGTTGATATAGTTGGCAGAGAACAGATATGATCCCTTGTCAGAAGCGTTAGCCCGCATTGCAGGTGTATCCTATGTAACTGATTGATTTTCAGCGGCGGCTTTTTTCAGGA
>FLNZ01003259.1_pt1 | contig 18365 bp, 13 predicted proteins | sample 1140391 | NCBI WGS metagenome assembly FLNZ01 (sample SAMEA3878171, study PRJEB12797) | bioreactor metagenome | biome: Moose rumen | place: Sweden | collected 2011-10
GGTGGATGCGCAGCACGATGTCGAACTGGCGGTTCTCCTCCGTCACGCTGCCCGCAATCTTGCCCGCAAAGGCCGACTGCAGCACGTCGTTGGCCTGACGGATGGAGATGCCGTACTTGGCCAGCGCGTCACGGTTGTACTCCACCTGCAACTGCGGCAGGCCGTTCACCTTTTCTATATAAGGACTGCCCACGCCCTCGACACTGCGGATGAGCCGCGCCACACGGTCGGCCAGCTCGGCCAGCACCTCGGTGTCGCTGCCGTATATCTTCACCGCCACGTCCTGACGGATGCCGGTAATCAGTTCGTTGTTGCGCATCTGGATGGGCTGCGACATCTCCACGTCCAGACCGGGGATGACGCTGAGCACCTCCTCCATCCGCTCCTGTAGGTCGTTTTTCGTGCGGGCGGAGGTCCACTCGGCCTTGGGCTTCAGGGCGATGAGCATGTCGGCGCGCTCCACGGGCATCGGGTCGGTGGGAATCTCTGCCGAGCCGATGCGCGTCACCACCTGCTTGATTTCGGGGAACTCCGCTTTCAGGATTTGTTCCGCCTTGGTGCAGGTCTCCACCATCTGCGTGAGCGACGTGCCTTGCGCCATGCTGACCTCCGCCGCGAAGTCGCCCTCCTCGAGCGTGGGGATGAACTCGGCTCCCAGCGTGCTTGCCAGCAGCAGTGCCCCCACGAAGAGCGTCACCATGCAGCCGATAATTGCTTTGCCATGATTCAGGCACTTGTCGATCAAAGGCAGGTACCACGATTGGAGGCGGGACATGATGCGAGTGCTGAGCGTGGTGACGACGGCAAAACCGCCGTCCGCACTCCCCGACGCAGGCTCTTTATTGCTTTTTGGCCGCAAGGCCACCGCCGACATCATCGGCACGTAGGTCAGCGAGAGGATGAAGGCTCCGAGGATGGCGAAGAAGATGGTCATGGCCATCGGTCGGAACATCTTTCCCTCGATGCCCACCAGCGTCATCATGGGCAGATAGACTATCATGATGATGATTTCCCCAAAGGCTGCCGACTGGCGGATGCGGCTCGAAGACTCATAGACAAGCCGGTCGAAAGCCTCCCCAAGCCCCTCCCAAGGAGGGGATGTTTGGTTACCTGAGGCAATAGAGGAGGCTGCGTAATTATGTATCTCAACACCCCCTCCTTGGGAGGGGCTTGGGGAGGCTGCCACCACCACGGCCTCGACGATAATCACCGCCCCATCGACTATCATGCCGAAGTCGATGGCCCCGAGACTCATCAGGTTGCCGCTCACGCCAAACACCCGCATCATGCCGAAGGCAAACAGCATGGATAGCGGGATGACCGATGCCACCACCAGTCCGGCCCGCCAGTTGCCGAGGAACAGCACGAGGATGAAGATGACGATGAGACCGCCTTCCACGAGGTTGCGGGCTATGGTATGGGTCACACGGTCGACCAACAGCGTGCGGTCGATGAACGGCTCGATGACCACCCCCTCGGGCAGGCTCTTCCAGATGTCGGCGATGCGCGCCTTCACGTTCCTGATGACCTCCTGGAAATTCTCTCCCTTCAGCATCAGCGTGATGCCGGCCACCACCTCGCCCTCGCCGTTGCGCGTCACGGCACCGTAGCGCGTGGCGTGGCCGAAGTGCACGTGCGCCACGTCGCCCACCAGCACCGGCACACCGCCCTGCGTCTTCACCACGATGCGCCCGATGTCTTCCAGCGACTTCACCAAGCCGAGTCCTCGTATATAATATTGGTTCGAGAGCCGCTCGATGTAGCCGCCGCCCGTGTTCTCGTTGTTCTCGTTCAGCGCGTTGTAGAGTTCGCCGATGGTCACGCCCATCGCGTTCAGCCGCTCCAGGTTGATGTCCACCTCGTACTGCTTCACGTAGCCGCCCCATCCGCTCACCTCCGCCACGCCGGGCGTGCCCGACAACTGCTTGCGGACAATCCAGTCCTGCAGGGTGCGCAGGTCGGTCAGCGAGTACTTGTCCTCGTACCCCTTCTCGGCGCGGATGGTGTAGTGGTATATCTCGCCCAGTCCCGTCGAGATGGGTGCCAGTTCCACATCCACGTTCTCCGGCAACCGCTCCTTCACGCCCCCCAGTTGCTGGTCGATGAGTTCACGCGCCCAATAGTTGTCGGCACCGTCGTCGAACACCAGGGTGATGACCGCCATGCCGCTGCGGCTGATGCTGCGCCGCTCCACGACACGCGGGATGTTGGCCAGCGCCATCTCGATGGGCGTGGTGACGTTCTGCTCCATCTCCTCGGCACCCGTCGATTGCGACGTGACGATAATCTGCACCTGATTGTTGGTGATATCGGGCGTGGCGTCGAAAGGCAGGTGGACGAGCGACCACACGCCCCACGCCACCAGCAGGCAGGTGAGCGCCCCGACCACCAGTTTGTGCTCTATGGACAGTTTGATGATACGTTGAAACATAAACAACTCTGTTTTTGCGTGCAAGGACGGTGCAAACCGAAGGCAGAGAGCTGGCTCTTTGTGAGGTGCAGCCCGTTCTCGTAGTCTTTACGGTTGCAAATTTAGTCATTTCCCCTTGCAACTCGGTTGCAAAGAGGTCGTCACACAGTGTGGATGATAAAAAAGACGACCCACGCACTGCTGACCGATGGGTTATCGGTATGTCATATCTAAAGGGGTGTTACCTTGAAGAGGGCACTGGCATGGGGAGCCAGTGTGTGACGGAACTTGCGACCTTTGTAGGTGCCCATGTCCTTGCCCGTCCACATCTCCGTGATGCGGCACTTCTGATTGGAGGGGAAGCCGATTTGGGTCAGGTCGAGGGTGATGGTGGCTGGCGCGATGTCCTGCTCGTCCTGGGTGGCATCGTGGTCGAAGACCATAAACTCGATGCTCGACTTGGCTCCGCCTGCAATGCCTTCGTCGTCGATGCCAGCCAAAGCCGTGAAGCGTACGGCTCCCTCGGGCAGGTCATAGACGATGACCGAGTTGGCATGGGTGGCGATGCCCCTTTCGTAGCGTTTCCCTGCCACCTTCATGGGATCGTCGAAGAGGTTCCGGCTGTTCTTGATATGCCCCCAGCCTGCTTCGCCCTTGGTGTACGTCAGGGTGGTGAGGTCGACGGTGCGCCCGTCCTTCAGGTGAATGGTGGGGTTCACCCAGTCGGCGTGGTCGTGGTCGTAGCCGTCGCCGCCGTCGGTCACCACAAGTGCCAGTTGGCGGGCTTTCCTGGGCAGGGCGACATCCACGTTGCAACTGTAGCCCGGAGTGACGTAGGAGATGGTGCCCGAGCGGAAGAGTGCCTTGCGCGTGTAGGCATACTCCTTGGAAACGGGGTAGAACATGGCCACGTACTTCTCGCCCGTCTCGGGGTCGTCGGCTGTCCAGACGATGCGGTCGCCGTCGTTGCTCAGTTCGCTGTTGTTGGTGGAATAGTGGTGCATCCGCAGCACCTCGCGGTTGGTGAGCAGGGAGTTCGTGAAGTCGTCGTTGTACGTCAGGTCGCCGCCGAACATCAGGGGGCTCTTGAAGATGCACCAGAGATTCATCAGCATGTACTGTTCATCGCGGGTGAACTTCGTCCATCGCTCGTCGCCGCGCTCGCCCCGTATGCTGATGCGCCCCAGCGGCAGCATGTCGGCATCGGGCCACGTGCCGGGGGCGATGTAGGGTGCCCACTTGGCGCAGACCTTGAACTGGTACTTCAGCATGTCCCAATTGTCCCAGAAGTCATCCACCGTGCGCCACATGTTGGCGTGCTGCCTGACGTGCCTGGCCTTGCTGATGTGCGTCTCGCCAGGCGACAGGGAGAGCACGATGGGTCGTCCCGTGAGGTCGATGGCCTTGCGTATCATCTCTATCTCGCCCGTATGGTAGGGTTTGCTTAGGTCGTCAATCTTCACGAAATCGACTCCCCATTGGGCGTACATCTCGAAGCAGGAGTTGTAGTACTCCTGCGCCCCACGCTTGGTGCAATCTACTTTGTAGTTGTCGTAGAGCCACGTGCAGGCCGAGTCGTTGTTGCAAATCTGGTCGCAGGTGATGCCGTCGGTGCCCTTTACGGGCAGTTTCCGCTTGGCGGCGAGTATGGGGAGGCCGCGCATCAGGTGGATGCCGAATTTCAGCCCTTTGCTGTGCACATAATCCGCCAGATGCTTGAAGCCCGTGCCGTCGGCCGCACTGGGGAAGCGGTTGACGGCTGGCGTGTAGCGTCCCCATTCGTCCAGGGTGTATTGTGCGTTTGTCTGGTTGTAGCCGCCGGCCTTGTCGTTGCCCACGTACCAGCGGATGTCCACGACGATGTATTCCCAGCCGTACTCCTTCAGGTGCTCGGCCATGTAGTCGGCATTGGCCTTCACCTCCGATTCCACGACGGTGGGGCCGTAGCAGTCCCACGAGTTCCAACCCATAGGCGGAGTTTGTGCCCATTGCTTGAATTGCTGGGCGTACAGATTTGAGACACTACATAATGCAATGATTATAAAAGAAGATAAATGTTTCATAAATCTTAAACGCTAATATTCATTTTTCCAGCATTGACTTTATCGATACTGGCTCTGCCCTCACTTGTGCCAACATTGACTTCGTCGATACTGATCTGCGCTCGGCATAGCTCAAGCGCGCTTGACTCTGCGTTCACTGGTGCCAGCATTGACTTCGTCGATACTGATCTGCGCTCGGCATAGCTCAAGCAAGCTTGGCTCTGCGCTCATTGGTGCCAGCATTGACTTCGTCGATACTGATCTGCGCTCGGCATAGCTCAAGCACGCTTGGCTCTGCCCTCACTGGTGCCAGCATTGCGGGTCGGGAGCATAGAAGTCTTTGGTATAACCGTAGGCTACGGCAGGGCAGCCGCGGCAGAAGCGGAGTAACTCGCACTTGCGGCACTTATCGAAACGCTCATGCTGGCGATACCTATCCATCTTCGAGCCGTGGAAGACATCGTATAGTTCCTCATCGACCGTACCCACATAGCTCTCAAAGCGACGACAGGCCATCAGTCGCCCTTCGGCAGTGATGGTGAAGTGGCAATTGCCACAGTTGCAGCCGTCGTAGATGGTGTCTTCGTCAAGTCCTTCGGGAATCTTGAACAAGCCCTTTTCGTAAAGGAAGAGCGTCCAAAGGTGATCCTTCAGGTTGAAGGTGGTGTCGGAGTCCTTGTACTGCTCGAACTTCGCCCAACACTTTTCGAGAAACTGATGGTATCGCTCCGGCTCTACGTGCCACGTTTCCTTGTGGGCCTTGTCTTCACTTGTCGGGCAGTAGCGCCCGAAGGCGAAGATGTCGGCCTTGTGCTCCACGACGACATCTATCAACTGTGGCATCTCGTCGATGTTCGCTGCTGAAATGGTGGACATGACGGCGCAGTGCATCCCGCTCTTTCGGATGGTTTCGATGGCACGTAGCGTCGCATCGAAAGAGCCAGGCTTGCGGAAACAATCGTGTATCTCGCGCAGTCCGTCGAGGCTCAACTGGTACTTGCGGCAACCCAGTGACTTCATCCGTCGGCATACCTCGTCCGTCAAGTGGAACGGATTGCCCATCAACGTGAAAGGGATGCCCCTCGTGTGAACCAGTTCCAGAAAGTCCCAGAAACGCGAGTGCAAAATGGGGTCGCCGCCCGTGATGTACAAGTAGGGCGTGCGCTGCATCCTTGCAGCCATGCGCTCCACGTTTGCAAGCACTGCCACAAGGCTCTTCCACGGCATTTCCACCAGTTTGGGGTGTCCATTGGAAAAGATGTAACAGTGCTTGCAACGCTGGTCGCACTCGTCGGTAATGTGCCACTGGAACGCAAAGTAGTCCACCTTGGCAATTTACGATTTTACGATTTACAAATTACTATTTCTCGCCGGCTCCACAGGCTGAACCGCAGGCAGCAGGCTTCTCTTCTTTGTCACCTGTACCGCAGGCACTTCCGCAGGCAGCAGGCTTCTCTTCTTCGGGCTTGTCGGCAGTACCGCAGGCGGCACCACAGGCAGCGGGCTTCTCACTCTGTTTCAACATTCCCTGTGCGCTGTGCGCAAAGTTGTAATCCATTCTCTTCATTGTTCTAATTGTTTTAAGTGATACGATAATGGTCACTATTTGTCCGTGACTGACGCAAAGTTACTATTTTTCTTTCAATTAACAAAAAATAGTTATTAATGTTAGAGATTTTAGTACCCATTGTCATTGCTTTTGCTCTCGAATATGGTGGGATTGTATAATTCGGAGGTCGTTGAAGCGTGCCATTCGGGTGAGGTGCAGGGACGTATGGTTTCCTTTACCATTGTGGCTTGATTTCCACGAATATCTCGAAATTGCGGCCGGGCATGGGGCGGGAGAGCACGGTGACGTATTCCGAACCGAAGAGGTTGTTGACCACGCCCTTCAGCGAGGCATGTACCTTCCGCCACTGGAATTGCTTCTCTACGGAGATGTCGTTCATGTAGTAGGGGCGCAGGCGGCCTGTGATGAGGGAGACTTCGTTGCTGGTGGTGGTGAAGCGTTCGCTGTAGAAGGTCCATTGGTAGCGCAGAGTCCAGTTGCGCCATGAGAGCCGCCCCGAGAGGTTGGCGGAGTGACGAGGCACATAGACGAGTTGCTTACCGTAGGAGGCATCGTTGTCGTCGAGGTCCTCGCTTCGGTTGATGCTGGGTGTGAAGGCGTAGTTGGCAGTGAGTGAGAGTCCCCACTGGTGGGGCAGGCGCACGTCGGCGGCGGTCCTCATTTCGGTGCCGTAGTTGTGTACCTTCCGCAGGTTGGAGGGCTGCCAGTAGCCCTTGGCGTTGGGCGTCCAGAGAATCCAGTCGGTGATGTAGGAGTCGAAGGCGGAGAGGTTGAATTTGAGCGAAATGACGTTTCGCTCCACCGAACCTTCCAGTCCTCCGTCGTAGGTGAAGCCCCGCTCCGGGCGCAGGTCGGGATTGCCGCCGGGCTTGAAGTAGAGGTCGTCCATCGAGGGGTAGCGATAGTTGCGGGCCACGGAGGCCTTGATAACAATTTCATTTCTCTTGCTCCTTGCCCCTTCACCCTTCACCTTTCTTCTTTCACCCTTCTCCCTTGCCCCTTGCTCCTTGCCCCTGAATACGGCGTACTCCGCAAACAGAGCGGGGATGACGGGGACGAAATCGGCCTTGCCCCGTTGCCCGTTGAGCGAGCCTCGCTTGTAGCATTCCTCGCGCAGGACGGCCGAAAGGGACAGCCGCTCGGTGGGGCGCCATTTGGCCGAGAGCGAGAGGTTGCACTCCGTGCGTCCGAGGTTGTAGTTGTCGCCGATGTGGAAGGGGCTTTTGTCCGCGCTGCGGACGTGGTTGTAGTAGGTGGCGAGGTTGCCGCTGAGGAGCCAGCGGTCGGTGGGCATCCAGTCGGCATCGGCCTGGACGTAGGCCTGCTGGCTTCGGCTGCGGGAGTGGGTGATGTCGGTGATGACGGCCTCGCGCGTGGTGGAGTAGTCGTAGGCGATGTCCTGCCAGACGTAGCCGCCACGGACAGCCGTGTTCCAGCGTCCGAAGTGCCTGTCCCACGAAAGCACGGAGCGAAGGGCATCCTGCCGATGCTCGTTCTTGAAGTCCACATTGTCGCGGTAATCGACACTGAGGAAGGGCAGTCCGCGCAGGCTGTGGGTGTACCAAAGCATGGCGCCGAGGCGGTTGCCGCGTTCGTCGCGGTAGTAGAAATCCTGCAGGGCGTGGACATCGTCGAAGTAGCCGCTGCGGTTGTGCTCCGTGGGGTGATAGGAACGGATGATGTTGCCCATGTCGTCGCGCACATCCACCTTCTTGTCGTAGTTGGTGTACTTGAAGTCGTTGTCCGAGGTGGAATAGACCAGTCGCGTGCTGGTGCTCCAATGGTCGTTGCCGTAGGTGAAGCGGAGGAACTGGTCGTAGGTGCCGAACGAGCCGATGCCCTGAATGTACTGGAGTGCGTAGCCCTGACCGAAGAGCGGTTGGGTCTGCATCTCCACGGCTCCGCCCAGTCCGCCGCCCGTCAGCGTCAGCGACGAGGCTCCGTGCAGGAGGTTGGCGTGGTCGATGAAATAGGCGGGGATGGTGCTGAAATCCACCGTGCCGAGCATTGGGGAGTTAATCTTCATGCCGTTCCACAGGACTTGTGTGTGGCTGGGCGAGGTGCCGCGGAACTCTGCCGTCGATTCAGTGGCACGTCCGTAACTCTTGATGAAGAGCGTGGAGTGCTGCGTCAGTATGTCGGACATGGAGAGGGCAATGTTCTGGTGCAGGACGGTCGTGTCGAGCACGGTCTTCTGTACGCCGGTGTCCTTGAGGCGGCGATGGGCCGTGATCTGGACTTCGTGCATATCAATGGACAATTGAGAATGGACAATGGACAATTGGGCTCCGCCACCCAATGCGACTAACAGAAGAAGGAAACGCCTCATAGTCAATTGTCCATTGTCCATTCTCAATTCATTGGAGATGGCAGTCGCCAATGTAATAGACCTCGGTGCTGATTTCGCCGAGGTTGGGTGTGCTGCCCGTCTGCGCCGTCTGGATCCTGACGAAATCGATGTACTCCAGATTGGCAGGCTGACCGTCCCACGTGCGGGCGTTCGATATGCTGAAGTAGCCCACTCTGCCCTGATGGTCACTGCCCATGTTGTCGGCATAGCCCCAGTCGTAGGGTGGAATGTCGGAGATGCCGTTCTCGTAGGTGCTGCGGTCGCGAAGTCGGGAACCGAAGAAGGTCATCTCCGAGGTGTCCGTCTGCCACGGTTGCCAGTAGTAGGGCGAGGGGTTCCAGTAACTCATGTAGGGAATGTAGCCCGTGTCGTCGTTCGTGTCGCGCCAACCGACAGCCGACTTCGCCTTTTCGGGGCGATAGTAGGTGATGGCATACTCCACGGAGTGGTTGTCGGTGCCGTACTCCGAACCGGCCAGCTCGAACCACTGGTCGTTGGGCAGTCCGTCGCCGTTGTCGTCCTGACTGACCCAGATGATGCCGGGTTCGGACTGGTAACTGAAGGGGTTGCCACGGACGCAGAAGTCATAGTCAGATTTACCATTTACCATTCGACCATTTACCATTTTACCATTTACCATTTCGCCATTGGGTACGCTGTGGTCGAAGCCGGCAATCAGATAACCTCCCTGACCGCCCAGACTGACCGACCACATACGGCTGAAATGCGCCAGCACCGAGTCGCAGGCCTGTTCGTGGGTGCAGTCGTCGGGATAGGCCTTGCCCGTGATGATGTAGCCGTTGACCTGATGGCCCGGGGCGGGCATGTACTCGTAGACGCGGTTTACCATGGCCTGCCCCTCCGACGAGCGGCGATAAGTGCCTGCGGGGGGACAGACGTTGATGACCACCTCCTGCCGGCTGCCGTCCCGTGGATTGGTCAGGGTGACGGTGTGGCGACCCTCGGCCTGCGCCGCGAAGACCGTGCTGACCTCCTCCTCCGCCGTCATGTAGGCCCGCACCTTGAGGGTGCGCCCCAAGGCTATGTTGATTTCCGTCCAGGGGAACTGCCAATTGCCCATTTCGGGAATCTCGGGAAGAATGGTCACTTCGGCCTCCGTCACGGTTATCTTCACCTCGTCGCTGACCTCGCCGAAACGGTTGTTTACGGTCAGCATCACGTAATATTCGCCCACCTCGTCGGTGGTGAAGGTATAGTAATCGTCGTGTCCGATGACCTCGCCGTCCATTGTCCAGACATAGACGCTGGTCTCGTCCAGATGCTCGATGTCGGGCACCAGTTGTATCGTCTCGTCCGTCTGGATGCGGAAGCGTCCCGACGACATGACCCAAGTGATGACGGGCAGGGGACCCGTAGCGGGGGCGGGGTCGTCGTCACAAGATGCAAGCAGCAAGAGGGGGAGGAGAAGAAGAAGAAACTTTTTCATTTGAATGCAAAACTATTAGGGGTTATGCCCACGCGGAACTGGTCGAGCAGGGTTCCGTCCTCGGCATAGCGACGGACCACGCCCGACTGGCGATAGTCGACCGCGTCGGCCACATAGATTTCGCCATTGTGCGGATTCACGCCGATGCCGTAGAGGTAGTGGCGACGGCCGTTCGAGCCACGCGGAGCCTCGATGAAGGGGCGCACGGGCAGGTGGCTGGCCGTGATGTCCATGCGGTAGACATCGTTGTTGATGACGTAGAGCAGCGTGCCTGCCGGGTTCGTCGCCAACTGCACATTGGCCTCGTCGGTGTCCAGCTGTTGGTCGAGTTCCACGGTCAGCGTCTCGGCATCGATGCGGTAGAGGTGGGGAATGTTGTCGCTAAAGGAGTCCTCGTCCGTCGCGTAGCCGCCGTCGGTGATGACCCACAGTTTGCCCTGCGCATCGAGCACCATGCTCTTGGGTTGCCAACTGGAGAGGACTATCTCGTCCGTCACCTCGTCCCGACGGGTGTCGATGACCAGAATCTTGTTCGAGTAGCTCCAGCAGTTGGTGAACACGCGGTCGCCCCACGCGGCCATCTGTTCCGTGGAGTTGTAGCCGAAGGCTTCGGCCTGCCCCGTCGGGATGCTCCCGACGTACTCCATCGTGCGCGGATTGAAGACGGTGATGTAGGGCGAATAGAGGTCGGTGACGTAGGCCTTTTCTGAAGAGACGAAGTGTATGTAGCGCGGATTGATCATGTGCTCCGTCTCTCCTGTGGTCAGTTGACCTCGGACGCGGAAGGTGGCGGTGTCCAGGGCCCAGATGATGCCGCTGTTCTCCATGGCCACATAGGCCACTCCATCGTGCAGTTGGATGGACTGGCCCGTGTCGCCCAGCCGGCGGTCGTTGGCACGCTGGAACACGCCGTTCTCCACCTGGCGCGTTTCGGGGTTGTAGTACGAGAGCGTGGAGTTGCCGCTGTTGAAGTTCCCCTCGCACAGGATGAACACCCCCTGTCCCGTCCCCGAGAACTGCTCCTCCGTGGTGCCGGGGTCGGAATTGGAACATGCTGCCGCCAGCAACAGGGCCGACAGCAGCATGACTACATTATTAGTATAGATAGAGAGTTTGCGCATTTATTCCATCTCCACTACGACGTTGTCGAAGGCGAAGTACTTGGGATGCTTCACACCGTAACTCGACTTGTCACTGCCGTCCATGGTGAAGCTGATGCTGTTCACTTCGCCCAGGCCCGACAGGTCGAAGCGCTTCCAGGTCTTCAGTATGTTGCCGTCGCGGGCCAGGTCAATATCCATCGTCTTGCCATTGTCGGCAGTGAGGGTCAGCGTCAGGTTTCCGCTCTCTGCCAGGGAAGCGGCATAGCCATCGCCATAGACCTCAGTCCCCAGCACGTATGTGGTCGGGCAGATGTCCATCGACCTCACGACGCGCTTTACGCCTTCAGGGAACTTGATGGCGGCACCGCAATAGACCACGGCAAAGTTCTTCGAGCCGTTGCTCTTGGGCACTGCCAGCTGATGCTCGTAGGTGGCATGGTTCTCGATGTCGCTGTCAATGTAGTTGCTGACGGCCACGCCGCCCTCGCTGTAGCCGTATGAGCCGCCCCATGCGCGGGTCAATCCTCCCGAGAACCCCGTCTTGCTGTCGGTCCAGTCGTAGGAGTCCTTGCCCTCGCCATACAACAGCGGACCGTTGTACTGCGGATTGTCAACCAGTGCCGTCCATTCGTCGCCCTCGAAGCTGAGGGTTGCAGTCCTAATCTCGTCGTCATCGTCGCACGATGTCATGGCAAAGCCCATGCACAGGGCAATTGCCAAATAAAAAAACTTTTTCATTTGGATATAGTTTTAGTGAATAAAAAGTAGTTCCTCATACTGTCCTCGCAGTTGTTTAGCAGGCTGGCAAATGGCGGCAGGTCTTCTGACTTCGTCGCTCGGAGCAAGCGTCTTCCCAAGGGGGTAGCACCTCAGTGACATGGTGCTTGCTCTGTTTCTCAGCGACTTACAGCAGCGGGACTGTTCAGGACTTTCACCTGATTCCCTTATCCGCATTGCTTAATCGGCTGCAAAGATACGAATAAGAAATTAAAAATGAAAAATTAAAAGGGAAAAATTAAAAGGGTTTAAGTTTCACAAGCGTCGCTTGCTTGGAAGATAGAAGAAGATAGAAGGAGATAGAAGGAGATAGAAGACGTTTGTCCTGTAGCGAAAAGGGTACAGATTACGTTTTGTCTTCTATCTTCCGCCGCTGTAAAGCGGCATATCTTCCTTTATCTTCCTATATCTTCTTAACATGCGAAACTTGAGTTAAAAGGGAAAAAATAAATGAGGAAATTTTTTTGCGTCACCCTCCCAGATAGACCACGGCAATAAGATAGACCGACAGCTCGATGAGGAGGAACATGGCACCGCAGCAGTCGCCCGTATAGCCCCTCAGGCGATGCCAGATGAACTGGTAGAGGGCGTACATCACCACGAAGGGCATGGCAATCATGATTTCCCAGTTGACGTGGCCGCCCATCGTCCAGAGATAGAACCCCATCGGGAGCAGTCCCTGCACGGCAAGGCTCAGACCTGCGGCCAGACTGTATTTCCTGTACACCACGCGCGCCTTGGCCGTCTCTTCATTACGGGCGTAGGGGAGCATTTGCACGGCCTGCGCGGCGGCCATCTTGGCGTAGGGGTCGGCGGCCAGAACGGTCAGTGCGGCATAACAGGGTGGCATCGTGTAGAGCGTGGCAAAGAGCAGCCCCACGTAGACCGTCAGGGCCAGCACGCCGTAAGTGCCGATGTGCGAGTCCTTCATGATGGCGAGGATGCGCTGGCGGTCGCTGCCTCCGCCGCCGAAACCGTCGAAGAAGTCGGCCAGCCCGTCCTCGTGGAGTGCCCCCGTCAGCCACAGACGGGTCGTGATGGCCAGCAGGATGGCGACGGGGTAGGGGAAAAGCAGACTGGCAAAGTAGAGCACGGCGGCCATGGCGGAAGCCGTGAGCCAGCCCGTCAGCGGCCAATGTTCCACGACACAGCGGTAGGCCTCCCTGGGTGGCTGGTGGAGCCGCCAGAGGGGGAGGCGTGTGAAGAAGATGAAGGAAGCCCACACACGGTCGAACCATCGGATTCCCACAGTTCCGTTTTGTCCCGTGTCCTCAGAAGTATTTTGTGATGTTGGCATGTTGGAAGTTGTTCATTTCGTTTATCATTCTGACAGCCGAGTCCACGATGGGGAAGGCACAGAGAGCCCCGGTGCCCTCGCCGAGTCGGAGCCCGAGGCTGAGCAGGGGCTGGGCCCCGATGGCGTCGAGCATCCGTCGGTGGCCGCTCTCGTCGCCGCAGTGGCCGAATATCATGTAGTCCTTGGCGGCGGGATAGAGCCGGCAGGCCGCCAGGGCGCAGGCCGACATGATGAACCCATCCACCAGCACCAGCACGTGACATTCTGCGGCGCGAAGCATGGCTCCGATGGCCGTCACCATTTCGAACCCACCAAAATAGCGGATGACCTGTTCGGTAAATTCCGCCGTCCCACGGTCGTCGGTACGGAGGAAACCGGCGTTCTCCAAGGCCCGTCGCAGCACTTCGCGCTTATGTCCGATGCCGGGCAAATCGAGTCCTGCCCCGGCTCCGATGCACTCGTCGAGGGGAATGTCGCAGAACAGGCTCATCCAGATGCTCGACGGCGAGGTGTTGGCGATGCCCATCTCTCCGATGCAGAGCACTCGGCAGCCTTCCTCGGCGCACTGGTCTGCCAATTCCGCCCCCACCTCGACGGCACGGTTCATTTCGTCCTCCGTCATGGCCGCCTCATGGAGGAAGTTGCGAGTTCCGGGGGCAATCTTTCGGTCGAGTATGCTGGGGCAGTCCGACAGGTCGTGGTCCACGCCGACGTCCACGATGCGCAGGTGAAACCCATGTTGTCGGCAAAACATGTTCACGCCCCCTCCGCCCCGGGTGAAGTTGACCATCTGCTGCCACGTCACTTCACGTGGCGAGACACTCACACCCTCGCGCTCAATGCCGTGGTCGCCTCCGAGGAGCAGGTGGCAGGGGTGAGCCAGCGAGGGCGAAAGGGTTTGCTGCACCAGACAAATCTGCATGGCCAGCGACTCCAGCCGCCCGAGCGAGCCTTTGGGCTTGTTCAGATTGTCTATCTTTTCCTGAATGGCGGGGCGCATGGCCTCGTCGGGGCTCTTTATGTCAAATGTTCTCATAATCCTCTAATCCCTATAACCCATAACCCATAACCTATAACCTACACCCCCTTCACCCTCACAGGGATGCCGCTCACCATCCACACCACTTCGTCGGCACGTTGGGCTACGTACTGGTTCATCCATCCCAGGAGGTCGGTGAACTGCCGCTGTACGGCATTCTCACTCACGCCGCCCGAACCGATTTCGTTGGTGACCACAATCAGCGTGGCATCCTGCATCGTCAGTTGGTCAAACTCGGCCTTGAGAGCTTCGAGGGTCTTTTCCACCTCTTTCAGTTCAAAAAAGTAGTTCGTGGCCCACAGGGTCAGGCAGTCGATGAGCACCACCCGTCCCGTGAGGTCGTGGCGGCTCAGTTCGCGCTCCTCCTCGATGTTTTCCCACTCCGGACCTCGGCGTTCCTGGTGTTTCTCCACACGTCGGCGAAACTCTTCGTCCCAGACGTGGGCCGTGGCCATGTAGACGGGGTGCGGACTCAGCGAGAGAGCAAGCCGTTCGGCATATTCGCTTTTGCCGGAGCGTTGTCCGCCGGTAATGAGTATAATTTTTTTCATATCAGGCAGTATATGAGTGTGATGAGGGTGATGGCGAGAATCTCTGCCATGCGGTTGACGCGCACGGCAGTCTTCATGTCCGCTTTGGTCAGTGGGCGGTCGTTGTGGCCGATGTAGGGCTTCGGGAACAGTTGCCCGAAATAGTAGTGCGGACCTCCGAAGCGGCAGTCCAGTATGGCGGCCAGAGCGGCCTCGGGCCATCCGCTGTTGGGACTGGCGTGGTTGCGGGCATACTTCTTCACAAATCTGGCATTTTCCGACATTCTGCGCCCATTAGCCAAGAGCATCAGCAGAGCCGTCAGTCGGGCTGGCAGGTAGTTGGCAATATCGTCGATGTGGGCCGCCCAGCAGCCGAAGTCGCGGTAGCGTTCGGTGCGATAGCCTATCATGGAGTCCTGCGTGTTCACCATCTTGTAGGTGAGCATGGCGGCGGGGCCTCCCACGGCCAGCCAGAAGAGGGGGGCAATGACTCCGTCGCTCAGGTTTTCGGCCAGTGTCTCCAGGGCGGCTGTGCGAATCTCTTGTGCCGAGAGTTCCGACGTGTCGCGCCCGACGATGCGACCCACTTGTCGCCGTCCCTCTTCCAATGAGCGTTCGACGGCACGGAACACCTCACGGACTTCACGGATGAGCGTCGTGCCGGCCAGACAAAAGAATATCAGTATAGTGGACAATGGATAGTTGACATAGGGGAATGGGCTTTTGGAAATGGCGTGCAACACCGTCCAAGTGCAAAAAAATACGATGAAATCAAGCAAAATCGTCATCACGGCCCCCTTCACCCTGCGGTGCCGCCCTCGGTTCAGGTGCCGCTCGCCCCAGGCTATCATCTTTCCGAACCCTACGACGGGATGCGGCAGCCAGGCAGGGTCGCCCAACCAAAGGTCGAGCAACCAGGCCAAGAGCAGAGGGAGGATTAGTTCAAAATTCATAGTTCAAAGTTCACAGTGATTGCATCTACGAGTTCGTCGTTCTCCTCGGGGCGTTGCGCCGCCACGCGGAAGTGGTGGGGCGACAGGCCGGGGAAGTTGGAGGCATCGCGGATGAGGATTCCTCGTCGGCGTGCCAGATATTCTTTCAGTTCGTCGGCGGTGTGTCCCTCAATGGTGCAGAGCAGGAAGTTGGTCTGCGTCTCTCGGGCGTGGATGCCGGGAATCTGGTTGAGCATTGTGCGCAGCCGTTGGGCCTCGGCCAGCCAAAGGCGGTTGTCGGGAAGGGGCTGGTCCGTCAGCCACAGACCCGCCTCGATGGCCAGTGCGTTTACCGACCATGGTCGGCAGCATCGGCGGAGTTGGTCGATGACCGATGCGGGGGCCGTGACATAGCCGAGCCGCAATCCGGGGATGCAGTATTTCTTGGTCATGGAGTGCAGGACTATGACATTCTGCAGGTCGTCTGTTTCGGGCAGTTCCGACAGGCAATAGTCCTCATACGACTGGTCGATGACGAGCAGCCGATGGCGTTGGACCAAGTCGCGTATGAAATCCTCGCTCACGACCTTCCCCGTGGGGTTGTTGGGATTGCAGAGCCAGCACAAGTCCCCGTCCGTCCGTGCCTCCAACCCAAACATCTGGCAGGCAGAGTCGTATTCGCTGAATGTGGGATGAAGAACCGTGTAGGTGGGCACGCGTCCCTCCCTCGGCGGACACAGGAGCGGAGCCGCCTGTGCAATGAGGTAGATGGCCTCTGTGGTGCCACTGGTCACGAGCACTTCCGAGGGATTCCGCCCGATGGCATGGGCAATTTTCTCCTCTAATGAGCGCGGCGCAGGCTCTGGGTAACTGCGGATGACGGAGATGCGGCGGCGCAGATGTTCCTCCAGCACCTGCAGGTGGCTGGCACAGGAGGGGATGTTCGAGCTGAAATTCAGCCGAATGCCCTTGTAGTTGTACAAGTCGTCGCCGTGTCCGTGTATCATGAGGTTAGTATCTGATAGAGTCGTTCCATGTCGAGATGTCGGCGCACGTGGTCGGCCAACAGGTCGTACTGCTGTTCCTTGTAGGCGGCATAGTCGAAGGCTCGGTGGCGTTCGCCCATGCGGTCGGCAAAGGGGCGGAGCAACTGGTCGACGAATGTCGCATTGCCCAGAATCCCGTGGATGTAGGTGCCCATGCAATGGTCGTCGATGCGATAACCGTCGGTCGTCCCGTCGTCGAATCGGGCCAGAGGCTTCATCTCACCGTCGCCGCAGGGTCGTGTCGTGCCCATGTGGATTTCGTAGCCGTCCAATACGGGAGCCTCACCTCCTGCCTCCTGCCTCTCACCTCCTGCCAGCTGGAACTTCACTTGTCGTGTCCGTTTGTCGGCGGTCATGGTGGTGGTCATGGGCAGGAGGCCGAGTCCTGCCATTCGGTCGCGGTCGCCCTCCACGTGCAGGGGGTCGAGCACTTCCATGCCCATCATCTGGTAGCCTCCGCAGATGCCGAGGATGGTCTTCCCGTCGCGACGGGCACGGAGGATGGCCTCGGCCAGGCCCGTCTGGTGGAGCCAGTGGAGGTCGCTGAGCGTGGACTTCGTGCCGGGCAGGATGATGAGGTCGGCGTGCCGCAGTTCGTCGGCTCGGGTGGTGTAGCAGAGGCTCACCCGTTCGTCGTGCTCCAGCGCATCGAAATCCGTGAAGTTTGAGATGTAGGGCAGGCGGACGACGGCTACGGAGAGCCTGCCCCCGTGCTCTCCATCGGGGGATTCCGTCCACGGCTTTCCCTCCTGGGTGGGGAGGTTCTGGCTGTCCTCGGCCTCGATGTGGATGTCCCGCATGTAGGGAATCACGCCCAGCACGGGCACGCCTGTAATCTGTTCCAATATATGCCGCCCCTCGTCGAAAAGCCGTAGGTCGCCCCGGAACTTGTTGACGATGACGCCCTTGATGCGTCGGCGGTCTTCCTCGGTCTGGAGCATGATGCTGCCGTAGAGCGAGGCGAAGACTCCCCCACGGTCGATGTCGGCCACCAAGATGACGTCGGCGTCGGCATAGCGTGCCATCGGCATGTTCACGAGGTCCGATTCGCGGAGGTTCAGTTCCGAGATGCTGCCTGCACCCTCCATGACAATGGGGTTGAAACGGCGGGCCAAGCGATCGAAGGCCCGGTGGGCCTCGGTGCGCAACTCCTCGCGCCCCTCGCGTCGGAAATAGTCGTAGGCATCGCGGTTGCCGATGGGTTTGCCCAGAAGCACGACTTGGCTGGTGTGGTCGGAGTTGGGTTTCAGCAGGATGGGATTCATGTCGGCCTCGCAGGGGATGCCGGCCGCCTCGGCCTGCACCGCCTGAGCGCGCCCAATCTCCAGCCCGTCGGCTGTGACGTAGGAGTTTAGTGCCATGTTCTGCGCCTTGAACGGGGCAGGCCGGTAGCCGTCCTGACGCAGTATGCGGCACAGGGCGGTGGCGAGCACGCTCTTTCCTACGTCGCTGCCCGTACCGGCCAGCATCACGGGGTGTAGTCTCTTCGTTTCCATCTTTATGTGAATGCAAAGGTAATGCTTTTTGGTGGAATGGGCAAGCGTTTCATGGTTTCTGTTTTCAGGTCGTTGCTGAAAACCATTACCTCAGCCTTGACCCTGGCTTTCAATTTTCAATCAGGCCTAACCCTTAGCCTTTGGCCGATGCGAATACCGTGGGTTCAGGATACGAACGGGCGAGAGGAAGGAATTGCATGGCCGTGGCAAGGGCATCTGCATTACCGTAGTAACGGCATTTGCATTACCGTAGTAACGACATGTACATTACCGTAGTAACGATAGTGGCATTACCGTAGTAACGACATGTGCATTACCGTAGTAAC